>Ga0307994_1001231_pt1 | contig 15885 bp, 11 predicted proteins | sample EllFjometagen261_FD_203171 | JGI IMG/M metagenome (GOLD analysis project Ga0307994, IMG submission 203171) | Marine microbial communities from Ellis Fjord, Antarctic Ocean - #261 | ecosystem: Environmental > Aquatic > Marine > Unclassified | place: Southern Ocean | collected 2014-11-02 | reverse complement strand
TTCTTAGGTGCTATGATTCCCGTTATACAGCTGGCTAATTAATCACGGACTAAAGCCATTAAGTCAGCTAAATTACCACTTTCCAATTGCTCTATATAGGCTAACACCTGTTGAGATTTTTGGCGGCCCCATACGGGTTCACACAAGCTCATGTACTTATCCTGGAATTGTGGCTTACTCATAGGCTTATGAGGGTCACCTAAGGCCTCATGAGGCTCTGACACCATTTCTGTGCCATCAGCCATACGAATACAGACATGAGCCCAACGCTCCGCTGGAAACACCTCGTTATAGTCTGCACTTTCCAATAACGTAACTTTACCAATCATGTCTCTTACATGAGCATCGTTAAAGCCGCTATAAACATCATCCGCAGTAATAACACCTTTCAGAACCGCCATGGCGACCGGAAAACTGATGGCATACTGAGCTTGTTCAGTATCACTAGGCACATCGCTGAATAACCGCACCCCTTCATGAAAGGTCCAAACCGTAATTTGCTCTACCTGACTCGGATCAAATTGATGCTCCAGACGCAAACTTAAGCAAGCCGCAACAGCTGGCTGAGCCCAACGACACACAGGATAAGGTTTAAAATATTGATTGAGAATTTGCCAATATTGGCCCAAATCCTGCCAATAAGCAGCTGCATCATCTGCAGTAATAGTGATGGCAGGCGCTCCAGTAAAGCCCTCGGCTGCCAAATATGCCGCCGAGGTACCCGCCATAGCACCCCAACCAGAACCATCTTTTAGCATGGTGGGATGGTCGATATTACGCATCATCTGACTGCGTGGCCCATGATATTCAGCGATACCTACAGCATGATCAAATTGTTCTTCATCAAGACCCAAAACATGGGCTGTTAATGCGGCACAATTAACCGCACCCCATGCGCCAGAAGTATGATAATCAGTCGCTGTTCCATGTAATGCCATACCGGCTCGAGTACCTATTTCATAACCAGCAACAATTAAACTGATTAGTTCACGACCCGTCACAGGCCGCGACTGAGACTCTAGCACAGCGATGAGGCTAGGCAGCATGCTACAACCTACATGTCCTTTGGTATCTCGCTGCCCATCGTGACAATCTAACGCATCAATCATAGTTGCGCCTATCAGAGCAGCCCCCACAGGGCTCATACGTGTGCCACCTAGCAAGGGTTGAACTGCAGTAATATGGGTTCCAGCAGCGAAATGATTTTCTGCATGTCGAGTGATGATTGACGATGTGGCAGAACGGCCACCACCCACAGCCGTACCAAGCAGGTCATAACAGCATAGTTTTGCCTGTTCAATGACTGCGAGAGGTAAACGATCAAAGCTAATATCTAATAAAAACTGTCGTACAGCGTGGTTATTTGGCATTAGGTGGGTTCCTTCTTAATCCTAGTGGCAGATACCGTCCACGTTAACATTCAAATGAGCGCATCTAGAACACTAAATCGACAATAAACAGACTTACAGTCGCAACGAACCTTAACAGTAACTTAGAGAGCGCTAAGTTCAACCGCTAAACCAGCTTACACAGAAACAAAAGTCGCATAAAGAGAAGCAGTTCGTGCTAATGTTTGAAATAATGTTTCAAACTACTGTCACGCTTTAATATTTCGGTCTATCCATGCTACAACTCATCACCAACGCGAATCTTTTTGCTCCAGAAGCTATGGGTATTAGTCATGTTTTGGTAGCTGCAGAAAAAATTGTTTACATCGGTTCACAACTACCTGTACTGGATGAACTGTTAGATGTAGAGGTTACCGATTTAGAGGGGGCTACTCTAGTGCCAGGTTTCATCGACGGCCATGCCCATATTACCGGTGGCGGTGGTGAAACAGGCCCTGCTAGCCGTGTGCCACCCGTATTTTTATCTCAGTTCACTCAATATGGTGTGACTAGCGTAGTAGGCGTTCTAGGCACAGATGACCTCACCCGCAATACCCAAAGCATTGTTACTCAAGCCTATGGTTTGCGTGAAGAAGGAATGTCTGCTTGGTGCCACACAGGCGGTTACCACTTACCACTCACCACCCTAACAGGCAGTGCTCGCGGCGACATCGTGTTTATAGATCCCATTATAGGCGTGGGCGAATTAGCCATCAGCGATCACCGTTCAAGCCAACCTACTTTAGATGAATTTTTGCGCGTGGCCAGCGAAGCTCATGTTGCGGGTTTGATGACTGGTAAAGCGGGCATTCTGCATATCCATATGGGCGACGGTAAGCGTGGTTTAGAGCTGGTTCGTGAAGCCTTGGACACCTCAGAAATTCCTGCTCGTGTATTTAACCCAACCCACATAAACCGTAACAAAACTCTTTTTGATGAAGCGCTACCTCTATCTCTTCGAGGCGTTAGATTAGACATCACCGCATTTCCAGAAGGACATAGTGACCCAGGGTGGTCTGCTGCAGAGGCTTTCTTACGCTATAGAGATGGTGGCTATCCTGCTGACAAATTAACCATAAGCTCCGATGGTGGGGGTTGTTTGCCTCACTTTAACGCAGAGGGAGAGCTTTTGCGTATCGGTGTAGGACGCTCGTCGACACTAGTGGAAACTTTACGTGAAATATTAAATAGCCAAGTGTCTCATGCTTCTCAAGTGTCTCATGCTTCTCAAGTGTCTATGACCGAAGCACTAGCCCCTTTTACCTCTAATGTTGCAGATTTATTAAAACTTTCCCACAAAGGTAGGTTGCAACAAGGCAAAGACGCAGATATGGTAGTTTTAGATAAACAACATACTATTCGTGACGTTATGGCTCGTGGTCGGTGGCATAAGCGTAACGGCGAAACCCAAATTTTTGGTACTTATGAACCATCATAAGACTGTTATTTCCAAACCTTAGTTAATAGAGAAGTCATTTACACCCATGTGCCCAGCACCCGTTTCAGAGTATACCCAGCGCGGTTTTATCATTCCTATTGGTGGCGGTGAAGACCGTCAAAAAGAAATGCACATCCACACTAAATTTGTGGAATTATCCGGTGGAGAAAACGCCGACATAGTGATTGTACCTACAGCTTCGCAGCTTGACTCTACTGGCCCAGACTACAATGATATTTTTCGTGGTTTAGGTGCAGGAAAAGTTGAGTTTTTACCCATAACTAGTCGTGAAGATTGCGATAACCCTGAATTTGCCGAAATGCTAGACCGTGCTACAGGCATCTTCATGACAGGCGGTAATCAACTGCGTTTATCCACTATTTTAGGCGGTACCTTAGTGGCTCAAAAAATTCGCCGGCGTAATGCTGCAGGTGTACCTGTAGCAGGCACCTCAGCTGGCGCGTCCATTATGTCTGAGCACATGGTGGCAGGTGGCAATGGCAACTCTTCTCCTTCTGGAGACGGCGTAAGTCTTGCGCCAGGTATGGGTTTAACCAACGCCGTTATTATTGACCAGCACTTTACTCAGCGTAACCGTTTAGGACGTTTGCTCAGCGCCTCGTCTTACAACCCATTCTTAATCGGTTTGGGTATAGATGAAGATACCGCCGCATTTATTGGTCCCGACGATATTATAGAAGTGGTTGGCAGTGGAACTGTAACGGTGGTGGATGCTGGTGCAATGACCTACTCATCCATGTGGCAAGCTGGCCGTAATGACGCATTAAGCCTGCTAGGACTCAAACTCGACGTACTTGGTGAAGGCTGTCGTTATGACCTAAAAAACCGTCATGCCTATCCACCAAGTGTCGAAGAAAATGGCTTTTGTAGCCTTGCGGACATCCACCAAAAATAGGCCAACACCCTAATAAACAACAATAATAAAACCCTTATAATAAAAGGAAGTTTGATCATGGAAATCATCTCAACTAATGTTTATGTCGGTCCCAACACTTGGGCCGGATTTCCAGTCATCAGGCACGTTATAGACCTTGGCGTGCTTGAACAATGGCCGTCGGCAAAAATAGGCGAGTCTTTTATAGCCGCATTAGTTGAATCGCTCCCGGGCTTAGACGAGCACGGCTGTTCGTATCGGGAGAGTGGTGGTTTTTTACGTCGTTTGAGAGAAGATGAAGGCACATGGCTGGGCCATGTATGGGAACACTGCGCCTTAGAAGTTCAATCTATGGCAGGAGCAGAAGTAAGCTTTGGCCGAACCCGATCTACCGGCACCCCAGGCCAATACAATATGGTTTATGCCTACAAGCAGCGCAACGTAGGCCTTGATGCGGGCGAGCTCTCATTACGGTTATTGATGCACCTTCTGCCCAAAGAACTACAAGCACAGGTGGATTATCGCTTTGACGCCGACTTCGACTGGAAAGACGAACTTAACGACTTCATATTAAGTGCACAAAAACGCGAATTTGGCCCCAGTACAGGGTCGTTAGTTAAAGCCGCAGAAGCTCGAAACATTCCTTGGATGCGCCTTAACGAACATAGCTTGGTGCAATTTGGCCATGGTAAATATCAGCAACGTATTCAGGCTACGATTACTAGCCAAACCAAACACATTGCCGTTGAAATTTCCTGCGACAAAGAAGACACCCATAATCTATTACACAAACTTGGTTTGCCCGTACCCCAGCAACGTATGATCTATAGCGACCGCGCAGCTATTCGTGCGGCTAGATCTATAGGCTACCCCGTGGTACTTAAACCACTTAACGCCAATCACGGCCGTGGTGTATCGATCAACTTAACCACCGATGAACAAGTGATCACTGCGTTTGCATTTGCCAAAGATCAAGGCACCAGCAGTGCGGTATTGGTGGAAAGCTTTGTCACTGGCTTTGACCACCGCATGTTAGTTGTCAACAACGAACTCGTTGCCGTGGCCAAACGTGTACCGGGCCATGTAGTGGGAGATGGCCAACTCTCCATCGAACAACTTGTTGAGGTTGTAAATAGCGACCCTCGCCGCGGTGTTGGCCATGAAAAAGTCCTCACTAAGCTATCATTGGACAAACAAGCCACCCGACTCATGGAAGAAGGCGGCGTGAACAAAGATACTGTATTACCCGAGGGTGAGCTGTTTTATTTGCGCGACACTGCCAACCTATCTACCGGTGGTACTGCCATCGATTTAACCGACGTAGTGCACCCAGACAACCGTGACATGGCTGTGAGGTCCATTATGGCTGTTGGCCTTGATGTGGGTGGTGTGGATTTTCTTACGGATGACATTAGTCGCTCCTATAAGGAAATTGGCGGAGCCATTGTAGAGGTGAATGCAGCACCCGGTTTCCGCATGCACGTAGCCCCAAGCGAAGGCACACCGCGGGACGTGTCAGGTAAAGTCATCGACATGCTCTTCCCATCAAGTGCATTAACTCAAATTCCAATTGCCGCAATCACTGGTACCAACGGCAAAACCACCACCTCCCGTATGCTTGGCCACATCATGAAAGCCAGTGGTCATACTGTAGGCATGACGTCTACTGATGGGGTATATGTGGATGGTAAGCTTAGCGTTAAAGGTGATATGACAGGGCCAGCCTCTGCACAAATTGTATTGCGTGACCCCACAGTAGATTTTGCCGTAATGGAAACCGCTCGTGGTGGCCTATTGCGCAGTGGTTTGGGCTACCAAAGTTCCGATGTAGCTGCCTGCCTTAACGTCACCGCCGATCACTTAGGTTTAGGTGGTATCGATACCGTAGAACAGCTCGCTGTTGTAAAACGTGTGGTAGTGGAATCTGCTACCGGCACCGCTGTACTCAATGCCGACGATATCCACTGTTTAAGGATGGCCGATTTTGCCAGTGCCGAACGCATCTGTTACGTCACTATGAATTCCGACCACAGCTTAGTAAAAGAACATATTCGTGCTGGCGGCCGTGCTCTAGTGCTGGAAAAAGGCATGAACGGCGACATGATCGCTATTTATGACAAAGGCACCCACATTCCTGTGCTTTGGTCACATTTGATCCCAGCCACTATGGAAGGTAAGGCGATGCATAACGTGCAAAATGCCATGTTTGCCGTTGCTATGGCTTACAGCTTCGATGTGGAGTTAGACAACATTCGCCACGGCTTGCGCACTTTCGATACTAACTTCTTCCAAGCCCCAGGCCGCACCAACGTATTTAACGAACACCCATTTAAAGTTATTCTAGACTATGCCCACAACCCTGCAGCATTCCGCGCAATGGCAGATTTAGTGACACGTTTAGATGTGAAGGGTCGCCGCATTGCTGTGCTATCGGCACCTGGAGATCGTCGTGATCAAGACATCTACCAGGCTGCAGAAATTTTGGCGGGCCACTTTGATCACTACATTTGCAAGGCCGACGATAATCGTCGTAAACGAGGCCATGACGAAGTTCCCATGATGCTACAACAAGGGCTGCTAAATCATGGTGTCGATGCATGCAACATCAGCGTCATTGCATCTGAGCAAGAGGCTGTAGATACTGCATTACACATGGCCAAAGATGGTGATTTACTGATGGTATTTGGTGACAACATCACCCGTTGCTGGAAACAAATCATCTACCTAAAGAATGAACAGAAAACGGATCTTGACGTTCACCCTTCCATGGATAACAGTAACGATGTGGCCATGGAAGAATTACTGGGCGAGGGCGATAGTATCATCCGGGATGAGCGCGGAGTGCGCCTGGCCAGAAACAACGACGAAGACGGTGACTAGATCATGGCTGAAGCTGCAGACACAATTGAAGCGGCGTTAGATATTCGCTGTAGCTCAAGTGATGAACTGATACTTGATGATTTTCGTAGGCTTACTGGCCCAGGATTATTATGGAGTCATGTGGGCGCAAATTTAGATATTCTGTGTCCTAGCGAACACCTTGATCAAGTGATTCCTGTTTGGCGCCAACAGGCTAGACGAGTGCTTGATGCCATAGGTTGGGAGCAAGAGGAAATGATTGATCGCCGTTTCGACACTGGTGCCAATCTTGCTGTGTCCTCTCCGATGGATCAGCTTTATACCGCAATGTTTGCCTGTCAAACAGCTTGGCACTTTACGGCTGCAGAACTATTAAACGTCGTTCCAAACAATTTTGACATCATGATTGACGACCTTATCAAGGTTAGTCAGCGCGAAGCTAATCCTGCATTGATTGCTCTAATCAGCGCAGCTAACAGCCGCGGAATTGATGTGTTATGTGATGATGATGAGCTATCTTTAGGCCACGGCATCGGGTCTCAAACATGGTCGGTATTCGATCTACCCCAACCCGAGGATGTGAACTGGGCCAATTTACATGATGTACCCGTGGCTTTAATCACGGGTACTAATGGCAAAACCACCAGCACTCGATTATGTTCGGCCATTGGCACTGCAGCAGGTTTAACAGCAGGTATCACGTCTACAGAATTTGTTCGAGTGGGTGATGACATACTCGATTACGGCGACTACTCTGGCCCAGGTGGGGCGCGAATGTTGCTCAGAGACAAGCGCTTAGAAGTGGCTTTCTTAGAAGTAGCCCGAGGTGGCATATTGCGACGCGGCCTGCCCTTGCGTCAAGCTCGAGCGGCATTAGTCACTAACGTTGCTGCCGATCATCTTGGCCAATACGGTGTTAACACCGTAGAAGAACTGGCTGTTGCTAAGTTTGCCGTACACCGTACCTTAGCCTCTGGTGGCATACTGGTGCTTAACGCTGACGACAACTACGTTGTGGATGAAGCCAGCAGAACCCAAGCCAATTTATGCTGGTTTTCACTTGACCCTGCCCATAGCCTCATTGCCGATGCCAAAAATAAAGGCCTCACATGTGCATGGCTAGAGAAAGATCATCTGGTGTATTTTGATGGTAAGCAAGCATGCTCAATCGTTAAGGTTCAAGACATCCCCATAACTATGGGTGGTGCAGCCGATTACAATATCCGTAACGCACTAGGTGCGCTCTGCTTAGCCAAAGCTATGGGTATTGATGATGATGCCATTGCAGCGGGCCTGTGTGGTTTTAACAATGACGCCAAAGATAACCCAGGGCGTTGCAATGAATTTTCCGTACACGGCGCCCGTGTATTTGTAGACTTTGCCCATAACCCCCACTCTATTTCGGCCGTAACAAACGCCATGGCTAGCATTCCAGCTAAACGACGCTTTGTGATGATTAGTCATGCTGGAGATCGATCTAACCGAGACATTTTAGACGCCACCAAAAGTGCTCTGACCCTTAACCCAGACGTTTTAATGGCTGCTGAATTGCCGCAATATTTGCGTGGTAGAGAGCTAGGCGATACGACCCAACTCACTCACCAACAAGCCAAACAACAAGGCATGTTGGCACACCAACTTATGCTAGCTGATGGTCCCGCAGTAGGCGCTCAGCAAATTCTAGATCAGCTGCAACCAGGTGACCTTGCATTATTGCTAGTGTTATCCGAACGAGAACAGGTGTTTGACCTGATCACTGCAGCGGAGAACGATTAACAGGTGCCCCCTTAGCCTATTTATGAGGTACCTCTGGGTCCAGTTGCAGGGCCTTAGGCACATCTTCTTGTTGCCAATAACCAATTAAAATACCTACCTCGCCAGCCTTGCCTACACGCTGACCAAAGGTTTCCTGACTCACGGTAACGCGGTTCTTCAATCCCGCTGACCAATCTAACATCTGTTCGCCGAGCTGCCCGCGGATAGCCGCATAACCCTCATCCCTGCCTAAGTCGGAAAACTCCTGAGGGTCTTCTTGTAAGTCAAACAACATGGGTTTAAACCCTAAACAATGAACGTATTTATAACGTCCATCGTACAACATAGTCATGCGGGCATTGTCCCTAGTACGGCCCAACTGTTTAGCAAAACCCATCACGCCATAGTCACATTCTGACACCACGTAACCTCGGTCAATAGCAGCTATTTTATGCAGTACAGGCACCAATGATTGACCTTCCAACCAGTTCCACTGCGGCTCACCACCGGCCCAATCAACAAACGTAGGGACTAGGTCAATTGCACAAACTAATTGATCACACTCGGTACCACGGCTGGAGTTAGCCTCTGGGCTAGGATCCATAATGAGCAATGGCACACGGGTCACCACGTCATGAAATAAGTCTTTTTCTGCTAACCAATGGTCTCCAAAAAAATCACCATGGTCCGACGTCAACACAATCATGGTGTTTTTGTCTTGCCCTTGTTGTTCTAAGCTAGCAAACAGGCGGCCTAAGTTGTCATCAATTTCCTTCACTAAACCATAATAGGTTGGTAAAGCGTGATTACGATATTCATCTTGAGCATAGGTTTGGCTTTGGGGTAACGCCATAAAAGCTTGATAAATAGGATGGGGATTGTGTTTTTGGGCCTCGCATTTACTCGCTTGTGGTAAGTCCACACCACGGTACATTTGATGGTAAGGCGCTGGAGCTGCCAAAGGCCAATGAGGTTTTATATAAGACACATGTAAACACCAGTTTTGCTGCCCCATGTGTTGAATCATTTCAATAGCGCGGTCAGTGGTGTAGGCCGTTTCTGAGTGGGCCCTATCCACTCTTGCTGGAAGGTGCCCATGCTTTAAAAACATACCATTACGCAGCACCCCACCTTCGTCCTCCATGGCGTTAGCCCAATTAGCCCAAGGATTTTGTGCTGCATACCCATGCTTGCGCAGGTAGTCAAAATAAGCCGGTGTGCCACTACCATAGTCGCCCGCAACACCCACAGTGTGCAAACCATCATCATGCTCGCCTAGACCGAACCCTGCGTTGCTCAAAAACCGCCCTAACTCAGATTGTGGTTCAACACCTAAGCGGCGCATACCAGACAAATCTGGTTTCATATGGGTTTTACCCATGAGAGTAGTGCTCATGCCACAAGCTGCCAAATGATCTGCCAGAGTCAATTCATCAACTCTATTCGGCCAACCATTCCAGGTCGCACCATGAGAACGCACATGCCGACCGGTATAATAGGAGGCACGGGAATTACCACAGCTAGTACCTTGCACATAACAGCGGTTAAATTTCACACCGTTCTGTGCCAAACGATCTATATTGGGCGTATCCACTACACCGTTACCATAACAAGACAAGGCGTCGGCTCGTAGCTGGTCTAACATGATGAAAAGTATGTTTTTCTGCGTCACTTCTTGCATCACTATAATTCCCTCACCAGAAAAATGCCCAAAATTGTAGCAAAAAATAAACGCTGTGATTAAATACTAGGCAATGGTTTTGGCTTACCATCACTGTCTACTGCTACGAAGGTAAACATGCCTTCGGTAACCTTGTCTACTGTGTCGCTGTGGTGACGTCTAACCCACGCTTCCACATGCACGGTAATGGAGGTATTGCCGCGCTTAGCCGCGCTGCAGTAGCAACTCACGTCGTCACCTACATACACCGGCTTGTGAAAGGTCATGGCGTCCACCGCTACCGTAACCACTCGTCCTTTAGCCACATGAGCGGCAAATACACCACTAGAAATGTCCATTTGAGACATAATCCAGCCGCCAAAAATATCGCCATCGGGGTTAGCGTCGGCTGGCATAGCAATAGTGCGTAACGAAGGGTTACCTTCTGGCATAGCAGTTGGTGTAGATAGCGGTGTGGCCACAGTGGGTTATACCTTTTCTAGTGCTTGTTCAATATCAGCAATGATATCACTCACGTGTTCAATACCCACGGAAATACGCACTAAATCTTCTGATACACCTGCAGCAGCAAGCTCTGTTGTATTTAACTGACGGTGCGTGGTACTGGCTGGATGACACGCCAAAGACTTAGCGTCACCAATATTTACTAACCGCAAAATCATCTCTAAGGCGTCTATAAAACGGCCACCCGCTTCACGCCCGCCCGCCACACCAAAGCTTACAATACCTGAGGCTTTACCACCGCAGATTTTTTCACACAGCGCTTTGTAAGGGCTACTGTCTAAGCCCGCGTAGTTTACCCACTCTACCTTAGGGTGGTTTTGTAAATACTTAGCTACGGTTTCGGCATTGTCGCAATGGCGCTCCATACGTATACACAGGGTTTCTAAACCTTGCATCAACATAAATGAACTGTGGGGAGATATAGCAGCGCCAGTATTACGTAATGGAATCACGCGACAACGGCCAATATAAGCTGCTGCGCCCAAAGCTTCTGTATACACCACCCCATGATAAGAAGGATCTGGTGTATTAAGCACGGCAAAACGATCCTTATTCTTCACCCAATCAAACTTACCAGAATCAACTATCATACCGCCAATGGTAGTGCCATGGCCGCCAATGTATTTGGTTAAGGAATGAATCACTATATGCGCGCCGTGTTCTATAGGTCGGCATAATACCGGTGTGGCTACGGTGTTATCTACCATTAAGGGCACACCGTTGCGTTCGGCAATTTCTGCCAATTTTGCAATATCAACAACATTGCCCGCTGGGTTACCGATAGATTCACAAAAAATAGCGCGGGTACGGCTGTCGATATGCGCCTCAAGGGCTGCATAATCATCGTGGGAGGCGAAACGGGTTTCAATGCCCTGACGAGGGAAGGTATGGGCAAACAGGTTGTAAGTACCGCCATACACCTGGCTAGTACTCACAATGTTATCACCTACTTCACAAATACACTGTATCGCATAGGTGATCGCAGCCATGCCAGAGGCTACCGCTAAACCCGCAATACCACCTTCCATTGCCGCCACACGTTCTTCCAATACTGCTGTAGTGGGGTTGGTAATTCGAGTATATATGTTGCCCGCTACTTTGAGATCAAATAGATCGGCACCATGTTGAGTGTCGTCAAACGTATACGAGGTGGTTTGATAAATAGGCACTGCCGCAGCCTTAGTGGTGGCTTCGGATGTATAGCCGTGATGTAACGCCAAAGATTCTAACTTCATGAAATGCTTCCTTTGTTGTAGAATTAAAACACTTGCTTGAGCATATCAAGTTTCTTATTCCAAAATAAAGCCCTTATGACCATCTGTTATACATATTGGTTATAAAGAAATATGTAGTTATCTCTTATTATGCCTACACGCCGCGTTATACATTGTTTATTGGCAGGTATAGCCAGTGGACATCACCCACGTCTTGGCGCCTAACCCGTGCTATTGGAAAGTTGATATGAGCAAAATAAAGGGTAACTCTGTTAAGTCACAAAACACCCATTGCTATTGCAAATCTGGTGTGAGTTTTGAATTATGTTGTGGCCCTGCTCTCAACGGCACCCACCCAGCTAAAACAGCAGAGGCCTTAATGCGCTCACGCTATACGGCTTTTTGTCTGCATGATCAGGACTACTTATTAAAAACTTGGCACCCAAGCACCCGCCCTGAAAGTTTAGAATTTGAACCCCATCAGAAATGGCTTGGCCTTAAAATTGTAACCACTCATGATGGCAGGCAAGAAGATTCCCACGGGCAGGTGGAATTTATAGCGCGTTATAAAATTCACGGCCGAGCTTATCGCTTACACGAAAACAGTGACTTTGTATGGCAGGATGAGCGTTGGTATTACACGCAGGGAACCCTCCTTATCCAGTAGCGCTTACCCACACTTACTGTCGCCACAGTTCAAACAGGTGGCACAGCCATCCAATACAACTTTGGCTTTGGTATGGCACTTAGCACACAGACTGGCACTGGCTGGGTAGCTGCTGCCACCGCCGTTATCCTCTGCAGTTTTATTGGTCAGCTCTTTAAGCTGGGCACTCTTTTGATCCACCATAGCTTGTTGTTCTGGGGACAAAGTTGGCACCTGCATCAGACCAATGGCCTGCAGATGAGACTCGATGGCGTAACCAATTTCAGCGACTAAAGAAGGCATAAATCGCCCGCCTTTTTTAAAATAACCGCCTTTTGGATCAAACACCGCTTTAAGCTCTTCTACCAAAAAGGTCACATCACCCCCTTTTCGGAAGACTGCTGAAATAACTCGGGTTAAGGCCACAATCCACTGAAAATCATCCATGTTTTTTGAATTAATAAACACCTCATAAGGGTGCCGTTGTTCATGTTCTGTGCCTTCATTAAGCAAAATATCATTCACTGTGACATACAACGCATGGTCAGACATTGGGGTTTTAATTTTATAAGTGGCACCTGGTAGGTGTTCGGGCCTATCTAGGTTTTCATGCACTTGTTCTAAACAATGTTCTGTCACTGTTGCTGATTCTAGCTCTGGTTTTACCACTTCATAGGCAACAATGGCCTGATTTATGTGGGTGACCTTGTTAGTGTTTTCCATAGTAGCCTTCCTTTAATGCATCAAATAAATTAGCGGCCGAATGTTCTTCACCGTCATATTTCACTGTTTCATCGCCGGCTAGCTCTACGCTAGAGCCATCGGCCATGGCAAAGCGGTAACGCGTTTGTTTAAGGTCGCTGGCTTTCACCAACACGCCTTGAAATACTTCTGGATTAAAACGGAAGGTGGTGCAACCCTTTAAGCCTTGTTCACTGGCCATTTGGTAGATGTGTTTAAATTCTTCAAAGTCGATATCTGTGGCCACATTAATGGTTTTAGAAATGGATGAATCCACCCATTTTTGAGCCGCTGCTTGGATGGCCACATGAGCCTGAGGTGAGAGTTGATCTGCCTGTACAAAGTGTTCCGGCAAATGATCAGGATCAACATTAGCATCCACCAGCTGTTGATACGCCAACAGTTCATAGGAATAAACCGGTACTTGTTGCTTGGTTTTTTTACCCGGCATAATGACATTACGCAGGTAATGGTGAGCAAAACTTGGCTCTATACCATTACTGGCATTGTTACCCATGGATAAGGCAATGGTGCCCGTTGGAGCAATGGAGGTGTGGTGGGTGAACCGGCAGCCTTGATCGATTAACTGCTGATGCAGCTCTTTATCAACACTAGCTATCCGTTGTAAGTACTCACTATAATGCCCCCACAGAATTCGTCCTAATACTTGATCCCCTAGTTGGTAACCATCGGCTAACATGGCAGGCCTTTGTCTCAACATAGCTGCTGTTACCTCGAAGCGCTCTTCCATGATAGGGGCTGGGCCTTTTTCTTGGGCCAATTCTAAACCGGTGCGAAATCCTTGTAGCGCCAGTTCCATCGTTACCTTTTCAGTAAAGGCAATGGAATCCTCATCACCATAGGTCATACCTAACATGGTTAAGGCAGAACCCAACCCCAAAAATCCCATGCCGTGACGCCGCTTACGCCGCAATTCAGCTTCTTGCTGAGGTAAGGCGAGGCCATTGGCCTCTACCACGTTATCTAACATACGGGTGAATACTGCTACGACATCTTTGAAATTAGGCCAGTCGAAATTAGCGTGTCCAGAAAAAGGCTGTAATACAAAGCGAGTTAAGTTGACCGAACCCAGCAAACAACTTCCGTACTCTGGTAACGGCTGTTCACCACAGGGGTTGGTGGCACGAATGTTTTCACAGAACCAGTTATTGTTAAGCTGATTAACTCGGTCTATGAGAATAAAACCAGGCTCCGCATAATCGTAAGTAGAACTCATAATAAGATTCCACAGACGTTTCGCGCGCACCACTTTGGCAATGCGACAAGCAACTTGTTCAGATTCATTAGTAACGTAACCCTTCGTTGTAGGCCAGTCACGCCAGAGGACTTTGGACGAGTCAGCTAAGTCTAAGCTGCCAATATCTTCTTTAATGCTAATAGGAAAAGCTAAAGGCCAATCGGAATCCTGCGCTACGGCCTGCATAAAAGCATCACTAATCAACAAAGACAAATTAAACTGGCGCAAGCGGCCATCTTCTCGTTTGGCGCAGATAAAGTCTTCTACATCCGGGTGGCCTATATCAAAGGTGGCCATCTGCGCGCCTCGCCGGCCACCCGCAGAAGACACGGTAAAACACATCTTATCGAACACATCCATAAACGATAGAGGCCCAGAAGTATAAGCCCCCGCACCAGAAACGTAGGCACCTTTGGGGCGCAGAGTAGAGAATTCATAACCAATACCACAGCCTGCTTTTAAGGTAAGACCTGCTTCTAAATTCTTACCTAAGATATCTGTCATTGAGTCCTCAATGGTGCCAGAGACGGTACAATTAATGGTAGATGTTGCAGGTTTATATGCCTCAGCCCCTGCATTGGACAATATACGCCCAGCGGGCATCGCACCTTGACGTAATGCCCAAAGAAAACGCTGATTCCAATAGTCCTGTTTTTTACGGCCCTGCTCTGCCCCAGACAGGGCTTTAGCCACCCGTACCAAAGTAGCATCCATGTCTTGGTCTATGGCTACACCATGGCGATCTGTTAAGCGATATTTTTGATGCCATATTTCTGCCGATGTCACTTGAAGAGGCAAGGAATCTGCTAATGGGTTAGCTGAAATAGAGACTGAATCTGTAACTTTAAGATGCGCTGTCATAACTTACTCTGGGAATATAAAACACAACATATTGTATTTATATACAAAAATAAACACAACATAGTGTGTTTGACGTAGGTCATGTGATTTAAATATAGAGCTCAATGGTTTTTTAACCGGCTGTTCTATCGATGCGTTCGCCAAGATTATTATTTTGACCTGGGGTCATTTTTTATTCTTAAATAGGCCACATTATGGCCCTCTTTCATTCCGCTTGATGAACATCAATACGCGCATAAAATAAATCGATAAAGTATCCCACTTCATAGACTAAGATGAAGTGACCATGGAACTCGTTTGTCCCGCAGGCAGTATTCCGGCCCTTAAAGCAGCCATAGAGGCCGGTGCCGATGCTGTGTATATCGGTTTTAAAGATGACACTAATGCCCGTAGCTTTGCGGGACTAAATTTCACCGATGCCAAGGCTCTAAAAGCCCTTCAGCTAGCTCGCTCTGGCAGCAGTAGCCACAAAGCTACCAAGCTATTTGTCGCCATTAACACTTACCCCCAAGCCCACAGCTGGCCACGTTGGCAGCGGGCCGTGGACCAAGCCGCTGAACTGGGTGTAGATGCTATTATTGCTGGTGACATCGCTGTGCTCGATTATGTGGCGCAAACCTACCCAGAAATCAACCTTCACTTGTC
>Ga0307994_1001229_pt1 | contig 15904 bp, 10 predicted proteins | sample EllFjometagen261_FD_203171 | JGI IMG/M metagenome (GOLD analysis project Ga0307994, IMG submission 203171) | Marine microbial communities from Ellis Fjord, Antarctic Ocean - #261 | ecosystem: Environmental > Aquatic > Marine > Unclassified | place: Southern Ocean | collected 2014-11-02 | reverse complement strand
TTTCAATAACGAGTGTCAAAGAAAGAACTTCTTATGATGCTGCTTATACTACACTGACTACAGGAGCACATGAATACTACTTAGATCTTGATACAGACAGTATTGTTCGTACCACGGGTGCAACTTTTAAGAACTGGCCTCAAGGCCCCGGCTCGGTACAAGTCGCTTATAAATCAGGATATGCGGCCTGCCCCGCAGATCTTAAACTAGCAGTAATTGACTTAATTAACTACTACCATAAAGATGAACATAAAGCTCGTCAGACTATGCAAGGATCAAGTACAGCTAATAATAGCACATCTAGTCAGAATGATAATGTAGGCTTTCCAGACCATATTAAAAGGGTCTTGGATTTGTATAAAAACTTCTAATGGAAAAAATTGAGCTATCGCAAGCGCGCATAGATTTAGACGGCCTAACAAGGCAACAGGTTGCTGGGCAGAGCGTAAGATCTAAGAAAGTAAGAAGACTTCTTGACAAGAACCCAGATGTTAAGCAAATTCTTTTATTAGATAAAAAGTATGAGCAGAGATACATAGACTTTATCAACTCTTATGACGAAGCCGCTATGGGAATGACGGAAGAAGACCTTGAGGCCAGTGCTGATAAGATGTTTGAACATGACGGAAAAAAGTTTGCTTTTAAAACAGGAAAGCAAGTAAAGGAAAAAAAGCAAAATTTTAGGCAGATAAATCGCCTACGAAATAAATTAATACCTGAAATGAAAGATAGCCATGATCTAGGGCATAAAGATATAAGTGTAGTAAGAGGCAATATAGCATTAGTACTTGGTGACATGTCTAAACAAGACCCAAGACGAAAAAAGCTACTAGCATTGCATATTGTTGCACAGCAAATAGATGCAATAAGTAAGGTAACCGGTACTGAAAAAGAAAATAAAATAGAGTTGATTGAACATTTAAAGGCTGTAGCAGAAGCAGGTCTTGACATATCAATAGATTGGACAAAAGACGTAAATATTATGAAAGGTATTAACGGCAGTGCTTTACATCTGGAGGCAGAATATCGAGATCTAAATAGATTTAAAGGTAGGTTGTCTTCTTGGGTAGGATCTCTTTTCGCAGAGGTTATAAGAGGAGACACTAAAGCATTCACAGAGTCTTTAGGAAAAGTAGATATACTTAATCTAAAAGGCTCTCCTACAATAGTGCAAGATATCGAGAAGCAACTTGTAGAGCAATTAGATCCTTCGAGAAAAATAAAACGTTCGAGAAGAACGCACTCAACTAAAGAGCAGGAGGCAAAGGTCGCTAAGCCTTCAAAAGTTTTTCGGAAAAAATTAAAAAGTCCAAAAACAAGGATAAAAAAGACTAAAAAACAGTCTTCTTTAAGTCCGTTACATTTAATAGGCTTGATAAATAAAGAACTACCTTCAACAGTAAGAAAGAATATGCAAGCCCCCGGCCTAGAAAATAGAACAGGTAGGCTTGCAAATAGTGTTGAAATAACCGATATAGTTCAAACGGCAAAAGGGTTTCCAAGTATTGGATATACATATCAAAGAGATCCTTATCAGGTGTTTGAAGATGGAGCAGGTGCTGCGCCTTGGGCAAACGGTCAAAGAGACCCCCGACGATTAATTGATAGATCTATTCGAGAGCTTGCAGTACAATTTGCAATCGGAAGATTTTACACTAGGAGAGTTTAATGGAACAAAGTAGGCAGTACACAACCCGACGCCTCGGCATAATAGAAGCCCTTGTCGATGCCTTTAAGGATATTGACGGTACGGGATACTACTTAACTAATTTAGACCAAAATGTGTCTCCGCGCCTTAAGTTTTGGGATGAAGTAGAAGAATTTCCCGCTTTGCATTTAAATGCAGGGTCGGAAACAAGAGAGTATCAATCGGGAGGATACAAGGATAGATTTCTATCTGTAACTATTCGCTGCTATGTAAAAGAAGAAGACTCAGTAGCAGCACTAGATGCTTTACTAGAAGATGTAGAAACTGTAATAGAAGAAAACTCAAGAATTAGGTATAAAGATCGCAATAATGTTGATCAATATACACAACAAATCACAGTCGTTAGTATTGATACTGATGAAGGTGTACTTGAACCTTTAGGTGTAGGAGAAATAATCGTAGAGGTTCGATATTAGAAAATACTGGCACGAACAAAAGTTCACGTCCATGTCTTTTCAGGATAACATAGGAGATTAACTATGGCAAATGATTTATTTTTTAGTAGAGATACTAAACTGGTTGTGAAATGCGACTCAACCTTTTTTGAGATTCCAGTACTAGACGGATTCTCGTTCTCTCAAGCAACAAACGCATCAGAGGTAACTCTGAACGAAATGGAGTCAGCAGCAGGAGTTAGCCGAAGAGGTCGTAAGATGTTTAACGATTCTATGGCACCTGCAGAATGGTCTTTTTCAACTTATGTAAGACCTTTTGTATCTAACCCAGCACTTACAACTTTAGGATGGGACGGGCTCTCTGCAGCAACACATGCAGTCGAAGAAGTTTTATGGTCTGCATTAGTAGGTACCGGCACTATTACTGAAGGTGTTCAAGATCAAGAAGACTCTTCTGATACAAACTCGGCTTGGTCTGACAATCTTACTTATAACTCAACTTCTGTGCCTTGGGATGCTAATACTCAACCGCGTTTAACAGTCGACTTTTTAGGTTCTAACAAGTCCACGGTTAAAGAACTTGAACTTTACTTTGTTATGGGCTCAGGAGCTTATAATGCAGGCACGCACCAAGTATATAAACTTGCCAAAGCAGTAGTTAATTCTGCGACAGTAGACTTTGATATTGATGGTATTGCTACTATTAACTGGGCAGGTTTTGCTTCAAGTATTACGGATGAAGGTTCACAGCCTACAGTAACTATTAGTGAAGGATTATCTGCTACTAATAACTTTATTCGTAACAGATTAACTACTCTAGTAGTAGGAGCAACTGCGGCGGAAAACATTGTAACTTCGTATACCCTTACTTTGACAGGTGGAAGTGTTAGTTTTGAAAATAATATTACTTACTTGACTCCAGATACAATCGGTGAGGTAAACCAGCCAATTGGACACGTAACAGGTACTCGTACTATTGGTGGTAACTTTACTTGCTACTTATCTAACTCAACAGCAGGAAGTTCAGATTTATTTGAAGATCTGGTTACTTCTACTACTACTACTACGAATGACTTTGACTTAACATTCCATATTGGTGGTACTCCTGCAGGTACTACGGCAGGGCCTCATATGTCGATAAACCTTCCGGCTTGTCACTTAGAGATTCCCTCGCATAGTATTGATGATGTTATTTCTATTGAAACTACGTTTAGTGCTCTACCTACAGATATTACTTCTGCAGATGAAGCTACTATACAGTACAAGGGTGTGGCTGTAGCATAATAGCAGCAACGTAAAAAAAGTTCTTGACATGGGAGGTCTTTTAGACTATACTATGTAATAGAAAATCGGAGCAGGGATGAATTTTCATCCCTGTTTTGTTTCCACTAATAAATAATTAAAGGATATAACATGACAGATACACTTATTTCACTAGCGAGTCTTATGACTCCTAGCAAGACTGTAACAATTGACTTTCCTGGTCACAAAGATATGACCATAGATCTTTGCTATCTAGCCCGAGAAGAGCTAGTAAAGCTACGAAAAAGATGTGTTACAACAAAGTTTAATAAAAAAACTCGCCAACCCGAAGAAGAGTTAGACGAAGAAAGATTCTTAGTAGAGTATTGTAAAGCAGTAATCAAAGGATGGTCAGGCTTAAAATATAAGTACCTAGAAGAGCTTCTATTGGTAGATGTTTCTGCTCTTGACCCTGAGGATACACTTCCGTTTACACAAGATAATTCAGAATTACTTATGAGAAATGCTACTGAATTTGATACTTGGGTTACGGAAACTGTGAGTGATCTTGAAAATTTTACTGGGAACAAGTAGACTCGATAAAGGATCTGCTTGAAAAATATGTAAAACAATCAGATCAAATTGATTTAGATAAGTATTTGCTTATCTGCTATCAACTAGGTGAAGAGCCTGATCCCGCTAAAATGCCGCTCGAGACTTTAGATTTTCCTTCTGAGGTCCAAGTGGCATTTTTTATATTTGGGTTTCTTGAAGATATTTGGGACGGTATGTCAGGCTCTTATATGGGTAAAAATTGGAATAACATAGAGTACTTATTTAATCTTTATGAAGTAGATGAACCTCGAACTATGCTATATATAATGAAAATGTGGGAAGGCATATTAGTAGCCCATAGAGTAGATAAAGCAGAAAAACATAAAAAGGCAGAACAAAGACGCTCTGCGGGCGGTGGAAAGAATTTCACCCATAATGTGAAAGGCTAATGGCAAAAAATAAAATTATTCTTGATGTAAAAGTTGATGATAAGGGCGGTACCAAAAAGCTCGGAGTAGAATCGAAAAAAACCGCCAAGAACCTTGACAAAATGGGCACTTCTGCACGTACCGCAGATCGTAATGTTAAAGGAGCCGCACAGGCATCTTCTGGGGCAAGTAAAAACTTCTCTAAAATGGCACAAGGAGCAGGAGGACTGGTAGGAGTTTATGCAACTCTAGCCGCCACAGCTTTTGCCGTTTCAGCAGCTTTTAACTTCTTAAAAGGTGCAATGGATTTCAAAAACCTACTCGAAGGTCAAAAAGCTTTAGGCGCAGTAACGGGTGTGGCCTACAAGACAATAACTAATTCTGTAGTAGAGGCCACTAATGGACAGCTAAAATATGCAGAAGCAGCAAAAGCAGCCGCAATTGGATCTGCTTCTGGTATAAGCCCTGATCAGCTAAATAGATTGGGTGCAGCGGCAAAGAATGCGTCTCTTGCTTTAGGAAGAGATTTAGGCGATTCTTTCGATAGATTAATACGTGGTGTTACAAAAGCAGAGCCTGAACTACTCGATGAATTAGGTATTATACTTCGTTTGGAAAATGCTACTCGCAAGTATGGTCAAGAAATTGGTAAGTCTAAAGATGAGCTAAATGAATTCGAAAGGAGCCAAGCAGTAGCAAATGAAGTATTATCCCAAGCGGAACGTAAGTTTGGTGCTATGGAAAAAATGATGGATCCTACGGCTCATTCTTTGAATCAGTTTGCAAAAGCTTTTGACGACTTACTAAATAAAATTAAAACGGGCGTTGCAGACGTCATAGGCCCTATAGCGAGTTTTCTAGCTAATAATATGATGGCACTAACGGGAGCAGTAGCTTTATTTGCAGGCGGCTTACTTAAGCAAGTACTTCCCAGTATGAGTGCTTGGAAAGAGTCTAGTCAAGCTACTGCAAAACAAGTACAAAGAGACCAACAAGCCGTACAACTAAGACTTCAAAGAACAAAGAAAAGCTATGAAAAGTTAAAACTTGCACAAATGGATTCACATGCCGCCGCTAAGAAAAGTTCGGCAAAAATAGTAGAAGGAACTACCGGAGGCACTAAGTCAGGGCAAGGAGCATTAGACTATTTTAAAGGAGATACTGACTCTAAAAAATCCAGTGCTGCTGCTGCTAAAGCACTTAAGCACGCTGAAAGCCAAATAGGTATGTCTGCAAATAAAAGAACCGGTCTTTTAAGAAAGATGAATGATCAACAAGTTAAGGATTTGCGAGCAAGCTATAACATAAGAAGTGCTATACATAAAAAGGGCATGACAGATTTTAAGTTCCATTTAAAGCAAGGAGGTTTTGCTATAAAAACCTTTAAACTGCAGTTAAGCTCTATGGCTGCTACAGCTAAAGTTGCTTTTGCAGGGTTAGCAGGAGCAGCAGCAACAGCAGGCAGAGTAATAGGAAAAGCTTTCTTTTGGATATCTATGCTTTCAATAGCTTATGATGGCATGAAAATGATAAAAGAGTACTTCTATCCTATGTCTGAAGAGACAAAAAAATTAGAAAAAAGAACAGAAGAACTCACTAGTAAGTACAAAACTTTAGGGGAGGAACTCGGCCGTACTGTAGATGTTATGAAAGACTACAGCATGCTTAACGGCTCAGACATGATACAAACACGGGGAAAGGCTGTGGGTAGTTTAGGTTTGACCTCTATGATTAAAGAAATAAATGAAGCTATTGAAATGTACCCCGATAGAATGATCCCCGATGAAATGTTTGAAAGGATGATAAAAACAGCAGATGCAGCCGGAGAATTAGATGTGGGCTTTAAAGGTCTATCCGCTTCTTTAAATAGCGGAACCAAGATAACCGACGACCAGCGACTAAGCATGGTAAATCTTGGAAACGATTTACAAAATGTTGGAATAACTCTTGATAGATTGCCTTCAAAAATTGCAGCAATGAATACCCAGCTTACTAAACTTACTGGTACCATCAAAAAACCTTTTGCCTCGGAGCTTCAATCTTCTTTAGCTGCTGTAATTTCTTCTCAAACCGTAGCTTTATCAGCCAGGGGCATTGAATTAGGTAAAGAAGCCGCTAAGTTAGAAGAGTTCGAAAAGAAACATAATATTGATAGAGATGGAAAAGGTCTAAAAATTGGACAAATAGAAAGTGAGCTACCAGGCGAAATTCAAATGGTGGATGTGTTTGCCAAACCTTCCAAAGAGATACTAGATATTCACGCTAAAAGTGTAGAGCAGCTAAATCTTCAAAACTCCGTACTGGGCGATTTAGGTAAAAGTTTAGAAACTAATAAGTTTTTTACTGAAGCACTAAAAGAAAATCAAGACGAGATGACAAGGCTAAGTCACGAACAAGTAAACGCACAGACAGAAGCCGCAGCAATGCGAACTAACGGAATAACTATAGAGGACAAGATAAAAAATGTTCAAGCACAGGGGTTAATATTATCTAAATCTGCAAACGACGAGCAGCAAGCACTTTTACTCTTAAAATCACAAGAAGTTTCTTTAACAGATGAAAACGGAAAAGCCCGAGAAGATTTAATAGATACAGAGATAACTACACTCGCGCAAGTAAAAGCACAGATTATAGAGGGGGAAAAGAAGTTACAACAAGCAAATAGAGAAATTGAATTAGGCGAAGAAAATAATAGTATAAAGATTGTTGAACTGAACCAGCAAAAAGTTATAAATGAGCAAATAAGAAAAAGGCTGGCTTTAACTACCGCAATCTTTCGTACTTCTTTAGCTTTAAAAAATATTCAAGCAGGAGGGACAGGTTTATTTGGGCAAGCCCGAGGACAGGCTGCAGACAAAGCTTTTGGAACTAACCTAAATGCAAAGCGCTCACAGGCAGAGCAAGATGTATTAGATACGCAAAAAATTGTAGATGCTGAAAAGGCTAAAGAAGGAACTCCAGGGTATGATCCAATGAACGCTTTTAACGCTCAAAAAGCAAATCAAGGGGCTACTAATCGTTTAGCTTCTCTAAACCAGGAGATAGAGCTTTACAAAAAGAGAGGAGAGCTAGCAATGTTAAACGTTAAAGCGGATACAGAATCAGCACGACTAAAATTACAATCTATATCTATGAACCCTGCCATGACCGCTTTCAATGTTAAAATGAATGAACTAAAAGCTAAGAACATATACTATAATGACGAAGAACAAGCTTTCTTATACGAGGAAATCAAAGCACAAACAATACTTGCTAAAATGGCCGAAAATAAACAAGCACTTTTTGATGGAATTGCAAGCAGTATGTCTAATGCTTTTACTTCAATTGTTACAGGAACAGCTTCGGCAAAACAAGCCTTTGCAAGCATGGCAATAAGTATATTAACTCAAATTTCTCAGATGATTGTTCAAATGATGGTCATGAGAATGCTTATGGGTGCTTTTGGAATGCCTGCACCTGGGACTACTGTGCCTTCGACAACAGCGCCAAGCTATGTACCCAGCCCCGGCGGCAGGGGTGGCAGCGGCAGATATGGAGGAGTATTTTCAGAAGGTAAGAAAACGCAAGGATACGCAACCGGAGGAGTCGCAAGAGGCTCAACTTCAGGGTACCCAGCAACTCTTCACGGAACAGAAGCAGTAGTACCTTTGCCGAATGGAAGAGCTATACCTGTAGATATGAAAGACAGCGGTGCAACAAACAATAACATTGTAGTGAACATATCCTCCGAAGGGCAGTCTAATACACAGGGCAGCACCGGTCCAGACATGGATAAGATGGGCGGGGCAATCGCTAGAGCGGTACAAGAAGAACTACATAACCAAAAACGATCAGGCGGAATACTTAATCCGTACGGAGCAGCATAATGACAATAGGTTTTATATATACAGGCAGTACATATGCCACCCCTGATAAATCAATGATGAAAAATAGTACTCCACGAGTGCTTGTTGCTAGTTTTGGAGACGGGTATGAACAACGTATTGCAGACGGGATTAATACTTTGGACGAAACCTATACTCTAACTTTTGCAACTCGTCTGAAGGCTGATATTGATGATATCGTAGCTTTTCTAGACCTGAAGAAAGGCGTAAGCAGTTTTCCTTTGATCTTACCAGACTCTAATGTATTGTCAAACCCAGCAGGGCCAGCAGGTGTTGGAGAAAGAGAAGTAAAAGTAGTAACAACCAATTATTCACTGACCTATAACTATGATAATTTTTATAGTCTTTCAGTATCACTAAAGAGAGTTTTTGAGGCATGAGCAACGTAATAGCAACAGATGTACAAACGCAGGAAGTCGGGTCACAAGACGCGGGCACTACTGCTGCAGATAATACACTGGTGGAGTTATTTGAAGTAACTCTACCTGACGAAACCACAATGTACTTTCATCCCGGTTTAGACTCAGATTTAACTGATGTAAGGTTCCGAGATAGAACCGCGCCTTCGACAGTAGCTACAGTAGCAGGTAACTTCCTAATAGGTAATGTTTATACTATTAATGGCGGCGGCGGAACCAGTTTTACATCTATAGGAGCGGCTGATAATAATGCAGGCACTGTATTTACTGCAACTGGAGCAGGTTCCGGACTAGGTACTGCTACACAGAGTCAAAGTTCCTACAGTATTCGCGACTACATTCCGATGCCTATGATGATTGACGGGTTAGAGATTCAGGCAGATGGAGCTTCTTCACGTCCTTCTCTAACTATTGCTAATATAGGTTCTTTACTCCAAGGAGAAATGGGCGATTTTAAAAATGATGATCTAATAGGGCAAAGAATTATTCGTCGTCAAACTCTTAAAAAGTACTTAGTAGGATACGCTGAAGATGCTTCTCCTCCTATTGAGTTTGCTACACAGGAATATGTAATTGATAGAATAGGTGCAGAAGACAATATATCTATTACGTTCGAAGTAGCTACTCCTTTCGACCTAGAGAATATACAAATACCTCGACGAATTGTTGTAGGTAAGTATTGTAGTTGGAAATACCAAGGATACGACGCAGGCCTAGGCGGAGGATGTACTTGGAACCTAGATGGAGCTGTAAAATTTAAGGGTGACAGCACTGTACGTGCTCACAGTGTTTACTTTGACTTTGACGATAGGCCACTTGTAGCCGCAGAAACTTTTGCAGCGTATAGCGCAAGTACTGCATATACTACTGTTAGTTATGTTACTACAAACACTCCTACTGTGAGCGCGGGTGCTTTCGTAATAGGGCTAGACTATACGATTGTTTCAACAGGATCTGGATCTACTAATTTTACCTCAATAGGTGCCGCTAATAATACAGTAGGTACAGTATTTAGAGCAACAGGGGTAGGTTCAGGTACTGGTACTGCAACACTTACTCAATACTGGCTTTGTACAATTGCAGGGACAGGTAATACTCCCTCAGTAACTTCTTCTTATTGGAAAGAAGTACGCAAATGGGCAGAGCATGCAAATACTACTAACTATTATATAGGAGATTTAGTACGCTATAATGCTACAACAGTCTGGCGCTGTAAAGTACCTCACACTTCTTCAGCCGCAATAATACCAACCAATACTAGTGCCTACTGGGTAAGAGAAGAAATATGTGGTAAAACTATGCAGTCCTGCAAGGCTAGATATGGTTTTAAGCCTTCTGTACTTACAAGCGCAAACCAAAAGCCCGATGGAGCAACGAATCTAGCAGCTCGTTTACCCTTTGGATCATTCCCCGGAACATTGAAGTATTAATTATGAATCAAGTAGAAGAAATTAGAGAACATTTTGAAAAGTGGTACCCTAAAGAAGGTTGTGGTGTACTAGCAGTAGTGAAAGGAAAGAAAAAATGGTTTCCTTGTGACAATGTAGCAGAAGATGAGAATGACTTCGTTATAGACTCAAAACAGTATATTAGTATAGGACACCGAGCAGATATTGTAGGTATTGTACACAGCCATCCCGATGGAACTACAGAGCCTAGTGAGAATGATATCAAATACTGCAATACAGTCGGAATTCCTTACTATATATTTAGCTATCCTGAAATGGATATGAACATATTACAACCCATACGCGAGACCAAATCTCTGTATGGTAGAGATTATGAATTTGGTGTAAATGATTGTTTCGAAGCATCTAGAGACTATTATATATCAAAAGGCTTAGACATACCTAAGCGCCCCCTGTTTGAAGATGACTGGTGGGAAAAAGATTTAGACTACTTTACTGACGAGTACATAAGTACTTGGGGTTTTGAAAAAGTAGAAGGAAATATGCAAGAAGGTGATTTAATTATTTTTACAATAACAGCACAAGTAGGTAATCATTGTGGAGTTTATTTAGGTGATGATATATTCTACCATCACGCAGAAAATAGAATATCCTGTAGGGAGAGTATTTATCCCTTTTGGAAAAAGTATATAAGTGGAGTTTATCGTTATGCAACGTAGTGTATATCTACAAGGAGAATTAGGCGAAAGGTTTGGTCATAAGTTTATCGTTAATACCGATAATTATGCAGATATATTTAAGTGTATAAATGCAAATAGACCAGGATGGCTACCTTACGTGCGCAAATGCCACGAAGAGGATATTGCGTTTATCGTAGAAACAGAAGATGGCGCAATTGATCAAGATGAGTTATTGACTCCTATTGCCAAGGGAGATGTAACTATCTCTTTAGTTCCGGCAGGCTCTAAAAAAGGTATTGGAAAGATAATAGTTGCTATTATTATGATTTATATTATGTATCAAACTGGTGTTAATATTTCGTCAGGTGGAGCTGAATCTTGGATGTTCGCGGCCGGCGAAGGTGGCAAGATTGGGATGCTAACGTGGAAAGGTGTCGCTGCAATTCAGTTCACCGCGAGTCTGGCTATAGCGGGTATACAGCAAATAATGGCCCCCGATCCCTCTGTTGATCAAGATAACCCAACTAACTATTTATTCTCTGGAGGAGCTAATAATGCCGTAGAGGGAGATCCTATTCCTATAATGTATGGAGAGCTACGGGTTCCTGGCAGGCCGATATCTGTAGATATAGCTCAAGGCGGTAATGCGATTCAGAGAGGCGGCACGCAAGCAATAATAAATAATACAGTAGTAGATGCAGCAAATAATACTGATATATCAGACGTTAATACACACCAGAAATAAGGAGAACTAAGAATGCCACTTACGCAAGCAGAGAAAAACGCCCTAACCGCAGATGGCGGATATCAAACTAGTCAAAAAGATCGCCAGACGATTGCTATCACTGATATTATATCCGAAGGTCCTATTTATGGACTTGTAGATGGCGCGGCTTCTGTCTATTTAAACGACGATAGAGTTGTACCCCTAGCTCAGGCGGCGTCCTTTTACAGCCAAAGCGCCGCAGCAGTGTCTCTTGTTTTCGACTCCCCAACTGCTACAATAACTGGAGCAGGAACAACTCCTGTTATTGAGTCAGACACAGGAGACAAATATCTAATTGTAAGAGCAGGTAGAGGGCAGCACTATGTAAATGCTACTGATGGATCTGCGGGTACTGATGATTATAATATAACGGCTACTTTGACGGCTGTTGATACGGGCGGAAGCAATACGGCTTCTAGTTTTTTCGTAAGTTCTATGGTATCTTCTCCTGCGGATATGGATACTCATGTTCCTGCAAGACTAGGAATTATTAATACAGGTGGGGTAGGTGATGGGGCTTATGGAGAAGGATTTATATCCAAGCGCATCAGCGGCTCTGTTGCTGAGTACGTACCAGGTTCCGGAGCAGCAGCAGGGATATGGATTCCTGACGGCTCTTACAACTTAGAAGTAGATAGAATTGTTAAAATTGCAAGCATATCAGGCGTTACAATCACCTTAGCAGCAGTATGGCCAGGCACCACAGCGTCCTATAAGTTTGATGTAACGGGAGCTATTGTTACTAATGCAGATGTTATAACACAGACTGCTACGGCTAATTATGAAGGAGTCACTACTCAGTTTAGGGTAGGCACTCTTGCACAAACTCCTTTTTCTGGAAGAGGTGGAGAAAGTGGTGCTACTTCTGTAAGTAATACACCCAGCGCGGGTGGCGTTCTAGAACAGTCTACACCCTATAAAACAGATGGGCAGGCAGCTAAAGAATTAGTAGCATCCGCTTCAGCGGGCTTTAATCTAACAGCTGCCCAACTTCAGGAAGTTGATGAAGCTAGAATTACTTTTGCATACGGGGGTGGGCTTCACGCTATAGGAGGACAAGGTAGTGATGAACACTCATTTGCTCTGTATAAAGTAGACTTTGCATTGAAAAGGCCTGGAGAAAGCAACTTTGAAACAGCTCAAGTTTTAAAACACCCAATGATGCATTCAGGAATGTATAAAAATGCAGTTACTTTTGTAGAGACAATAGATTTGGCACAATATCGTCCTTTTTCAGACTTTAAAGTAATCATATCAAGAATTACTAATCATGAAGGTCCTGGATACAAAAAGATAGTAAATGGCACCCCCGAAACTTTTCATGATTGGACGAATGTTACTCAATCATCAATAACTAACACTACGTGTGTTATTAAAGATATATTAACTCATCCGTATTCGGCCCTTGCCAGAGTAACTTTTGACACTAAGAAATTTCAGGGTATGCCCACTAGGTCTTATCACATTAGAGGGTTGAAAGTAAAAGTACCTTCTAATTATGTAACAAGAGAACAAGATAGTAATGGTATAGCTAACTATATGCGTAATCCTGCAACTGGTCTAATAGCTGCTACTTATCAGGACTGGGACGGGGGATTTGCTTTACATAATACTTATACAAATAACCCTGCTTGGGTGTTTTATGATGTACTTACAAATAACCGCTATGGTCTTGGAGACTTTTTAAAAGCTACTGATATTGATAAATATGCTTTATACAGAATTGCAAGATATTGTGATGAGCTTGTAGACGATGGAAAAGGAGGTCTGGAGCCTCGCTTTACAGCTAATCTATTTTTTGCTAAAGCGGCGGATGCATACAAAGTACTGAAGGATATAGCAACCGTATTTCGTAGTATGCTGTATTTTATTGATGGACAAGTCTTCCCTGTTATCGACGCCCCGAGTGGTCCAGTATATAACTTTACTAAAGGTAATGTTATGGGAGGTTTCTCCTACGAAGGTACGGGCAGTAAGACAAGAATTAACCAATGTATTGTTACTTGGATTGATCCTGATGCAAACTATAAAGCTTCTCCTCTTATTGTCGAAGACAGACTAAATATTGCTAAAACAGGAGTAATAATTTCTCAAGATGCTATGGCAATGGGAGCTACTTCTGAAGGACAGGCTCTAAGATATGGGCGATGGAAACTATGGACAGCAGCTAATCAGAGAGAGGTTGTTAGCTTTTCTACTTCTTTAAATGCTTCGTTTATTCTTCCGGGAGACATTGTAAATGTACAGGATGCAGATAGGTATGCAGTTCGTATAAGTGGCCGTATCTCAAATTCAGGAACAGACCGTAGTACTACATCTATACCCTTGGATAGTACTACCTCTCTGATCGCAAATAGTGACTATGAGTTATCTGTTATATTTGTTGAGCCAGGTGCCTTTGCTACCCAGACCGTAAGTGTTACAGATAACGCAGGAACTCCTGTTACAACAACCTACAAGAAAGGTGATCTTATAAAGAAGGCTTGGATTGATGATAATGGTAATGGAACATATACTTATCAACTTATTGATACAGAAACAAAAGCCATAAATGCAAAAGCTACTGCTACAAATACAGAAGCCTTAGTACTGAGCTGGGCAAATACTACTCGTGTAGAGACCCAGCCAGTATCGACAAGTGCGGGCGCGGTTGATACACTAACAGTGTCTACAGCTTTTTCTGCAGTTCCTGCCGCAGAGTCTATTTGGGTACTTACAGAAAAGATAAATACGATAAACGTTCTAGGCTCTGCAAAACAATATAAAATACTGAACATATCACAGGGTGCTAAAAATGAATTTTCTATGACTGGTGTTGAGCACTATGACGAGAAATTTGCAGCGGTAGATGAAGACTTTACTACTTATATCGCAGACAGTATCTACCCTGCTGTAAGACATAATGATGTAGTACCACCAGTACTTGATGTATTCGGTGAAAGTATGATGAACGCTAATCTAATAGGCGAAGAGTTGACTATACAATGGACTCCTCCTGCAGCGGTAGGTGCCTCTACGGACTCCGAGACCTTGGGACAAGTAACCGCGCAAGGTGTATACGAGCATTTGTCTGGATATGAAATAACGCATACTTTTCCGACGATAGAGAGCCCTATATTCATTGATGATAAGTCTCAAACTAATTGGAAGATTGAAGGAATTATGGATGGTACATATGAAGTAGCAGTAAGAGCAGTTAATGTACTTCAAAACGTATCGGCTCCAACAACAGCAAGCATCACTGTAAGTGATAGATACCGCGAAAACGTACCTAGGTTTCCTCTTGGTGTACCTTATGGAGGAACTACAAGTGTAGCCTTCGCAGTTAAGGCTAATAATGTTTTTAGCTTCCAAAATCACCTGTATTCTGTAAAAAGCCCTAGTGGGTCCTCAACACGCATTACTAATACTAATTCTACTTCGTCGGCTTGGCAGCAAAGCTGTGCTACGCTTCCTAATATAACATGGTCAGAGAGTGATAGGAATGCTGGAGGTGAGTTTATAACTGAGCACGCCTATATTCTTATAGATGCCAGTGATAGTACAGATCGTCTGAAACTTATTAAATACCATAAACCCTCCCTTACTCATCCTTTCTGGTACGATACGGGCACGGGAAATAGTGCTAAGTATGGGTCAGCTTTAAGTGGTACTTTTACTAAAGCTGTAGGCTCTAGTAAAGTTACTGGCTCTGGAACCTCTTTTTTAAGCCAGCTTAAAGATGGGGACATTCTTAAACTAGGCTCTACTGAAGGTTATAAGATAGCTGCTGTAGTTAGCGACACCGTTCTTTATGTTACAAATTCATTCAGCTCCTTTAGTGGAGTACAAGGATTTATTCCGAATATACGCATAGACTATGCAAATGATGTAATCATTGCTCGACTTTATAAAACATCAAGTGCTCTTATTCTTGCTGAAGTCTACACAAAGATTGACGCTGTTCTTAAGAAAGCAGCCGCTATGATTGAAGAAGATGGTATTGAGAAGGAGCAAATAGCCGAAAACGCTGTTGGTACTACTGAGATTGATACTACTGCCGCAACTGGAGGAACTTTTGGAGCCGCTGTAGCCGCATTAGATGCCGCTAGTTTTACCTCTATTGATACGGATGTGTTGGATGCAAACTCTGTAATCGCTCGTGAAGTACAAGTATTCCCTGCAGGAGCCACACCCCCTACTATTAGCGGTACTACTCTTACAGGTGCAGGTATTGATCTAAAGCAAGACGGAGACCTTTATGTCGGTAATTATTCTGACGATAAGTATATGTTCTGGGATCAGTCCGAAGGTACAATGACGTTCCGAGGAACTTTAAATGTAGATGATATTACGGGTTCAAGTGCCAAGTTTTCTACTCTTATGGCAGAAGTTGCAACAATCGGCACTCTGAATACAGAGATGCTCGACTCTGACGC
>Ga0307994_1001227_pt1 | contig 15923 bp, 13 predicted proteins | sample EllFjometagen261_FD_203171 | JGI IMG/M metagenome (GOLD analysis project Ga0307994, IMG submission 203171) | Marine microbial communities from Ellis Fjord, Antarctic Ocean - #261 | ecosystem: Environmental > Aquatic > Marine > Unclassified | place: Southern Ocean | collected 2014-11-02 | reverse complement strand
ACTCAAATCAGGGCCATTAAATAACTGCGTATAACTGGCAAACACTTGTGTTAACGGTGCAATCTCATAGCTTGCTGCAAGCGCACCAACGACATTGTCATAAGTTTTGCCACCAGCAACAAATTCAGGCGACTCATAACGGTCGTAACGCACACCCGGTGTTAGGGTTAATTTGCCATTTTTCCACTGATCTTCTAGATAAATAGAGGTATTCTTGGCTTCATCGGTGCCTTTTTTAACGAAGTCACGCTCTAGCTCAGATTCTTTTTTATAGTGTTCAATACCAGCGATTAGCTTATGGCTGCCGACATTGGTATCAATGATGCTAGTATTTTGAATTTTTACGCCGGTGGTTTTTATGCCCGCTTCCCAGTTATAACCTGGCTTTGTCGTATAGTCGGTATCTCGTGAAATCTGCGTTCCGGTTTGATAAACGTTGGTATCGACATTGACTAAGTTACTGGCAGGATTGTAGCTATAGTCCAGACCATAGGTATCACGCTTAACCTTTTGCGGCAGAATTTCATTCCAGCTGCCAACGCCTGGGCTTGCTGGGAAATCTGGGCGTAATGGGAACATGCCTTCGTTTTCGGTACGGCTAAAGCTAGCCCCTACGTGATGGTCATTGGCAATATACGCACCTGCCTTTAATAAAATATTCTCGCCTTTGCTATCTTCCGTTTGGATCTTACGACCTTCGCCATCTTCACCCGCATTGGCATTACGCTGACCATAATAAGCCAGTAAGTCTATATTATCCGTTGGGGCAGCAAACACAGTCGCTGAGGTGAGCAGTTCGTCATTATTACTAGCATAACCTGCGTGCAGTTTAGCACCGATTTTTTGTCCCGGTTTTAGTAGATCTGCGGCATCAACGGTTTTAAAAGCAACTGCGCCACCTAGCGCATCGTTACCTAGTGTCACTGAGTTATTACCGACCGATACTTCCGCTTGTTTTAGCAAATCAGGGTCAATGGTCACATCGCCCATATGATAAAACAGCGTGCCTTCTTGGCGAGCGCCATCAATGGTCACTTTTAGATTGGTATCATCCAGTCCACGTACGCGTATACGCTGATTGACCGCTGACGTACCACCTACCGTAACACCGGGTACGACATTTAAAAAATCACTTAAGTGGCTTGCCTGCGCAGCTGGGGTATAGCCTTCAACATCAACATCGCCTTCTTGCACGCTTTCACGTACTGAGCTGTTTGCCGTCACTGTGATGGTCTGTAAGGTGGTGCTCGGCATATCTGCTGAGGTAGCAGCACTCGCCGCTTGTGCCCCCAATACTGCTGCTATGCCCATAGACAATACGGTCAATCGACTAGAAAATCTTGATAATTTTACTTCGCGCATAACATACTCACTTTATCTAGTATAAGAATTTTAAAACTCGTTTAGGAAACCAATAATCAGTAATTTTTGCCCAAAATCACTTTCTAAAAAGCTTGATGCTTTAATAATTATTAAGTTTCATATAAGAATGACATTATTAATGTTAATGATAATGATTAGCGTTTAAATATTGACAGGCATAATAACGAAGTATTAACAATTTGGCAATATTTAAACTGAAAAATTTTCTTTTAATATTTTTGTACGCTTGTATCAGCACCTGCACATCTGATGAATACCTTTAGTGTATTGCTGTCTAGATAAGTTCCAACTATATGCGGAGGCGATTATCAGCGACAGAGTGATTATTTATAAACGCTGAATATCAAAAAAAAGTATTGCAATATACTGCCAATTACATATACCCTAAGATAGTTGACTATTTAGTCAGGTTTGTACATACGACTATCGGTCACACTGAGAAAGACTGGTTATTTGCTTGCATGTATTTGCATAAGGATCATGCGACTCTGTGTTTGATACTGTGTAAACAGCTAGCTGCGATAAGGGTTTATAGAGACCCTCATATGTCTCCTATTTATCAACGTAACGCTGTCTCTAAATATCTTTACAGAGCTTGGACTAAAAGTCACTTTAGGAGAAAGCCAAAATGAGTGAGCATACTCAAGGAAATCCCGATTTATTGTACGGACTGCACGACCGTCCTGCGCCTGCAAAAGCATTTTTAGGTGCGGTACAGCATGTACTCGCCGCTTTCGTTGGTGTTATTACGCCCTCATTGATTATTGGCGGTGCTTTGGGTCTAGGTGAGCATATTCCCTACCTGATCAGTATGGCGCTAATGGTATCTGGGGTTTCAACCTTTATTCAAACCCGTAAATTTGGTCCTGTCGGTTCAGGGCTGATGGCTCTGCAAGGCACCAGCTTTGGTTTTTTAGCGGCAGTGTTAGCAGCAGGTTTTGTAGTAAAAAACCGAGGTGGTAGTCCTGAGGAGATTCTCTCTGTTATCTTTGGCGTGACATTCTTAGGCGCCTTTGTCGAGATATTCTTGAGTCAGTTTATTACTAAACTTAAATCCTTGATGAGCCCTATCGTCACCGGCTGTGTCATTGTCACTATTGGTTTGTCCCTAACCAAAGTTGGTCTAACCGATCTAGCAGGAGGTGTTGGCGCAGAGAATTTTGGTAGCATGGAGAATTTGCTACTGGGTGGCGGGGTCTTAATCAGTGTCGTGCTTATTAGTATCGTACCTAACAAAGTTATTCGCTCAAGCGCTATTTTTATTGGTCTGATGTTAGGCTTGCTGGTAGCAGCATTTATGGGTCGTATTGACTTCTCATTAGTCTCACAAGCCCCGCTACTGACTGTACCTGTGCCTTTCAAGTTTGGCTTTAGTTTTGATTGGCAAGCGTTTATACCGATTGCCTTTATGTATATCATTACCAGTATCGAGACTGCTGGTGATTTGACCGCGACGTCGATGATCTCAGGTGAGCCTATCAAAGGTCCACTATATGAGAAACGTATCAAAGGTGGGGTACTAGCTGACGGTGTCAACTCTGCCATTGCTGGTATCTTTAACAGCTTCCCAGTCACTACTTTTAGTCAGAATAATGGCGTTATTCAGATGACGGGTATCGCTAGTCGCTATGTGGGCTTCTATGTCGGCGGTATCTTATTTTTTATGGGTTTATTCCCTATCCTAGGTGCTATCTTCACTCAGCTGCCAAAACCAGTAGTTGGTGGTGTGACACTGCTTATGTTTGCAACCGTAGCGACTGCTGGTATTCGCATACTTTCGACCGTAAACTTTACCCATCGTAATATCTTAATCATAGCCACTTCTCTAGGTTTGGCGATGGGTGTTGCCTTTGTGCCTGATGTATTTGCACAAATGCCTCAGATGTTCCGTAATATCTTTGGTTCAGCAGTGACCGTATCGGGTATTATCGCGATTACGCTTGATATGATTTTACCAAAAAGTTTTGGTGCGGAGTTTGATACGGCTGACCAGCATGCTGAGGATGACGTGAAGCCTGCTCGTGAAGCCGCTTAAAAGTGAAGGATTAGATGATTTTTTAAGACAATGTAAAAGACTTTGCTGAGTGACAAAAGAAAAGGATTGCCTTAATGATAAAGCGCTAATTAGCGGCGATATCGTTAAAGCAATCCTTTATGCGTCAAGCCATTCATTAATAGCAGTTGTTCCAATCTACCCCTACTCGAGTCCGCAACCTCGTAGTATAAAAGGTATTAAGAAGTCAGCAGCGCGTGCCTCGTCTGTCTCATCATACGCGCTCTTTTGCATTAAGCCGACGATTTCTGTTTCAAACTCTGCATAGCGCTGCGTGGTTGCCCAAATCAAAATCAATAGCTGTAAAGGGTCAGCAATGGCAATTTTGCCTTGCTCATGCCATATCTTCATGACTTGTGTCTTATCCAGTGCCCAATCTTTCATCGCCGTCGACATAAAATCATGTAAATGCGGGGCACCGCCGATGACCTCTAACGCAAATAGCTTATGGCGATTTGGGTTTGCAAATGCTTGATGCAATTTGGTGCGGACGAACTTTTCGATAACGGTTCTCGGATCGCTGTCTACTGTCATCGTCACCAAGCCATCATTCCACTCTTGAATGATGGCACGCAAAACTACTTTGTACAGATTGGTCTTACTTTTAAAATAGTAATGCACGTTGGCTTTTGGCAGCCCTGCTCGATCGGCGATACCTTGCATGGTGGCACCGCGATAGCTTTTCAGCACAAACTCTTCTTCAGCGGCAGTCAAAATCACCGCTTGGTTTTGGGCACGAATATCATGCTGATTGCGATGAACCACGCTCTCAGAGGCGGATGAAGCTTTTGCTTTAGAAATTTGAGTCATAGGTTGCACCATTAGACATTTATATCAGTAAGTACCATATTCTAGCGTGACTTTAAGATAAACTGTGAATAAACACACCGATTATTAGCATATCTAGTAAAAAATAAAAATATTTTGCATAAAGTAGTTGACCATTTAGTCAGGTTTAAGCAGAATGGATATATATTAACCAATTATGACTCAATCGATACTACTTTCACCTGAGTTTTTCCCTGAGTTCAGTAATCAACAGACTAATATCAGCACACGATACTGTCTGTACCTTATAAATTCATATCACTCAAATGATAAATGTGTATCCGTCAACACTTTGTGTCAACAGATAAGGATATCACTGTGAGCTTATCACTACCGCAACTGAACGCCCTCTCGCAAGCCGATGCGACCTCAGAATTTCTAACGTGCTGTACCAGTAGCCAATGGGCGCAAACCTTGGCAGACGCTCGTCCGTTTGCAGATATAAAAGCGCTACTGAGTGCAAGCGATGACGCATGGCAACAAGCTAAAGCGGATGAAGCTAACTTACTAGAAGCCTTTGATGGTCACCCACAGATTGGCAATGTCGACTCATTAAAAGAGAAGTATCGCAATACGCAAGACAGTGCCGCTCATGAGCAATCAGGCGCCAATGATGCTGAAGATGCGGTACTTGAAGCGTTAGCACAAGGCAATCAAGACTATCTCGATAAATTCGGCTTTATCTTTATTGTCTTCGCAACTGGTAAAAGCGCGCAGCAAATGCTTGATCTATTGCAAGCACGCCTGCCAAATGATCGCAAGACTGAATTGCTCAATGCGGCTACTGAACAAAATAAAATCACGCGTTTGCGTTTACAAAAACTGTTAGGCGACGCTTAAATCTTGCTTTGTCTCTCTCATACATAAAAGGAATTATTATGTCAGGTACTCTTTCATCACATATTTTAGACACCCATCTTGGCAAGCCTGCCGCTGACATCGCAGTGACGTTACATCGTATTAGTGCCAGTGGCGAGCCATCATTATTGGCAAACGGTGTCACCAACGCTGATGGTCGCGTGACGCCAGATAGCTGGGCATTTAATCCAGAAATTGATATTGCCGAGTATCATTTAGATATCGGTCGCTATACGCTGACCTTTGATACCCAAGCATATTTTGATACGCAAAACCTCACAGTATTTTATCCGCAAGTGGTCATCGATTTTATGATACAAGATAACGGTCACTACCATGTGCCGCTACTGCTTAGCGCACACGGCTACGGCACTTATCGCGGATCATGATTCTATAGCTTTATGACTCGAAACCTTATAAAAACAAGGCTAAACGAGTTCTGGAAACTTTAAACAACTGACAATGAGGTCAGTGATTTAAGACCAAATGAATAATGCTGGTATCGCTACGTTGTATCACAATCTTTTATAATAACGAAGGTGAGCAAAAGTCGTTACGAGTTACCAAGATATAATAATATAAAAGGACATTGACAACATGGGTGCATATCTTCTCGATTGGCTAAGCTTATTTTTCCGCTGGTTTCACGTTATCGCTGGTGTAGCATGGATTGGCGCATCATTTTATTTCGTATGGCTAGATATGAGTCTTCAGAAGCCACCAGAATGGAAAGCCAAAAAAGGCATTTCAGGCGATCTTTGGGCAGTACATGGTGGTGGTTTCTATGAAATTGCCAAATACAAGCTCGAACCTGAAGAGATGCCAAAAACGCTGCATTGGTTTAAGTGGGAAGCCTACACCACATGGCTGACCGGTATGGCAATGCTCATTATCGTTTACTACATCAATGCCACAGCTTACTTGATTGATCCGAGCAAAGTTGATTTTGGTAGCAGTGTTGGTGCTATATCGACCAGTCTACTGTTCTTATTCGGTAGTTATTTTATTTATGAAGTCATTGTACGCAGCAATGTCGGCAAAAATAAACTGGCTTTTAGTGTCACTATCTTTGTACTCATGATTATCGCCACTTGGGGCTCATACCAGCTGTTTAGTGATCGTGCATCCTTTATCCATGTCGGTGCCATTTTAGGTACTATCATGGCAGGTAATGTCTTCTTTGGTATTATGCCGGCTCAGCGCGCACTCGTAGATTGTGTACGCCGCGGCGTAAAACCAGGTCCAGAAGTAGCAGATTTGGCATTGATGGCCAGAAACCGCTCATTGATGAATAACTACTTTACCTTGCCGCTTATCTTTATCATGATTAGTAATCACTATCCAATGATGTATTCACATGCGCATGGTTGGTTGATATTGGTATTCATTGGTGTCATCACGGCAACAGCTCGTCATTACTTCAACGAAAAACACTTGGGTCGCCATAGACCAAAATTCTTAGTAATTCCTGCGATAGCAACCGTACTATTGATTATTTGGATGCGTCCAGCACCTATCGAGCCATTACCAGTTTCTCCAATCAAGACGCCTGCTGTCACTGAAGTAGCACCGACAGATACACCGCCTGCTGCTGTAACTCAAGATACGAATACGGTAGCACCTGCTACTGCTACAGATGCTGATCCCAATGCAGTTGCTGGCGGAACTGCCGCTACCGAACTAGTACCTGTTGCTGCTTCAGCTGACGACACTATCATGAAAGTAGTAGAAGCAAAATGTAGCGTTTGCCATGCGGCACAACCAACACAAGCTGGATTTAATGCGCCGCCAGCGGGTATTATTATCCAAACCCCTGCAGACATAAAAACTCATCAAGCTAAGATTGTGACTGCCGTACAAAGTGGCTATATGCCACTGGGTAATATCACTCAGCTAAGCGATGAAGAGCGCCAACAACTGGTTGCTTATGCTTCAGGGTTATAAATGAGCATTCTAGACAAAGAAGAGTAAACGCTGATCAAACAATTATCTTGACCAATGAGCTAGACATCCTTAAAGTGTTAACAATAAACATTAATAAGTGTTAACAATGTTTATTTCGATTGATTCCAATCTAAAGGGAGAAAAGGATGTCCACTGCGAATGAGCAAGGAAGTCAGCTCAGCACTCAATCCAATAGCGCGCTCTATGATTGCAATACCTTTAATCCAGAACGCAAAAACTCAAGATTATATAATGAAGATCTTGCCCCACTACAGCCTGAACAGCGTAATTGGGGTTGGTTTGCGATATTTAATGTTTGGTCCAATGATATTCAGAGCTTATTCGGGTATACCTTAGCGGCCTCCTTATTTTTGAGTTATGGACTGAATGGGTGGTGGGTCATGGCAGCGATTATCTGCTCAGGATTCATCGTCATGCTGATGGTCAACTTAACTGGTAAACCCAGTGTCAAATATGGCATCCCTTTTCCAGTCTTGATACGTGCCAGCATGGGTATCAATGGCGCTAACTTACCTGCCATCTTACGCGCTATTATCGGTATCTTTTGGTACGGGGTGCAGACCTACTTTGCCTCAACTGCAGTTGCCATTTTGTTGACTATTGTCATAGGTAGCCCAGATACGACATTTTTAGGCTTGAATAGTACCGCTTGGATTGCCTTTGTCATCGTTTGGGTATTTCAGATTTTACTGTTTTGGGCAGGCATCGAGCCGATCAAGCACTTTTTGAATTGGGCAGGACCGCTAGTCTATGTCGTTATGGTCATCTTGATGGCCGTCATCTGGTATCAATCAGGCTCTGAGTTGTTACCTGCGATTAACTCTATCTTCGCTAGTGGCAGCGATTATAGTGGAAATTCCATACAGGCATTTACTGCTATCGTCGGTACGATGGTTGCTTATTTCGCAGCAGTCGTCATAAACTTCGGTGATTTCTCACGATTTTTGCGTAGTGAGCGCGATATGCGCTTGGGTAACTTACTCGGTTTGCCGATTAACATGGTATTTTTCTCGTTCATCGCCTTGGTCATTACCGCTGGAACCCTAGTAATATTTGGCGAAGCATTGACCAATCCATCGGATATTGTTGATCGTGTAGATTCTCTACCTTTGACCATTATTGCAGCGCTGACCTTCTTTGCCGCAACCGTCGGTATCAATATGGTTGCAAACTTTATTCCCCCTGCTTACGATTTGGCTAACTTATTTCCTAAGCATATTAACTTTCGCATGGGCGGTTTAATTACTGCTGTTATCGCCTTTTTCGTTGGTGCATTGTGGTTATCATTCATCAGTAAGATCGGTATTGTCGGTTTTGTAAATACTATTGGTGCGGTCATCGCTCCATTCTTTGGTATCTTAGTCATCGATTATTACCTGATTAAACGTCAACATATCGATATGAATGACTTATTTTCCGCTCACCCAACTGGTGCTTATTACTACTACAAAGGCTGGAACATCCGTGCGCTTATCGCCTTTGCAATCGGCGCTTTATTCTCTATCGCCACGGTATTGATACCCGCACTGACTAAGCTTGAAGGTTATGGTTTCTTATTAGGCGCGGCAATAGGTGGCATCGTGTATTGGGTATTGATGCGCCCTTATGCAGTAGATCCTGACACCATAGTAGAATAAGGCGGTGAAGTCAGAAACATGAAGTGCAAGAGTAGAATAAAAAATAGTTATTACATTTCTAATAGACCTATTACTCTGTTTTTATAAAGGATAAAACACCATGAAAAAAAAGATAACCAGCGACTTTGATCAAGCCGCTTATCTACGCGATTTAAAAGGCTATGGCGACCATCCACCCAAAGCCAATTGGCCGGGCGGCGCTAAGATTGCCGTACAGTTTGTGCTAAATATCGAAGAAGGCGCAGAGAACAGTGTCTTGCATGGTGATGGTCAGTCAGAACGTTTTTTATCAGATGTTTTAGGTACGCCAGAATTTAACAACCGCCATCAGTCGATTGAATCCGCCTTTGAATATGGTAGCCGAGTGGGTGTTTGGCGCGTACTAGATACTTTTAAAGAATATGGTTTACCTATTACTACCTTTACTTGTGCAGCCGCTGCCGAAAAAACACCGCATATTGTTGAGCGCATTCTAGAAGATGGTCATGAGATTGCCAGTCACGGACTGCGCTGGATCACCTATCAATATATGTACCGCGAGACCGAGCGTGAACATGTACGCCGCGCCACTGAAATATTTGAGCGTATGGTCGGCAATCAGCCTCTTGGCTGGTATACCGGTCGCGATAGCCCAAATACTCGCGAGCTGGTCGCAGAACAAGGCGGCTACATTTATGACTCTGACTCTTATGCTGATGAGCTGCCGTACTGGCTCAACGTTAAAGTAGAAGAAGGCAACAAAATTGCTCGCAAACCGCATCTGGTCATTCCTTATACGCTTGAGACCAATGACATGCGTTTTTCTTCAAGTCCTGGGTTCACCAATGCTGAACCTTTTTATCAATACTTAAAAGACAGCTTTGACACTCTATATGAAGAAGGTCAAGACACTCCCAAGATGCTAACCATTGGTTTGCATTGCCGCATCATTGGTCGTGCTGGTCGCATTAAAGCGCTTAAACAGTTTTTACAATATATCACCAGTAAACCCGACGTTTGGATCTGCCGCCGCGATGAAATCGCCAAGCACTGGTATGAAAATCATCCAGCCACGGCTGATAACACCGCCAACTGGATGTAGCCGTAACAACAATCATAAGACGTATAATCATATTAATAAGCACGTACGTAGTAGCAACCACGTAAGCTAACGGATGATACGCTCAAGGTAGTTGATACCTGAGTGCTGTAATTGCTTAAAAACGATATCTTATGTCCGGTATTTTCTTATCTCAAATAGATCTATCACTTAATAAGTTGCTAGAACAAATAAATAATATTGCTAATTAATCTAAAGGTGAACTTATGAAAACCACAATCATTGCTAAACCTTTAACTAAAGCTGCTTTTGCTCCTTACGGCTCAGTGATTGAGCCTTATGATGATCAAGAAAAGTGTCCTGAAAACAGCTGGGATATCAATCGTGGCTTTGCGTGTCGTCATAATGCTATCTCAAAAGTCACTCATGATGGCGGAGAAGTCGGTTTTAGTATTTTCCGTACTAAAAGACGTGACTGCCCTATTACGTTATCGGTGATGGAATACCATCCATTTGGCACGCAAGCGTTCTTTTCTATGAATGGCACAGACTATATAGTGGTTGTGGCAAAAGCTGGCGATGCGCCTAAATCAGCTGATGATTTAGAAGTGTTTTATGCTCATTCGCATCAAGGTGTACAGTATGATGCCAATGTTTGGCATCATCCGCTACTGGCGCTAAAAGCGGATTGTGACTTTTTAGTGATTGATCGTATCAACGGCGAGGGTAATAACTGCCATGAATTCGAGATTGATGATTGGGAAGTTTGCATTGATATATCTGCTGAGCAAGCTAAAAATCAGGCTTAATGGCTATCGTCAACTGATGAAAAATTGTGCTAATGTCAGAGCATTAATCGCATAAAAAATCAAAGGTTCAGACACAAATTTATCGCGGCACCAAACCCCTAAGGAACACGAACCATGACAACAAAAAGTACTTATTACGCACCAACTGGCGGATTGCCTCCACAAACACAATTACTATCCGATCGCGCTATCTTCACCGAAGCTTATGCGATTATTCCTAAACGTGTACTAACCGACATCGTGATTAGTTATTTACCTTTTTGGACAGGCATGCGCATGTGGGTGCTTGCACGTCCTTTAAGCGGTTTCTCTGAAACCTTTTCACAATATATCGTCGAAGTTGCGCCTAATGGCGGCTCAGAAAAGCCTGAGCTAGATGCAAATGCCGAAGGTGTCGTATTCATCGTTGAAGGTGAAATGGATATGACTATTGAAGGCGTGTCGCATCATCTTGAAGCCGGTGGTTATGCATTTTTACCACCTGGCTGCAAATGGATGCTGAAAAACAATAGCGATAAGCACGTTAAATTCCATTGGATACGTAAAGCTTATCAACATTGTGAAGGTATTGATGTGCCTGAAGCGTTTGTAACTAGCGATCACGATGTTGAAGCTATTGAGATGCCGGGTACTGATGGCGTATGGACAACCACTCGATTTACCGAGCAGTCTGATATGCGTCACGACATGCATGTAAATATCGTCACGTTTCAACCAGGTGGCGTGATTCCATTTGATGAAACGCATGTTATGGAACATGGTTTGTATGTATTAGAAGGTAAAGCCGTCTATCACTTAAACGGTGAATGGGTAGAAGTTGAAGCAGGTGACTTTATGTGGTTACGCGCATTCTGCCCACAATCTTGTTACGCTGGCGGACCGGGTCCATTTAGATACTTACTATATAAAGATGTAAATAGACATATGCCGTTTATTCGTCCAGTAAAATAAGCAATATAAAGGCATAATCGTTCATTCGAATCTATCATTCATTGTTCTTTAGAACACCAGCAAAATTTTTAATAGTAAAGCCAGCTCATTACGATTAGCTGGCTTTTTATTTTTATGCTGAAGTTCATATTTTTAAACAGTGCTTTAATCAAGCAATGCTAAAACATTCATCACTTTACTTGTTTTTTATGTACTACTGTACTAGAATACTGAAACAAGATAGCCACTTACCTCTTTTTTATTAAGATTAAATATTATGAGCACTGACCCTTATCGTAGCTTGTTGACGCATTTAGCCCATTGCAATGACAGTAATGATATCGATGAGCTATTAACAGCGCTACTAACGACTAAAGAGCAACACGAGATTGCCAATCGTATCTGTATTTTTGATTTGCTCGAGCGTGGTATCACCCAGCGTGACATCTCCGAACAGTTGGGCGTTGGCATCGCAACGGTCTCTCGTGGCGCCAAAGCCATGCAAATTCACGATGTAAGCGCACTGCTAGCCACCCACAGACAAGACAATTAACGCCAAGAATGTTAGCTGAATTTATTTTATAAGACCTATTTGAATTACTTTGGACCTCATTATGACCTCTCCTACACTACAATATGACCAGCCTGCTACTATTGATATTCCAAGCAAGCCGCAGCGAATAAAGCTGACGCAAGATATTGATTTTTTCGCGTTATTTAAACGCATTGAACGGTTTTTCGATACCTGTTATTTGCTCGAATCCTTGGGTGAAGACAGCCATATGTCACGTCACCATGCCATTGGTTTTGATCCGGTAATGACCATTGCCGCCATCGACCGCACAACGCTTGCCATTACCGATAATAAAACGACTAGCACCAGCCACTATCAGACTGACAATCCTTATCAGCTTCTACGTACTATTACTCCGCAGCACGTTATTGCTCGTGAGCAAAGTGGCGGTCTTGTCGGCTATCTAGGCTACGACTGTGTCAATTTTTTTGAGCCAAGTCTCAATGCCAAGCCAAGCGATGATTTTGAACCTTTCAAATTTGGTGTCTATCTAGATGGCTTGACGCTTGACAAGATGACTGGTGAAATTTTCTACTTTTACTATCCTACCGCTCAGCAAGACAATCGCATCGAGCAAATCAAAGCTTTACTTGATGTACCTATCCCAAGTTATAAACCGCCAACCGTAGAGTTTTTAGGTGATGGTATGAGTCAAGAAGAGCATGCTAAAGTCGTCATGCAAGTCAAAGAGGACATCATCTCTGGGCGCATCTTTCAATGTGAAGTCGGCTTTAAATCCAAATATCGTATTGCGGGCGATAAGATGCCAATTTATGAAAAGCTACGTGCGGTCAATCCATCACCGCATATGTATTTTATGAAATTTGCTCAACAATGCATCATAGGTGCCTCACCTGAATTGCTATTTCGCTTGCGTCAGGGAGAGATGGAAACCTATCCACTCGCAGGTACAGCCAAGCGCGGCGTTGATGTTGCCGAAGACCGCAAACTTGCGCGTGCCCTACTGAATGATGCCAAAGAGATTGCTGAGCACAATATGCTGGTCGATTTGCATCGCAATGATATCGGACGCGTCGCACAATTTGGTACGGTAAAAGTGCGTAATTTGATGGATATCAAACGCTTCTCACACGTACAGCATATCTCCTCTGAAATCGTCGGTATTCTGCACCCTGATGAGGATATGTTTAGCGCACTTGCCAGCAACTTCCCTGCGGGCACATTGTCAGGCGCACCAAAAGTTGAAGCGATAAAAGTCATCAACGAGCTTGAACCAGATGGTCGTGGTGCTTATGGCGGCGCATTAGGATCTTTTAACTTTAACGGCGATTGTATTTTTGCCATTCCTATTCGCAGCTTATTTATCAATGGTGAATCGGCCTATGCACAGACTTGTGGCGGCAATGTGTACGACTCCAATCCTGCTGATGAATATCTAGAAATCCAGCGTAAGCTTTCTGCTATGAAAGTGGTACTAGACAGCTTTATGAACCAATAACCACATATAATTTATCAAAGAGTTGGCTACCCATGAATGTTTTAATTATCGATAATTACGACTCATTTACCTTTAACCTTTATCAATATATCGGTGAGATCTTGCAGACGATGGACAGTGATAAACAAGCAAATGTCATCGTCAAGCGTAATAATGAAATCACCTTAGCAGACGTACAAGCGATGAGTCTTGACCGTATTATTATCTCACCCGGTCCTGGGTCACCTGATGATCCTGCCTATTTTGGCATTTGTGCCGAAGTGATTGAAGTGATGGGTAAAACGACGCCACTATTAGGCGTTTGCTTAGGCATGCAAGGCATTGCTCATGTATTTGGCGGTGACGTGATACGCGCCAGTGTGCCGATGCATGGTAAAGTTTCAGCCATTCGTCATGATAGTGCGGGCATTTATAACGATTTGCCACAGGAGTTAGAAATCATGCGCTATCACTCATTGATGGTACAAGCAGACACACTACCAAATTGTTTGACTGTCACCGCAGTCGTCGCCAATGATGAACATAATGATTTAGATTTGACTGAATCGGCGCTGGCTGGTGATGAGATAATGGGTGTGCAGCACAAAGACTATCCGATTCAAGGCGTGCAGTTTCACCCAGAGTCATTTGCGACCGAAGGTGCCAAGCGTTTATTGACGAATTTTTTACTTCAGGTGTAAATCACGATGCTTAAGCTGGTTTGGAGGATATGACGCTAAAGAGTAATAAGCTGAAGTGAAGCCTGCATCTAACTCAAATAAATTGCATTTTATGCCTAACTGACTTATGTTAGTACTTAATTAACGCTTTAATGATAGACTGAAAAAACAAACAAAAGGCAGCCTTTAATCAGGTTGTCTTTTGTTATTTCAGCATATTATTAAGTAATCAGCCAGAAGGCTTGGACCGCTTATTCTTTGAACTTGGTAACAAATAAAAATAGAGAGCGATATGGCACATACCGATAGCGCAATGTCAGCACGGCAGTCATGGATAGGCACCATTCAAATCATTACAGCCGCTGTCTGCTGGGGTACTTTAGGGATATTCTCAACCTATCTCAACCAAAATGGCTTTAGTGGCTGGCAAACGACCATTTTACGTATCGTGACCGCTGCTCTTATCATCCTCGTTATGCTACCAAAACTATGGCCACAGCTAATAAAGTTGCGTCCAAAACAGTGGCTCGGACTGGCACTACAGTCGTTGATTGGTGTACTCGGCATGTCGGTTTGCTATTTTTTTGCCGTTATCTATGTCGGTGCTGGTCCTGCAGTCGCCTTGCTATATACTGCGCCCGTTTTTAGCTTATTATTTTCAGCATTCTTGCTTAATGAATCCATTACTCGGCAGTCAGCCCTACTGGCACTCATGGCAGTATTTGGTGTCGGCTTGACGATGTTAGGTGAGCAGGCGCAAGTCAACTGGGGTATTGCATTAGGTTTATTATCAGGCATATGTTATTCCCTATATGGGGTATTGGGTAAGCGCGCTATGCATGACGCGCACCCTGCTCCTTTAGTATTTTTTACCTCTATTATCATCAGTGCTGGCATACTGCTACTACTACCTAAAACCTATAACACTTATGGACAATTACTAACCTTACCCTTATCTACTTGGGGCTATGCATTAGGATTGTCTTTGATTGGAACCGTCGTACCCTTTGCACTTTATATGAAGGCATTAGAGAAGCTCCCTGCCACCCGTGCATCAGTGTTTACTATCTTTGAGCCTCTAACCGCGATTGCTTTGGCAACGCTATTACTGCATCAATCATTATCTTGGATTCAATATGTCGGCGTTATACTCATTCTGCTAGCAGCTTTATTTAATGCTGTGCTAAATGGTACTACTACTCGCGTACCACGTTGGCTAAAAAGACGGCAAAGGGTTTAGTCGATATCCTATAATCACTTTTAATAGCCTTAGATTTCTTTCTGTTGAATCAAAAAAAAGCCCCTACTATGAATATAGTTGGGGCTTTTTATTTAGCATCTTTCAAGCTTATTACTGTTCAATACGCTGTAAAAACGCTTGCGTACGCGGATGCTTAGAATCCTCGAATAACTGCTTAGCACTGCCCTCTTCGACAATTTTGCCATCTTCAATCAAAACCACATGATCAGCGACATCACGGGCAAAATTTATTTCATGAGTAACAACAACCATCGTCCAACCTTCTGATGCCAGCTGTTTCATGGTTTCAAGCACATCTTGTACTAGCTCAGGATCAAGCGCAGACGTTGGCTCATCGAATAGTAGTAAAGACGGCTCAATCGCCAATGCACGAGCAATACCAATACGCTGCTGCTGACCACCCGATAGCTGAAACGGATAGAGATCTGCCTTATCAGACAAACCCACTTTATCAAGTAATGCTAATGC
>Ga0307994_1001225_pt1 | contig 15958 bp, 10 predicted proteins | sample EllFjometagen261_FD_203171 | JGI IMG/M metagenome (GOLD analysis project Ga0307994, IMG submission 203171) | Marine microbial communities from Ellis Fjord, Antarctic Ocean - #261 | ecosystem: Environmental > Aquatic > Marine > Unclassified | place: Southern Ocean | collected 2014-11-02 | reverse complement strand
ACCGCAACGGGCAGACTAGTTCAGGACTCTATTCTTTGTTCATTCCTATGGAATGGAACTACGAAGGATACATTGATTCTTATGGATTTCCTGTATTCGATACGCCAAGAAAAGAAGTCTTAGATGGCTTTGGAGATCCAATTAAAATTGGGGTTATTGAGTTTTGGGAGAATGAAGTAGATGGATTAAAGAATGACCAAGATGGTTTGAATGAATTCTACAGACAATTCCCTAGAACAACAAAACACGCTTTTAGAGATGAAGCTAAGCAATCATTATTCAACCTTACTAAAATCTATGAACAAATAGATTACAACGAGGATATTAATAATAAGGCTTTAGTAACAAGAGGTAGGTTCTACTGGGAGAACGGGGTTCAGGATGGAGCTGTTAATTTTGCTCCAGATAAATCAGGTAGGTTTATGGTATCATGGATACCACCAAAAGAACTACAAAATAGGGTTATAAATAAGAATGGTATAAAATACCCAGGCTCTGAACACATGGGAGCTTTCGGCTGTGATAGTTATGATATATCAGGAACAGTTGATGGTAGAGGTTCTAAAGGAGCTTTACATGGTTTAACTAAGTTTAGTATGGAGAATGCTCCAGCTAATATGTTTTTTCTAGAATATGTATCTAGACCACAAACCGCTGAGATATTCTTTGAAGACGTTTTAATGGCTTGTATATTTTACGGAATGCCAATACTATGTGAGAATAATAAACCTAGACTTCTATATCATTTTAAAAGAAGAGGTTATAGAGGTTTCTCAATGAACAGACCGGATAAGGTATATAACAAATTATCAGTAACAGAGAAAGAGATTGGTGGGATACCAAATTCAAGCGAGGATATAAAACAAGCTCACGCTGCAGCCATTGAATCATATATACAGGATTTTGTTGGAGCTACTGAAAGAGGGTATGGAGATTTATATTTTCAAGAGACGTTAGAAGATTGGGCTAAGTTTGATATCAACAACAGAACAAAATTCGATGCTACTATAAGTTCAGGTTTAGCTATAATGGCTTGTAACAAAAATAGATACACACCTGTGTTTAAACAGACTAAAACAATAGTTCCATTATCTTTTAAAAAATATGACAACAACGGAGAGTTTTCAAAAATAATAAAATAAATGAATATATACACAAATCCAAATAATTCTTTTCCAAGTCAAGTGGTTAGTGAAGAAGAAAAGCAGAGTGAGGAATACGGTCACGCTGTAGGAAGAGCCATTGAAAATGAATGGTTTAGAGGAGACAGGGGATTAGCTTCTGGAGGTCGTTTCTCTAGTAATTGGCAATATTTTCACAACCTAAGGCTATATGCAAGAGGAGAACAATCTGTAGGTAAATACAAAGACGAATTATCTATAAATGGTGATTTGTCTTATCTTAACCTAGATTGGAAACCAATTGCTGTTTTATCTAAATTTGTAGACGTTGTTGTTAACGGAATGACAGACAAAGGGTATAAGATTAGATCATACGCATCTGATCCCTATGCTGTTAAACAAAGAACTGATCATGCTACTGCTATAGCTCAAGATGCTTTTGCTTCTGAGTTGATGGAAGAGACTCAACAAAATATAGGTATAGATCTAAAAAGAACAAGTATACCATCTGAAGAACTACCAAGAGATAAAGATGAATTAGAGTTGCATATGCAGCTTAGTTATAAGCAAGCTATAGAAATAGCTGAAGAGGAATTAATTGAAAATGTATTCAGCTTTAACAAGTACGAAGAGACAAAGAAGAGATTAGCTTATGATTTAACCGTATTAGGTATCGCAGCGACTAAAACAAATTTCAACTTATCTAACGGTATTACAGTCGACTACGTTGACCCTGTTAATATCGTTTATTCTTATACTGAAGATCCTAATTTCGAAGACCTATATTATGTAGGTGAAGTTAAAAGTGTTAATTTACAAGAATTAAAGAAAGAATTCCCTCATTTATCACCTAGTGAACTAGAAGAGATAGAAAAATACCCTGGTGATGTAAACTACACTAGAACAGCTCAAGGTCAAGACAATGACCAAAGCAATGTACAGGTATTATACTTTGAATATAAAACTTACTCTGATCAGGTATGGAAAATAAGGCAAACAGAACAAGGTCTTGAAAAAGCCTTAGAAAAACCTGACACTTATAACCCACCTGAGAGTGATAATTTTGATAGAGTTAATAGATCTATAGAGGTACTATATAGTGGTGCTAAAATACTAGGACACAAGAAAATGCTTAAATGGGAAATGGCTGAGAATATGACTAGACCTTATAGTGACCAAACAAAGGTTTCTATGAATTATAGTATAACAGCTCCTAGAATGTATCAGGGACGCATAGAGTCTATCGTTAGCAAATGTATCAGTTTTGCTGATATGATTCAAATAACACACCTTAAAATACAACAGGTGTTGTCTAGGTTAGTTCCAGACGGTGTTTTTGTAGATGTAGATGGTTTAGCTGAGGTTGATCTAGGTAATGGAACAAATTACAATCCACAAGAAGCTCTTAATATGTACTTCCAAACAGGTAGTATTGTTGGTAGATCTTTAACACAGGATGGAGACCCAAATAGAGCTAGAGTTCCTATCCAGGAATTACAAAGCTCTTCAGGGTTAAATAAAATACAAGCTCTTATTCAGACGTATCAGTACTACTTGCAGATGATTAGAGACGTAACAGGTTTAAATGAAGCTAGAGACGGTAGTCAACCAGGTACCGACGCTTTAGTTGGTTTACAAAAACTAGCAGCTGCTGCTTCAAACACAGCTACTAAACATATATTAAAGTCTTTAATGTATCTTACTATTAAGACAGCTGAGAATATCAGTTTAAGAGCAGCTGATATGATAGCTTTCCCTTTAACTAGAAATGCTTTAATGAACTCTATAAGTTCTTTTAATGTAGATACTCTAGGTCAGATAAATGACTTAAACATGCATGAATTTGGTATCTTCCTGGATTTAGAACCGGATGAAGAAGATAAGCAAGCATTAGAAAGAAATATACAAATCGCTCTACAAACAGGTAGTATTGATCTAGAAGATGTAATAGATATTAGAGAGATCTCTAATCTGAAGCTAGCTAATCAAATGCTAAAGGTTAAAAGAAAGAGAAAAGCAGAAGTTGAAAGACAGAATCAGTTAGAGAATATACAGGCTCAAGCTCAAGCAAACTCTCAAGCAGCTGAACAAGCAGCTATGTCTGAGGTTCAGAAACAACAAGCGCTAGTAGAGACTAACCTACAGTTTGAACAAGGTAAATCTCAATTCTTAGTACAGAGACTTCAAATGGAAGCTGAGATCAAGAAGCAACTAATGGCTGAGGAATTCAACTACAACATGCAACTAGCTCAGATAAACGCTAATGCAGAAGTTTCTAAAGGAAAAGAAGCAGAAGATAGAAAAGACGAGAGAACAAAAATACAAGCAACTCAACAATCAGAGTTGATAAATCAAAGACAAAACGATTCTCTACCTAAGAACTTTGAATCAGCAGGGAATGACGGCCTAGGTGGTTTTAATCTAGGTGGGTTTTAGATTCATTAAAAGTTAACTATTTAATTATATTATATTATGTCAAAACAAACATCGCAAGAAGGTGACTTCTCTCTGAAAGGAAAGAAAACAAAACCTAAAAACCTTGCAAAACAATCCAGCAAAGAGCCGGTTAAAATTGAAATACCAAATACAGCCCCAGAAGCTCAAGGTGAAGTAATACCTGAAGTTACTAAGATTAATTTAACAGAACCTAAAGAAGAGGTTGTTGAAGAAGTTGTAGAGGTTATTGAAGCTGTCGATGATGGTATTTTACAAGAAATTGTAGAAGAGGAAATTGTGGAAGAAGTAGCTCAAGTTAAAGCTGAAGTGAAAGAAGCTCAACGTGACGCGGCTATTACTGGAAAACCATTACCGGAAAACATCGAAAAACTAGTATCCTTTATGGAGGACACGGGTGGTGGTATTGAAGATTACGTTAGGTTAAATGCTGACTACTCAAATATTAATAACGAAACATTACTTCGTGAATTTTACGCAAAAACTAAGCCTCACTTAGATGCTGAAGATATAAGTGTATTACTAGAAGATTTTTCATATGATGAAGATCTAGACGAAGATAGAGATATACGCAAAGCAAAAATTGCGTTTAAAGAAGAGGTTGCTAAAGCTAAGGACTTTTTGGAGCAGACTAAGAGTAAATACTACGATGAGATCAAGTTGAGACCCGGAGTAACTCAAGAGCAACAAAAAGCTACAGACTTTTTCAACCGACACACCGAAGAGCAAGAGGCTAACAAAACTAAACATGAAGATTTTAAAAATGTAACTAAAAATCTTTTCAATAGCGATTTCAAAGGTTTTGATTTCAACGTAGGAGAGAAAAAATTTAGGTACAGTGTTAAGAACCCTTCATTAGTAGCAGATGCACAATCTGATATTTCAAACTTCATTGGGACGTTCCTAAATAAAGAAGGTGAAATTTCTGATGCAAAAAGCTACCACAAAGCTTTGTTCGCTGCCAGAAACGCTGATACCATAGCTCAACACTTTTACGAACAGGGTAAAGCCGATAGCGTAAAAGAAGTTATGGCGAAGTCTAAGAATATCACAACCGAGCCAAGGAAAACGGCTTCAGGTGAAGTATTCTTTAACGGGATAAAAGTAAAAGCGGTTGGAGGCGTTGACTCTTCAAGATTAAAAGTAAAAAAATTTAAAATTTAACATTAAAAAAAGAAAATTATGGCTGTAAGTCCTTTATTCGGTGACATTGTCCCGTCTCAATCACAACAATTATTACAAACCAACTACCTAAAGTTTAACGACGGAGCGGCAGCTGGTGACACTGACACTTTTGCTCAACAATATTTACCTGAGATCTACGAACAAGAAGTAGAGCGTTATGGAAACAGAACTTTATCTGGATTCTTACGTATGGTTGGAGCTGAAATGCCAATGACTTCTGACCAAGTAATCTGGTCTGAACAAAATAGATTGCACATCTCTTATACTGATGTAGCAAATGATCAAGTAAATGGATTAACTATTCCTATTGCTGCTGACGTAAAGAATGTTATTAGCGTTGGAGCTACTATCGTTATCGTTGATGTTGCTGGAAATGAGTCTAAAGCGGTTGTTACTGCTTCTAACTTAGCTACAGGAGTTTTAGCTGTTGCACCATATAAAACTGCTACTTTAGCTGGTTTAGGTGTATTAGTAAAAATCTTTGTATATGGTTCTGAATATGGAAAAGGATCTTCTACTCCTAACTACTCTGCAGCTAACACTGATGGATATGTAAGTGTAGACCCTGAATTCACTCAGTTCTCTAATTCACCAATTATCATCCGTAGTAAGTATACTGTATCTGGATCTGACACTGCTCAGGTTGGATGGGTTGAAGTAGCTACTGAAGATGGAACTGGAGGATACTTATGGTATTTGAAAGCTGAATCAGAAACTCGTTTACGTTTTGAAGACTACTTAGAAATGAGTGTTATTGAAGGTGAAAAAGCTAGTGGAGCTGGAGCTGGATCTGCTGCTGCTGCAGGATACAAAGGAACCGAAGGTTTATTTGCTGCTGTTAATGCACGTGGAAACGTAGAAGCTGGATTCAATGCTGGAGCTGGACAATTAGCTGCTTTTGATTCTATCTTAAAGAATTTAGATACTCAAGGAGCAATTGAAGAGAACATGTTATTCTTAAATAGAGAAACATCTTTAAGCTTTGATGATATGTTAGCTGGTATTTCTGCTGGAGCAAACGGAGGAACTGCTTATGGTTTATTCGAAAACTCTGAAGATATGGCTTTGAACTTAGGTTTCTCAGGATTCAGAAGAGGTTCTTATGACTTCTATAAAACTGACTGGAAATACTTAAACGATGCTTCTACTCGTGGAGGTGCTGTAAGCGCTGCTGCTGTTGCTGCTCCTGTTTATGCAATCGACGGTATGTTGATTCCTGCTGGAACTTCTACAGTTTATGATCAAACATTAGGAACAAACATTAGACGTCCTTTCTTACACGTAAGATATAGAGCTTCTCAAGCTGATGACAGAAGAATGAAATCATGGTTAACTGGTTCAGTTGGTGGTGCTTATACTTCTGATTTAGATGCAATGGAAGTAAACTTCTTATCTGAAAGATGTTTATGTGTGCAAGGTGCTAATAACTTCGTGTTATTCGCTGCTGCATAGATTGAAATTATTGTAATATTACCCTCGTCAATAAGTCGGGGGTAATTATTACTCTTATAAACTATTTAATTATATTATATTATTATGACAAAAACAAAAGTAGCCCCAGCTCTAGAAGCTAACTGGGAAATAAAAGACAGAACATACATGGTTAGAGGAGGCAATATACCGTTAACTCTTAGAATACCATCTAAACATAGTTTAAAATACCCTATGTTGTGGTTCGACCAACAAAACAACTTACAGAGAGAGCTTAGATACGCTACAAACATGATTAGTCCTTTTAAAGACGAGCAGAATGGAGAAATTACATTAGGCACTATTTTATTTAAAGACGGATCTATGGTTGTTACCAAAGAAAACCAAGCTTTACAAAAATTATTATCATTATACCACCCTGCTAAAGGTGTTAGGTATTACGAATTCGATCAAATAGTAGTTGCTGAAGATGAATTAGACACTATGAATCTTCAAATTGACGCTTTAATCGTTGCTCGAACAATGGAAATAGACCACGCTGAAGCATTATTGAGAGTAGAACTAGGTTCTAAAGTCTCTACAATGTCTTCTAAAGAAATAAAACGTGATTTACTTTTATTTGCTAGACAATCTCCTCAGTTATTCATGGAGCTAGCTAAAGATGATAATGTACAGCTTAGAAACTTTGCTATTAAAGCAACTGAAGCTAAGATAATTAAACTCTCTGATGATCAAAGATCATTTACATGGGCGGCAAACGGAAAGAAACTAATGACAGTTCCTTTCGATGAAAACCCTTACTCAGCATTTGCTGCGTTCTTTAAGACAGATGAAGGTGTTCAAATCTTCAAGTCTATAGAGAAAAAATTAAAATAATATGTGATATTAATAATAACCGGTTACAAATCGTGACCGGTTACTATTATAATAAAAAAATAATATGGCAATAAACGTAGATACAGTATATAAAACTGTCTTATTGATACTCAATCAACAACAAAGAGGTTACATAACACCTGATGAGTTCAATAAAGTAGGTACTCAGGTTCAATTAGGGATATTTGAAAAGTACATGAGTGACCTTAATCAACAATTGCGTATACCAGAAAACGACAGCGAGTATGGTAATAGAGTAAAAAACATTGAAGAAAGAATAGATATCTTCAAAAGAATAGGTGACGCTGTATATGCTGCGCCTTTTTTTGATTTACCTGCAGTTACAGACTTATACAGAATAGGTAGTGTCATTTATAATGACCACATAGAAGCTCAAATGGTTGAAAGGAATGAATTATACTTAATAAAAAAATCACCTTTAACCGCTCCTACAAAAGAACAACCAATCTTTTTGTATGAAAATAAAAAAATATCTTTATACCCTACGACAATAATAAGTGATGTTCAGGTTTCTTACATTAAAAAACCAGTTGATGTTCAATGGAATTACTCCGTTGGATCTTTAGGTCAGTTTGAATACAATTCAGCTACCTCTGTTAACTTTGAGTTACATGATTCTGAGCAAGTAGATGTTATAATGGGTATATTACTTTACTCAGGGGTTATAATTCAAGACCCTACTATAATACAAATAGCTTCTCAGAAAGTACAACAAGAAGACATAAACGAAAAATCTTAATACAACATGAGTCTAATAACTGAAAATAACCAGCAATACTATGCAGGCTCACAAGGCTACTTGTCTGTCACTGGGATAGCAGGTGAAAAGTTCACAGCTACATTTGACACTAACTTAGTCTTTGGTAGTTATGATCAAGCCCAAACCGACTATGCTTTAAACAATTTTAAACTATATACAGCTGCGGCTGGAGTACTAACATATACAGAGTATGTTGCTGCTTACACAGTGGTAAACAACGTAGTGACATTTACTGCGGCTTTACCAGTGAGCACAAGTGTTGTTATACAGTTAAAAACTGAAAATGGAGGAAACTACGGAAGTAAAGACGCTTATGGAGATACCGTTCAGGACAACTGGGGTTCTTATGCTTATACAAAGTTAGATGATGTTATAAATAACTTCTTAGTTGCTTATGTGGGTGTTGGGAAACTAATACCTAGTGTAAAAAGAACAGACGTGATATTTCACGCTAAAAGAGCAATGCAAGAGTTTAGTTATGACACATTGAAGAGTGTTAACTCTCAAGAGCTAACTATACCATCAAGCTTAAGTGTACCAATCCCTCAAGATTACGTTAATTATACTAATATATATTACTATGACCAAGCGGGTGTCAAACACTTGATACTACCTAATAGCTTGAGTACTAATCCTTATAGAACCCCAGTTCAAGATGCTGACGGGATACCTACACAAGACAATTTTGCTAATAATATTGAAGGTACATCGATAATAGAAGATAGATGGGATACTAACGCTTTATCAAAAGTAGATAACGGGGTTGATGATACTTCTCTAGGATGGCAACAGTATTATGGTCTTCAAGGAACTCGTTTTGGTATGGACCCTCAATTCGCTAATGGAAATGGATGGTTCCTTATAAATGAAAGAGACAATAAGTTTTCTTTCTCAGCAGACCTAGTTGACCAGATAATCACTTTAGAGTACATCTCTGATGGTTTATCAACTAATTTATCTACTAGGATCCCGAAGATGGCTGAAGAGGCTCTATATGCTTATATAAGTCATGCAATTATATCGACTAGAATTAACCAACCTGAATATGTAGTAAACAGATTAAAAAGAGAGAAGAGCGCTAAGCTTAGAAACGCTAAAATCCGTTTATCAAACCTTAAAATGAATGAATTTACTCAAGTTATGAGAGGTAAATCTAAATGGTTAAAACACTAAAATCAAATGGCAGAAATTAAAAATACCTTTTTAAAAGGTAAGATGAACCAAGATCTTGACCCTAGATTAATACCTAATGGTGAGTATAGAGAAGCTATAAACTTACAGGTAGGTAGGTCAGAAGGTTCTAGTGTTGGTGAATTTGAGAACATGTTAGGTAACACTAATATAAACACTTTAAATGCTGATGCTAATTCTAAAATTATAGGTCATTACGTAGATGAATCTAACCATAAAGTGTATATTTTCGCTACAGACTGGGAGAATGCTAATGGGGATAGATCCGTTGCTAAAAACCACTATATATATGAGTTAAATTTATCTGCCCCATATAATAAAAAGACTTTAGTCACTGGAAACTTCTTAAACCTTAATCAATCTTTCCCAGTAACAGGTGTAAACCTAGTAGAAGACTTATTCTTTTGGACTGACAACTTAAATCAGCCAAGAAAGATAAATATAATTAAAGCAAACCCTACTTCTCAAGCAACTCCAACCCATTATCAAAACGAAGATCAGATATCCGTAGCTAAATATGCTCCATATGAGCCTATTATAGTTCTTGACAGGGTTAAGACATCTATAAATGCAGGAAATTTAACTGATACTTTTGATATAACAGTAACTGATTCTACTGGTATAAAGATAGGGGATATTGTTTCTCCTTTTTCTACTATAACTCCACCTTCGGCTTTATGGAATGATTTAATATACGTAGTAGCTATAACTGGTAGTGTCATAACCTTATCTAAAGCTGTTACAGTTACTGATGGGTTTGAACTAGTGTTTCAGAACTCTACAATGACTAATAAAACTAGTGAGTTTTTACCTGGTGGAGACAATGAGGCAATCACTTCTATAACTGGAACTGGACTAGCAGCTGTATATGTATACACTAGTTCACCAGACGCTGGGTACGCTAATGATGTACCTATTATAGGGGCTATAGTAACAGGTGATAATATACCAGTAAATACAACTGTTTTAACAGCTGTCTCTAGCTGGGCTTCTGCCGCGGGAATAATATGGTCTATAACTTTATCTAACGCTACCACCGCTATTGTAGGTGATATAATAAAGGTAAACGTTAATCCAGACCACGAAAACGATTGGTCAGGTGATGCTAACTTCTTAGAAGATAAATTCATTAGGTTTAGCTATAGGTTTAAGTATGAGGATAACGAGTACTCTTTAATGGCTCCTTTCTCTCAACCTATGTTTGTACCTAAACAAAATAGTACTTTTGGTGGAGGAACTAACAGTGATATTAGTGATATGGATGATGCTTATAAGTCCACTATAGTAACCTGGTTTGAAAACAACATCGAAAATATATTATTAAAAATACCAATGCCTTATGCTTCTCCAGCTTTAAACGCTACAGAACTTAAGTTAGTTAAAGTAGATATTCTATATAAAGAATCAGATGCTCTAGCTGTAAAAGTATTAGATACCGTCATCTTGTCTTCATTGCCTGATAGCAATTTCGAGACTATCTTATGGAGTGATCCTATTCATGGGGACGACACTACAACTTATTATTACCAATACGATTATGCTTCTAGTAAACCATACAAAACTCTACCCTCAGATCAAACAACTAGAGTCTATGATAAAGTTCCAATTAAAGCACTAGCTCAGGAACTTATAGGTAATAGAGTTGTTTACGGTAATTACGTGGATAGGCATTCAAGCCCTGTTTCAATTGACTACAGCGCTTTAGTTAATAAAAAGAAACCTGCATTCGATAATGTAGTTCAATATCCTTACCATACATTAAAGCAAAATAGAACTTACCAAGTTGGGTTTGTTTTAGCTGATAGATATGGAAGACAATCTGATGTTATATTATCTTCTTATGATAATGTGGATGGAGTTCGTGGTTCTACTGTTTATTCAAATTATAATACATATAACGAGCAAATAGCTTACCCAATTATAGATTGGTTAGGAGATTCTCTAAATATAAAAATAGATACAGCTATAGCAGCTGGTGATACTGGTTTTTATTCTGTTACTAACCCTCTTGGTTGGTATTCTTATAAAATAGTAGTTAAGCAACAACAGCAAGAATATTACAATGTTTACCTACCTGGTTTCGTAAATGGTATACCTGTTATTAGTAACGAAGAAATGAACAAGACTTCCTTCTCGGTATTACTTGGTGATAATATAAATAAAGTCCCTAGAGACTTGAAAGAGGTTGGTCCAACCGACACTGATTACAGTAGCGGTGAAACACTTTACTTCAGGGTAAACAACCCAAATATAGATTCTAGATCAAGTAGAGGATATGGAGTTCCATCTAATACTACAGCTTGGAATAAGCAATACTATCCTGGTTTTATAGGTCAAGAAGTATTATCTATCCAAACAGTTAGGGATATGGAGATTTCAGCAATACCATTCATAGCTAATGCTGGTAAAGGTGACTATGGAAAAGTAGGTACTCTAACAACAGGTAGTACAACAGCTCCAGTTAGTATAGGTTCTTTACCTTGGGGAGTATCGGCTATATCTCAGCCATTCTATAATTCTGATCTAAATCCTTTTGCTTTAAAAATAGATACAACTCCTAATGGAAGTATTGGAACAGCTTCTACAGTACCAACTTCCGCTGGTGGTATCGGAGCTATATCTACAATATACGAAGACACAGCTAACCAAATAAACTCAATGTCTCCTTTCTTAAGTATAGCGGAGACTAAACCTGTTTATTCTTTACTTGAGTTGTTCTACGAAACTTCTTTACAAGGAAAGATAAGTACTTTAAACTCTTTAATAAATTCACAATATGGTGGATTAGTTTACACAAATGTATCTGCAGGTAGTTTCTCAGAAGCAGATGCTTCAAGCACTCAAATAGGTTCTGTTATAACATGGACAACCGGTGGAGGTCAAACAGTTACACAAAATTCTACACTTATAGGTACAACACCTCCTAGAATAAAATCAGCTTTTAGAGCTAACGATCCAAGTAATACAACTAACGTAAACACTTTATTTGATTTAGTGTACAGTAATACAGATGCCCAGTATCAATTAAAAACAAATTCATTATTCTTTTATAGTCAAGCGTCATTCAATGATCCATCTAACGATGTATTTAATATGGAGCTTGAAACTATCTATGATGATGGTTCTCCTGGAGCACCTTATACTGACACGATGCCTTTTACTGTAACATTAACTAACCAAGCACCTTATTTTACAGATTGTAGTGATCCTTCAGGTATAACAATAGCTTCTACTTTAATCAAAAGTTTTGCGGCTACAAATGGATCTAATGTAGGAAATACTCCAGCTATTCAAGCTAGTGAACTATTATTTGATCTATCTCCTTCTAATAGTTCTATTATACTAAACCAGTTCAGTATGAGCTCTACTGGAACTTTAACAACTAATAGCGCTTTAACAGAAGGTGGTAATTACACTGTTATAGCTAGAGTGAGAGATGTGAACGGAAGTGGGATATCAACTTACTGTTCGATATCATTTGTAGTAGGTGTTCAACATGTGCCTCAAGCTATATGTGCTGGGTATCAAGGTTCTATATCTGCTGATTGCTACGAAAGTTTTGAAGCTTTCTTTGGAGCTAACTCAAGTACAACTTCAACCGGAACATATCCAACAGTTGGTGGTATAACTTACCCAGAGAACAACATACAGTTCTATAATGTAAAAGCTCAAACAAATGTATCAAACCCAACAACTGCTGCTTTAACTCAAGGGGTTATGTATATAACACCAACGTTAACAGTGACAGGTTCTGAGAGTTCTTTCGTGTGGTATACCATACAATATAGATCTAATAGTCAAGCTGCTTGGACACAAGCAACTCAAACATCAGGAGTAGCTATGAGTTCTTATAAATTAAATGCATCTTCTGGAAACCCAGGTACTGCAACTAGAATATTCAGTGGAGTTGGAGAATATAGATTGATCACAAATAACATAGACGGAGAAGCGTGTGTTTTAAGTGCAGCCAACTTAGTTGTTGCCTTTGGAGATTCAACTTACGCTCAAACAGGCTGTAGTCTTGGACCACTGTAATAATTAATAAAAACAAGTAATTAATATAATATGTCATTAACAATAGAAGTGCCTTATTTCAACTCATACTTTATGAAGAGATTAGCGGATGTCCCTTATATAACAGGGGATGTCGCTACTAGAACCGCTTTTAATGATCAAACAAATATAGCTGCTGGGAGTTTTGTGTTTTTCAATGCTGATGCAAGTGTAATGATTTTAGGTCAAACTATAACAGGAACTGGTGTCCCAGCTGATACGAAGGTTACTTCGTTAGGTAATAATGGGGCAGGTATAAAAATAACCTTAGATAAAGAAGTTTCTTTAACTAATGGTGCAACTTACCTTTTTAATATGGTATGGTCAGCTCCTCAGGTAAAAAATGAAGATGAAGATTGGTATATAGAGGAATCACGTATTAGAGGAGGTTACAATAACACTTCCACTGATTTTGGAGTTAAGGCTTATATAGTAGAAGATAACGATGCTCAACAACGAAGAGGAAACTCTTTAATATACTCAGGTGTATTAAACTCTAGAACAGGTATTAATCAAACTAATCAATTTTCTGTAGCTGAAGATATAACTAGAAGTGCAGATCCTATAAATGGAACTATTCAAAAGTTATATGCTGAAGATACTAACTTGATTATAATGCAAGAAAGAAAGATCAGTAGAGCTCTTATAGATAAAGACGCTATATATTCTGCTGAAGGAAACGCTATAACAACATCATCTAGATTAGTTATAGGTCAAATAGTAGCTTACGCTGGGGAATTTGGAATATCAACAAATCCAGAATCATTTGCTGTTTATGGATATCAGAAATACTTTACTGATAGAAATAGAAATGCGGTATTAAGGTTATCTATGGATGGGTTAACAGATATATCAAACTATGGTATGTCAGATTTCTTTAGAGATCAATTCTCAGCTATAAATTCAACAGGTAAAATGGTTGGATCCTACGATATACATAATAAAAGTTATGTGCTATCTCTACAAAACTCAGATGAATCTTATAAAACATTATCTTTTGACGAAGCGATTAATGGTTGGACTAGTTTTTATGACTACAAACCAAGTACAGGTTTTAGTTCTAGAGGTAATTACTTCACCACTAATAGTTCTTCTGTATGGATGCACTATGCGGATGATGTGTTAAGAAACAACTTCTATGGTGTAGATAATAGATCTACTCTACAATTTGTATTCAATCCAGACCCTACTCGTACTAAAACTTTTAAAACTATAAACTACGAAGGTAGTAATGGTTGGGAGGTTACATCTTTAGTTTCTGATGAAACAGGTATTGATACAGGAGGAACAACTGCTCCTGGTCATATTGATACCTCTTCAAGAATATGGAGCTATGAAGAAGGTGCTTACGTTGAATCAAACGTTCAATATAGAGCTGGATTTGATAGAAAACAAAACAGGTATACGGCTTCTATCAAGAATAATACTCCAACTCCTATAAATGGTGAGGTACTATGGGGTACTAAAACTTCTGGAATTAAAGCTTATTACACGACTGTTACAATGAAAACAGATGAATTCACAGATGAAGGTGGCTTGAAAGAGTTATTCGCTGTTGGTTCAATATATTCTCAATCATAAATCAAATGGAATTAAGTATTAGAAAATTAACGGAAAAAGACTGGGATACTCTAGTTAGTATGTGGAAGATGTGGCCTGATTGGGCCAAGGCAATCCCAACTAAAGAGTTATTACCAGAGAATGGAACAGGTGGTTATATCGTAGAAAAAGACGGTATACCTATTGTTGCTAGTTTTTTATATACAACTAACTCTAAGGTTGGTTGGATTGAATGGACTGTATCTAATAAAGAATATAGAGAAGACGATAGAAAGGAAGCGTTAGAGCTTTTAATCAGCGGAATAGAACATGTAGCTAGAAATAGTGGATGTGAAATAATACTAAGTATAGGTAGAAGTAAAGGACTAATGGATACCCATAAAAAACTAGGGTATAACGTAGATAAAAACCCTTCTTATGAAATATCAAAAAATATAAAATAACATGGCAGCATTCACAGCAATAGCAGGAGCGGCAATATCAATAGGTGGAGGATTAATAGCTAGCTCAAAAGCTAATAAACAAGCAAGAAACGCTAGAAGCGCACAAAGAGCAGCTAATGCTAAAGTGGCTTCAATAAAAGCCTCTAGACAAGCTATAGTCAACCCTTACGCTGGGGTTCAAAACTTATCTGGAATGGCTACTGATTTAAGTAACACGCTTAATAACCCATTTGCTCAATTAGGAGTAGCTACTCAAGCTGCTGAAATTCAAATGGAGCAAAGTGATATTGCTTTAGCAAATACCTTAGACACATTAAGATCTACAGGTGCTAGCGCGGGTGGAGCAACTGCTTTAGCTCAAGCGGCTTTACAGAGTAAGAAAGGTATTTCAGCTAATATAGAACAACAGGAAGCTCAAAACGAAAAACTAAAAGCTCAAGGAGAACAACAGTTAAACCAACAAAGAATGTCTGAGGCTCAGAGATTACAAGGTGTTGCAATTTCAGAAGGACAAAGAGTTCAATCTGCAGATGCAGCCGGTCAACAGTTTAAATATCAAGCACAAGAAGATAGAACTAATGCAGACTTAGATAGAGCAGCTGGACAAGTTGCTCAGGCTCAACAAAATGAAGCACAAGCTAATGCAGCTTCGGCTTCAGCTTGGGGTGGGGTTATAGGTGCAGCTGGAAGCATAGCGTCTGCGCAAATAAGTAGCTCTGGTAGTGGTTCAGGAAATTAAGACAAATACAATATAAAGGATATAAAATGAGTTATAGAAACCCACAAATAATAATAGATAGGTCCGGAGAAATCTGGGGTCAAGCAATAGCTGGTTTTGGAGCTAATATAGCAAAAGGGCTAGA
>Ga0307994_1001217_pt1 | contig 15997 bp, 17 predicted proteins | sample EllFjometagen261_FD_203171 | JGI IMG/M metagenome (GOLD analysis project Ga0307994, IMG submission 203171) | Marine microbial communities from Ellis Fjord, Antarctic Ocean - #261 | ecosystem: Environmental > Aquatic > Marine > Unclassified | place: Southern Ocean | collected 2014-11-02 | reverse complement strand
TGCCTATGAGAATGGGAAAGAGTTCTTTTACTCAAAGCGTGGGCAACTAAACTTTTCCTGTGCAGATTGCCATATGGCGAATTCGGGTAACTATGTTCGCGCTGATCGCTTAAGCCCGGCGCTGGGTCATACCTCACACTTTCCTGTATATCGATCAAAATGGGGTGGACTAGGAACATTACATCGACGTTTTGGTGGCTGTAATAAAAACGTACGGGCGAAACCATTTCCCGCGCAAAGCGCCTCATATCGTAATCTAGAATATTATTTATCCTATATGAACAACGGGCTTGAGTTAAATGGTCCCGGTGCTCGTAAATAGCACTAACAGGAGATTGTAAAAATGAAAATAACCAAAAAAATTACCTCAATTGCTATTGGCTTATTGATCAGTGCTTCCAGTTCTATTGTTATCGCTGACGCTAAAAGTGATGCTGTGTCTGCCTGTGGCGCAGCCGAGATGGCTCGTAAAGCTGCAGCTCAGGCGCAAATGGAATGGACAACGACAGGCAAGCTGATTAAGGCAGCCAATAAAGCGATTGGAAAAGGTGAGTTTGATAAAGCAATAAGCGTCTGTAATAAGGCCAAAACTCAGGGTGAAACCAGTGTGATACAAGCTAGTATTGAATCGTTAGCATGGGAATCACGCGTACCAAAGTAAATTAAAAAGCACCGACAAGCACCCTGGGTAGATTTTGTAGGGCTGTATTTTTAAAACCCACTGCATACCGCGAGTGGGTTTTTTTTGGCCTCACTTTATATCTTTAGTCATACAGCTACTCTATAAGGAAAATACAATGCATCTTAATCGACGCGAATTTATACAAATCCTCTCACTTGCTGCGGGCGCCGGGATGCTTTCTAGTACGTCTAGTAGCTTCGGCTCCACGGTTGATCCCTACGCAATACCAGAATTTGGTAACGCTCGGTTGCTACACTTTACCGATTGTCATGCACAACTTAACCCCATTTATTTTAGAGAGCCCAGTGTCAACCTAGGAATAGGGAATGCTTTTGGAAAGGCCCCACATTTGGTTGGTAATGCGTTAACTAAGGCTTTTGAGGCAACGTCTGACCCACTATTAAAACATGCTTTTACTTATCTCGATTTTGCAGAAGCAGCTTTAAAGTATGGCAAAGTGGGTGGTTTTGCGCATTTAAAAACGTTAGTAGACCGATTGCGTGACTCTTATGGTAGTGAAAAAACCTTACTGTTAGATGGTGGCGATACTTGGCAGGGCAGTGGCACCGCATACTGGACGCGCGGCAAAGATATGGTGGGCGCTTGTAATCTTTTGGGTGTTGATGTTATGACAGGTCATTGGGAATTTACCTATCCCGAAGATGAAATACATAGTCTCCTCGAAGAACTTGATGCTGAGTTTATAGCGCAAAATATTCGGGTTACGGAAGAAGCGTTGTTCGATGACGCCAAGGCATATGATGAAGACACCGGCCATGCATTCAAACCTTATACCATTAAGCAGGTAGGTCAGGCTCGTATTGCGGTTATTGGACAAGCATTTCCGTACACCCCAATCGCAAATCCACAACGGTTTATCCCCAACTGGAGCTTTGGTATTCGTGATGATGAAATGCAGGCCTTGGTTAATGAAATAAGGCAAACCGAAAAGCCTGATGCGATTGTATTGCTTTCTCATAACGGAATGGATGTCGATTTAAAAATGGCGTCAATTGTGTCAGGTATCGATGTCATTCTTGGCGGGCATACGCATGATGGCGTACCTTCAGCTATCCCGGTCAGTAATGTCTCAGGTAAAACCCTAGTGACCAATGCGGGATCGAACGGTAAGTTTTTGGGTGTGATGGACCTTGATATCAAAAATGGTACTGTTAAGGGTTTTCAGTACCGTTTATTGCCAATATTCGCTAATCTACTCGAGGCGGACAAAGAGATGGCTGGCTATATCGAAAACGTTCGTAAACCATATATCGCTCAGTTATCGCAAGAGCTGGCAGTGTGTGATGACCTGCTGTACCGGCGTGGTAACTTCAACGGTACTTTTGATCAGGTTATCTGCGATGCACAGCGCATAGTTGGCGATGCTCAAATCTCTCTGTCGCCTGGTTTCCGTTGGGGTACAACCGTGCTACCGGGCCAACCCATTACGCTGGAGCACTTGATGGACCAAACTGCTATAACCTATCCAGAAACCTATGTAAGAGAAATGTCAGGTGCAGACATTAAGTTAATTCTGGAAGATGTCTGTGATAATCTCTTTAACCCTGACCCTTATTATCAACAGGGTGGTGATATGGTTCGTCTCGGTGGTATGGACTATGTTTGTGACCCGTTAGAAACTATCAATAAACGCATTTCAAATATGCAGCTCGACGATGGAACATCAATAGACGCCAGTAAAAAGTATAAAGTAGCCGGTTGGGCAACGGTAGGATCCCAATCACCAGGAGAGCCCATATGGGATGTCGTTAGTACTTATATGAAAGACCAGAAGGAAATTAGGATTAACAAAATTAACACACCAAAACTTAAAAACGTCGCTAACAATCCAGGGTTAGGGTAAATCTAATGTGCCTATTATGATTAAAGGCATGCTCAAAAATTGGATGCTTTGCCTTTTTATCTTAGTAATACCTTGTGTGTACGCTACTTCACAACTTGAACCGGTTGATGACCTCAGCCGCATCGGTGTGGCTTCCGCAGAACTTAAACGGATTGTTATTGTAGTGGTGACGCAGCCAGATTGTGGGTTTTGTGAATATGTAAAATCCGTTCATATTGAGCCCATGCTACACAACGGTAGTTTGGCCAATATCGCTATTGTAAGAGAACTTGATCTGGCAGAGATTTCATTCACGGATTTTTCAGGCAATGCTATAAGTCCAGACCAATTTGCACGACGTTACGATGCTGAATTTACTCCATCAATTTTGTTTTTATCCACCGATGGTGATCAATTGCATGAGCCTATAATCGGGGTAAGCTTTCGTGATTATTATGGCCATTATCTTGATAAAGCGATCAAAAAAAGCGTTACTCTAATAAGAGACTAAATCACTTGTCGTCTTGACTTAATTATCGGTATACAACTAGGTGCATGAATAATTAAATCGATGCAGTTGAAAATGACATTATTGTTATGCAAAACTTAAGTTATACGATTTGACGATCTGCAGGACGATTATAAGGTAAGTAAGTCAATAAACTAGCCATGGCGCAAGTCCCTGAGATACCGGCAAATAAAAGTCCGCCGCTCATAATTGCGCTTAAACAGTAAAACCATGGGGAGATCAATAACCCCGATACAATACCCAGCAGCATCGAGGCACCAACGATAATTTGCACTTGACGCATAATACTAATAGGGGATTTTTTATTTTTACATGTCGATAGCCCGGCTGCCTTCCATCCATCCATGCCATTATTGAGTGCATATACTTCACTAAAGCCAGTGCTTAATAATATAGGTGAAGCCTGTTGTGTTCGATGGCCGCCGGCACAATGGAACACGATTTTTTTACCTTGAAAACGATTGAAGTCAGTTTTGCTGAAGTCAGTTAATGGTGCTAACACGGAACCTACGATGCGTTCACGAGCGAATTCGTCTGGTTCGCGAATATCAACCAGCACGGCTTCGTCATTAATGAGCCAGTTGTTCAGTGTGTCAGAGTCGATTTTTGATATAATTGTGGTCATGATGTCATCCTAAAATGTTGATAGCTATATGAAGAAAAAGTACAGGTGAGTAAAGAAAAATGGTGTTTTTAAACGATTAAAATTCAATCGACATAGCTAACGTTTTTTCCAAGTGCGATATGTTCTTCTCGCAATTTAGCCATGTATTTATACACATTGGGATACCGTTCATAGTGTCTACCTGCTACCCACTTTACGAATCCATTAAAGTGCCAAGAATAAAGGCGATTATCTATTCGAGCTATTTCCTGACCACGATCAAAAAGAATGACACCCGGTCGATAGGTGAGGTTTAGGCTTTTTACCCATGCCTTGGGTGTTGTTATATTGCCTGCTACGTCGACGATCCTCTCTGAGGACATAGCATCAATACGCACTACTGTCAGTTCACTTAGGGCGTTGCTGACATCCTCTCTTGCAAATAAAGAGTCGTGCACTTCATTACAGTCTTCGCAGCTGGCATCCTCAAAGATCACTGCCAATGGGTTCAGCGCCGTCTTTTTAAAGTCTTTTGTAGCACTAAATGAAGGGTGAGTTCTGAAAATGTAATTGGCACTTTTAAGTCGGCTGGTCGAGAATTCAGAAAATGAGATTGTAAGGTAAGCTTTCTCATGGACATAGTCGAGAGCCATTCGAAATCGAGTCGGATTACGGTAGCCACTGATTCGCAATACCGATTGGTTATCTCTATTAATAAATATAATAGTGGGTGTATGTAGCACTTTTAAATGTTGGGCTAGTGCCTTTTCGGTCAGTTGAATATTGTCGCTTAACGTAACTTCACGGTCACCTTTGATATTGATCTCAATACTATCGAAGTTTGACTGGATAAATGCGTTATTAGGTTTGGCGTTAAAATTATCCTTAAGCATGCGAGCGCAGTAAGGGCAATTATCTAAATGGAAAAACAAAAGGAGGTGTTTGCCACTCTCATCTGCCTCAACTGCATCATCTGATATATCAAGAAAGCTTTCTTTGAACCAAGGAGGGATAACGACCTTGGCAGTGCCTTTGACCTGACCAACAGCACCAATTAAATTAGTATCGTTCGCTAAGGTGATGGTACAGGTTACGAGTAAAAAACACGCAAAAACAAAACATAGTTGGTGTCGGGTTATATTATTAAACAAGAAAGTTAAAGGTGTTGTAGTCATTTTATCGCTCCAAAAAACCTTGCCACATTGTTCGAATAACGCCAGAAAATGATCCTTGCTCAAGACATCGAATACCAATAAAAGCACCGATTATGATGCTCCCAAGTGTTAGGAAGGATGCGAAGCCCAACGTTGAAACACCGGTGATCCCTTGTCCGAAAGTGCATCCGCCAGCAATTGCACCACCCATGCCCATGAGCGCACCACCACCCATATAACGGCCCATCTCCGAAGCGTCTTCGAACCCTCGAATGTAAAACTCCTTCCTGCACAAAGAAGTAATCATGCCGCCAATAATGGTGCCACCAACAACTGCAACCCCAAACGTAATTGACGCACCCGTCCAGATCATTAAATATTGAAGGCTATCTCCCACGGGGTCGACAAAAGTGAGCGAACCTACAGCGACCTCTTCAAAATCATCGTCCACAAGCCACCCGGTTGATAGCCAGCCAGCAACGACCAGGCACCCAACCGTAATGCCAGCTAAAATTCTTCTAATAGACCGCCTGAACTCACTATCTTTAAATATAAACCACAACAATGGACAGATGATAGTGGTGGTGGCGAATACTCGACTTGTTTGGTCATTGAAGTTAAATGCGGTTGCAAAAATAGAATCAACGCTGGGGTAGGATAGCCACGAACTGGTATCTAAAACGGTAGTGGAATAGAACCAAGTGCGAGGGATAGCAAAAATACCCCTAATAGTCATGTAAGCAACGGCACCCAACACCATCACTGAAATCAGTGCCCGCAGATCACCGCAGCCAACCATAACCAGACTTCGGGCACCGCAGCCACAGGCGAATACCATGCCAAAACCGAACATGCCACCGCCTATAATAGCCGCTGGCAAGTAGATTCGCGATTGGAGGTACGACGTTTGGGTAATATCGATCAATTCAATTGCAGTCGCTATTTGAGTGCCGACTATTGCCACGCAGATTGCCAGCAACCATGAACGCATTCGACCATAGTTACCTGAGATAGCAATATCTGCAACGGCGCCCATGGTACAAAAACGAGTCCAAACCATTGTGATGCCTAACATAAGGCCTACCATGACACCGGCCAGTGTAATAAGCAGAATAGTATTAGATGTTTCAGTCATATGAATCAAGAAATATTATATTAATATTACATTATATAAAATTATAATATATATTGTATTATAATTTCTAGTGCTAAAGTACGTTATAAAATGAACAAAAAGGTTGAAAATGAGTTCTAAAAAACCAATACCTTACCACCGTTATCACTCTTCGGCTGCAGATAGCAGTGAAATTAGCGATCGAAGACAATTCCTAAGGGCTGGACTTGGATTTGCAGGAACGGTAGCCGCAGCTTCTGCAACCACCACCATTGCAGCATCGGGCAATATCAAGAATCTCCCCCCTAATGTTCCAGAGTGGAGTCAGTTTCTGGGTGCTAATGTTGACAAGGCGCCCTATGGCACACCGTCTCCACACGAAAGTGACGTGGTGCGGCGTAGTGTAGATTGGCTTACAGCAACTAGAGAATCATCCATTAATTTCACGCCTTTGCATGCGCTTGACGGGATCATTACGCCGAATGGACTATGCTTTGAACGTCATCACGGTGGTGCACCAGAAATTCCAGTCGAGGATCATCGTTTGATGGTGCATGGATTAGTCGATCAGCCGTTAATTTTTTCCCTTGATGACTTGGTAAGGTTCCCTGCAGAAAGTCGAATTTATTTCCTAGAATGCGCCGCTAACAGTGGAATGGAGTGGCGGGGTGCACAGTTAAACGGTGTTCAATATACCCATGGAATGGTGCATTGTGTTCAGTACACAGGCATTCCGTTAAAAACATTACTAGATGAATGTGGTATTAAAACTGCTGGAAAGTGGTTGCTTGCAGAGGGTGGAGATTCGGCTGGTATGTCTCGGAGTATTCCTATCGATAAGGCACTCGAAGATTGTTTTATCGCTTATTCAATGAATGGGGAACGCTTGAGAACAGAACAAGGTTATCCGTTGCGATTAGTGGTGCCAGGTTGGGAAGGCAATATGTGGGTTAAGTGGTTGCGTCGTATCGAAGTGGGGGATCAACCCTGGTATCACCGAGAAGAGACATCTAAATACACCGATTTGTTAGAAAATGGTAAAGCACGAGAATTTACTTGGGTGATGGATGCAAAAAGCGTCATCACTTCACCTAGCCCTGAGTTACCACTGAGAAGAGGAGGTCGTCAATTAATTAAAGGTATTGCCTGGTCGGGCCGAGGTGCGATTAAAAAAGTCGATGTTTCGGTTGATGGTGGTATCAACTGGATAACGGCACGACTCGATAACCCAGTATTACCCAAAGCACTCACTCGGTTTTACCTTGACTGGCAATGGGACGGCGAAGAAGTATTATTACAAAGTCGAGCGATGGATGAGTTTGGATACGTGCAGCCACAAATAAGTGACTTGCATAAGGCGCGAGGGGTTAACTCCATCTACCATAATAACAGTATTCAAACCTGGCTCATTAACAAGTATGGAGACGTTGAAAATGTTCGTCTTGGATAATGGTCATACAAAAAAACTTATATTAAGTGGATTACTTGTTACGCTACTTTTTTTAAGTCCTGTGTCAAAAGCAATAGAAACACTAAGCTTGGGCCAACCAGCGACGTCGAAGGAAATAAAAGGCTGGGATATCGATGTTCGGCCGGATGGCAAAGGCTTGCCCGTTGGGCGTGGTAATGCGGTTGATGGTGAGGCCATGTTTATTCAGAAATGTGCCTCTTGTCATGGTGAATTTGCTGAGGGGGCTGGGCGATATCCAGTGCTTGCTGGTGGAATTGATTCTCTTAATACGCATGATCCAGTTAAAACAGTCGGTAGTTACTGGCCGTACGCAACGACTGCCTTTGATTATATTCGTAGGGCAATGCCATTTGGTCATGCTCAAAGCCTGAGCGATGATGAAGTCTATGCTATGACGGCTTATATATTGTATTCAAACGATGTCATCGAAGAGGATTTTGAGTTAAATCAAGATACGCTGGCACTGGTTGAAATGCCTAATAGAGATGGATTTATAAAAGACGATAGACCTGATGTTCCTATGGGTGAACCCTGTATGAAAAATTGCCGAGCCACGAAACCGGTTGTGACTGGTAAGGCGAGACAAATTAATGTCACGCCAGACGAGGAGGTAGCATCTACATCGAATACTAATTCAAATATCACGGATGTTGATGTAGGTCGAGGTAAAGCAATTTTTTCTCAGTGCAGCTCATGCCACTCGGTCAATAAAGATGAGGATAAATTTGGCCCTAATTTATATGCCATTTTTGGTAGGTCTGCAGGTGGCGTTGCAACCTTTACTAACTATTCTGAGGCAATAAAGTCATCTAATGTGATTTGGTCTCAAGAGAGCCTCCGAGAATTTTTATATTCACCACAACAATTCTTACCAGGAACTTCAATGCCGTTTGGGGGCGTAAAGGATGAAGCTGAATTAAATGATTTACTAGAATTTTTAAGAATTGAAACTGAGGCAGGAAACTAGATATTGGTGAGTACTTGTTGCTATTGGGTACAGTATACTGCGCTAACAAATTAGTATAACTAAGCGACTATCACTATGGCTTTACCACGTCACAATCTGGTTGAAACATTCGAAAATTCTAAAGGTGCGCCAGCTGCACTGGCCCTTTTAAAATCACTTGCGAATATCGACAGGTTAACAATTTTATGCAGTTTAATTGAAACTGAAAAGAGCGTGAGCGATTTGGAAAGCACACTTGGTATCAGGCAGCCTACGTTGTCACAGCAACTTGCGCGACTACGAAGTGATGAGCTTGTCAGTACCCGCCGAGATGGCAAAGTCATCTATTACAGTATTGGAAGTAAAGATGCGGAAAAAATTATAGAAGTACTTCATGATCTTTATTGCAGCTAGTTTCTTCAAATCAGGTTAAGAGATGCAACGTCTAGTTGTAACAACTATCTTAACCGTTCTATTGTCGATTATTGGATCATCAATTAGTACTTACGCCCAAACAAATCCGCGCTATATAATATCAATAGAAGGGGATTCTAGTGACGTTTATGACGAGTTAATAAATGCGATTATTAGCGAAGGATTAGCGATTAACTATGTTGGCAATGTTAATCAAATGCTTGAAAGAACTTCACCGGTTCAGGACAATACTGTTGAGATCTCAAAGCAAGTTAGACCCGTCTATTTATTTGCAAAATATATGCAATTTTGCTCGTCTGAATTAACCCATCAAGCTGTGCAGGCCAATCCTAAAAATCTTTCCATGTGCCCGTTTGTGGTTTTTATTTACGAAACAAGCGCTAATCCAGGACACATCGTTATAGGCTATCACCCCCCAACATTAAGTTCAGATAAAGCATCTAAAGTTATCTATCAAGACATTGTTTTATTTTTAAACGGCATTTTAAACGAAGTAGCCAGCAACTATTAATCGCTAAGATTATTGATTAGAACGACGCCTCTTCTATTTCAAGGTATATCAAACTAACATGTCGGCCAAATTCTTCGTTAAATCCTTCCCAATGTTCCCACTGTTTGAATGCAGGACGAATTTTGTCTTTGATTTCAAAGTCAGTGAGACCTTCTTCGTACCAACGTTCGGTTTGTTCATACAGTAGCGACAAATAATCACGATATAATTGTGCGCTAGAACTCCCCAGTGTTGTGGGGCCATGGCCAGGAACATAGACGTCAGCTTGGAGTGTAATAGCATTATCAAGGGCTTCAATATTGCCTTTAAAGTTACCATCATCCATTCTGCCAATTCTCTGGTGAAGGCCAACGTCACCTAAAAATACGGCATGCTTCGTTGAATTTTGTTCTATTGATACAATAATATCAGTACCGGTATGGGCGGCATCGTTACTGTGTATTTTTATAGTGACATTACCAAAATTCAGGATGTCATTGTTTGCTAGAGGGTAGGAAGGAGGAAACGGCTGGGTGCCCGTAATAGCGCCATCTGTTAGGCTGTTAAGGAGCGTTACCCAGTCGTCACCAACGGTTGACTGGGCCGTCTCAACCATAGTTTTGTTGGCATAAAATTTGGCTGCAGGGAAGCGCTTGCGAATGGCATTGTTACCCAGCCAATGGTCGCCATGCTGATGTGTATTAAACACGGCAATAATGGGTAAAGAGGTGGTTTTTTCTATTGCCTTAACCAGCAAACCACCATGCTTTTGAGAGGCGCCTGATTCTATTACAATTACCCCAGAATCATTAACGACAAATCCTAAATTCGCGATGAGGCCTTTATTTTCGGGCGTTGGACTTTGGTTGATGCCATGCACAACATAAATATTTTTTGCAACCTCAATCGACTCAATTTCTAACACTGTATTTGGTGTGAGAAAAGTTTTAGGGGTAGCCACGACAGGAAGTGAGGCTATAGCGAATAACAATATTATGAAAATACGGAACATATCGGCCATCTTAAATTTGATGGTGTCAGTATAATATATATTAATGTATTTTGTTATTTTTTAAACTGACTGATTTATATTCGATTTAAGAGCACACCATTTAATGAATTATCCATTGGTAAATCTCGTGTCAGCTTTGCAGCTGTAGTCATGGCTATAGCGTTAGGCATGAGGTATCTCTATACAAAAATAATCGTAGATAATAATGACTGGCCAAGTTTCCAGACATTATCAAAAATCGGCACGCCAACCAAGTTAAGCAAAACGAGTCCTAAAAGTGCATAGGAGCCGAATCTGTGGTTGTAATAGTAATAGCGTTGCGCCAGCCTTCGAGGTAAAAAATAAGGCAAAATGTAATGTCCATCAAGTGGACCTATTGGGATTAAGTTGAATAACATGAGAAGTAAATTAATGAGCGCTAGATAGCTGAAAAAAAACTGAGCCCCTTCTCCCGAAAATAGTCCCCAGCCAGCCTGAATACCTATTACGTAGACATTAATTGTGACGATGGCGACCAATAGGTTCATCGCAGGCCCTGCTGCTGCGACGAATAAAACGCCCCAGAAAGACTTGTAGTTTGCCGGGTTGGTCGGTACGGGTTTGGCGTACCCAAATCCAATTAGAACGACCATCAACAGTCCCATTGGGTCGATATGTGCAATAGGATTTAGCGTTAAGCGCCCGGCTTTCTCTGCCGTATTGTCACCGAACAGTTTCGCCACAATGCCATGACCATATTCATGGAAAGTCAGTGATATAGTGAGCGCAATGATGATTGATATGAAAAGCAAATATTGCTGTTCAGCTAAAAGTTGAAGCATCTAAAAACCTATAGTTTAAAGTGAACTGCCGTAAAGTGAATGAGGTCTAGGGAGGTTTAAGGCATCTAAGTGAATATCATACTGTTAAATTTAACATCTGCCTATTAAAACCAGATGATTAAAAACTGAGCGTTAAACCAGAAAAAATATTCAGTGCATAAATGGCCCGCTTAGTCATATTAATTTTAGTTAGATGCTTAATTTTTTACACGGTTGATTATTTTTTATAGAAGGCTGCATCAGTCATTGAAATTAAAATAAATGGCTATAGCCTAGTCAACATTACAAACTGTTATCAATAACGACCAGTTTGGGTAATGAGGAATATGTAATAGCACTTGAGTCGTGCGTAAAAACTACCTGTCGGCCCGATTCTTAATTATTGAACTGGTGCTAGTCGGACTCGACAGTATTTTGAATGAGATGCCGAGGGCATGTTCATGGTCTAGTGTCTCTAATAGAGTGAAAATTTAGTATGCAGGATAAAGACTGGCTAGTTCGTTGGCAAAAAAACCAAATAGGTTTTCATGATATCGCGGTTAATGGCCACTTAAAGCGGTATATATCAGATAGTGATTTAAAGTCTGGAGATACTATATTTTTGCCCCTATGTGGTAAATCTGCAGATATCACCTGGCTGGCAGAGCAGGGCTTTCATGTGATTGGAGTCGAATTATCGGCGGTTGCTATAGAGTCTTATTTTACTGAGCAAGGGTTAAGTTATGAGCAGTTTGAGTCAGGTCCGTTCATTGCTCGAAGTAGTGGTAATATTCACTTATTAGAGGGCAGCTTCTTTGACTTACGGCGTGAAAATTTAACTGATTGCAGTTTGGTTTATGATAGAGCGTCGTTGATTGCACTTAATCAACCAACGCGTGAGAGATATGCCCAATGGATGCAATCGATCATCGGTGACAAGGCCGATATATTGCTCATCACGTTAGATTATAATCAATCAGAAATGAACGGGCCGCCATTTGCGGTTTCAACCGATGAGGTAATGCACCATTATGGGCAGGCATACAACGTCGACACTATTGTACAGACAGAGATAGTGGATGAGTCTCCGCGATGGCGTGTTAAAGGGTTAACGTCGTTAGTTGAAAGCGCTTACCAATTGGAAAAAAGTAATGAGTATGAAGTTTCAAGGTAATCTACATAAAATGAACGCACAGATTGGGCCGCCAGTAAGCTATCAGCTTGAACTATCGGAGCAAACTCTGGTGCTGAATGACTGGTTAGGCAAGACAGTGCGAATTGAGTACCTGCAAAGTATCGAATGCACGCATTGCGGACGAGCAATGAAAAAGAGCTTTAGCCAGGGCTATTGTTATCCTTGTTTTAGGAGTTTAGCTCAGTGTGATATTTGCATTATGTCACCTGAAAAATGCCACTACCACCTGGGTACTTGTCGCGAGCCTGAGTGGGGTGTCCAATTTTGTATGAAGCCACATATTGTTTATCTCTCAAATACCTCAGGGGTCAAAGTTGGTATTACTCGAGAAACTCAAATCCCTACGCGATGGATCGATCAGGGAGCAAGGCAGGCGATGCCTATTTTAAGAGTATCAAAACGTTATTATGCGGGTTTGGTTGAAGTTGCATTCAAGCAGTTCCTGAACGATAAAACCAATTGGCGCACCATGCTCAAGAATGAATTTGAGCCAGTTGATTTACTTGAAGTCTTCAATCGATATTGGCCCGAAGTTCAGGCTGGGCTGGATGATGACATTAAGTCCGACGTGGAAGTCATGGCAGGAGCAAATGCGGTGCAGCAATTCGAGTTTCCAGCGAATGTCTACCCAACGAAGATTAACAGTTTTAATCTCGATAAAAATCCAGTGGTGGAAGGTCGGCTAGATGCGATAAAAGGTCAGTACTTGATTATGGATACAGGCGTGATTAATATCCGGAAATATTCGGGCTATCTGGTCAGCTTAGAGGCTCAGTAGACGAGTCATTGGACCTACAGGGCGTTGAGTGTCTCTGCCACTAATCCTGGGCCTCGATAAATCAACCCTGAATACAGTTGGATTAGTTTCGCCCCACGTTCGAAGCGCTCTTTTGCTTCGGCTGCTGAACTAATACCACCAACCGAAATAATGGGTATTTCACCCTGAAGCGCACGATGAAATTCGCTTAGGACATGGCGTGATTGATGTGCCAGAACATCACCACTTAAACCGCCGATTTCATTGGCTAATGGGTCGCCTGATACCCGACTGCGATCGATCGTGGTGTTGTTAGCGATGAGGCAATCGATTTTATGTTTACGCAGCAAGTCTGCAATGCCAGGAATCGCCTTGTCATCAAGATCGGGGGCTACTTTGAGCGCTATTGGACGGTTAACCTGATGTAAGTCCTGTAGTTCCAGACGAGTTTGGCTAATACCATAAAGTAATGAATCGAGGGTCTCTTCGGTTTGTAAATCTCGCAATCCTGGCGTGTTTGGTGATGATATATTGACCGTGATGTAATCCGCCTTTAGATACACTTTTTGCATCGCTAGACGATAGTCGTCAAGTGCATTTTCGACTGCGGTGCTTAGGTTTTTACCGATGTTTATACCTAAAATATACGGTTTGGGTTGCGACGGAACCTGCTTAACTAGGTGGTCTACGCCTTTGTTGTTAAAGCCCATTCGGTTGATGATACTGCAGTGGCGCGGTAGTCTGAATAAGCGTGGCTTTGGGTTTCCATCCTGTGGTTTTGGGGTGACTGTTCCGACTTCTATAAATCCAAACCCTAGTTTGCTTAAGCCCGCTAGGTAGTCAGCATTTTTGTCTAATCCTGCCGCCAGTCCGACTGGATTAGGAAAATTAAGCCCCATCACAGTGAGTGGTTTTTCAACCCGAGTTTGGGGTACTAGCTGATGAAATCGATTCAGCATTCCGAGGCTGATATCGTGTGATAATTCTGCGTCGACAGAAAATAAAAGGGGTTTCAGTAGCGAGTAAATCATTGGATGCTCATGGTGCTTTTTTATTGATTGTGGTCGATGATCGATAGAAGATCAGGATAGTGACTCAGATCGGATAAGGTATCAATATCTCTTACCATTTGAAGCAGGTGAACTTGATAATTGAGCGACTTGGCATTGCTGATAGTTTGCTGCAAAACACCACTGCTACTCCATTCGACATGGTCAAAAATTTTCGCGTCGATTACTCGGCAACCAATTAATGCGAAGCCACCATCGAATGTGGGTAGCAACACAATGTCATTAGCATCGAGAGCATTGAGGGCTTGATCGAAATGAGATTGGTTTAAATCAAGGCAATCTGAGCCTATTAAAATCACCTTGTTGTTGGGTTGGGATAATAGCTCACTTTGAAGTGAAAACAGCATTTTATCACCCAGACTATTACCCTGCTGTAAGTGATAAGCCTGGTTTTGAAAAATGCTGTCTTGAGTCTCTTCGCTTAACCAAATTTGATAATTACAATGAGATAATCTTAATAAATCAAGTGTGTGGGTGAGGCAGTGTCGAAAAACATGAGTTGCCTTTACCGCGCCAATATCGGGAATGAGACGTGTCTTAACTTTGCCTTCGACTGGTGGTTTGGCAAAAATTTGGATAACGGGAATGGGCTTCAATTGGCCTATTGGTTCTTTATGGGATGATAAATTGGGATAATAAATTCGATGCAATCGAACAGGGTCAGTTCCAAGCCAGTAAGCGAATCTCAAACGCCACATCAGGAGGATTGTTTTGGCAATACCATTTTTTTCCCAGCGACGACTAGAGGTGACAACAGGATCGGTGGCGATACTGGGTTTGTGCCATTGCCTCGCTTTTTTACAGATTGCGACATCTTCCATTATTGGAATTAAAGGAAAACCTTGAAGTAACTTGAAAAAGGAGTGCTTAAAAAATAAAGTCTGGTCTCCAGTCCCAATCGAACTCAATCGTGAGCGAAGGTTGATGGCTTTTTTAATGACGTCGAAAAACGGGTGTTGACCGCTCAGTTGCACTGGAAAAAAGCCCCATTGGTGGTTGTTATTTAACTGATTAGTCCAATTAGCGGGCAAGACAGTATCGGCATGTAAAAATAGCAACCAGTCGCCCGTGGCGAGCTTGCTTGCTGCATTCATTTGATGTGCTCGACCCGGTGGACTGGTAGTCACTTGGCAGTTAAATTGGCGGGCTATTTGAACCGAATGATCAGTGCTGCCACCATCACAAATAATAACCTCAACCGACACCAAGGCCTCAAAACTGGCAAATAATCGTTGTAGATTTTGTTTTAAGTGACGAGCTTCATTCAATACAGGGATGATGACGCTAATGGATACCCCGGTCATTAGCCGAGAGCACCACCACAACTGCTACCCTGACCCGCAGTGCAGCCATAGCAATGGTCAGCAACGCTTACTGGAATATTGACTAGGTCGTCTATGATGACATCACGAATGTGCAAAGGGTCTTGATTGTATGGATTGGTGATATTCATATTCAACATTTGGTTGAAATCACAGTCATAAACAAAGCCTTGCCAATCAACACTAAGTTGATTTTTACACATAAGTCCATCTAAGTTTTCGGGGCTGTAAGCATCCTTTAATAGGGTCATATAGTTGTTAAATTCGCCCTTCGATATTAAGGTGCTGCCAAAGCGTGCAATGGGCATATTGGTAATGGTAAATAACTGGTCGAACTGGATATCGAATTCTGCCTGAAGGAATTTTTTATAATCTGCTCGCAATCCAGTCTGTGATGGCGGTAAAAATGGGCCAGTTGGGTTGTAAACTAAAGTGATTGTGAGGGGGCTACCGGGCTGGCTGTAGCCCAATTTATTCAATAGTTGTAATGCATCGATGCTCTTTTGATAAACGCCTTTGCCACGCTGACCATCGACATTCTCCTCAATATAGCAGGGTAGAGAGGCAACGATT
>Ga0307994_1001216_pt1 | contig 16000 bp, 21 predicted proteins | sample EllFjometagen261_FD_203171 | JGI IMG/M metagenome (GOLD analysis project Ga0307994, IMG submission 203171) | Marine microbial communities from Ellis Fjord, Antarctic Ocean - #261 | ecosystem: Environmental > Aquatic > Marine > Unclassified | place: Southern Ocean | collected 2014-11-02 | reverse complement strand
GCTCTGCAAAACCTTTACAAGGTAATCTTTACTTCCCAATCACACAATGTAACCTTTACTTCCCATTTACATAATGATAAGTTTACGTTACATTTTACGTAGAAATAACTGCCATACAATTAAGGAGTAATTATGGAAGGCCCAATAGCGATAGGGTTATCACTTTTAATGCCAGTTGCAATTTTATTTGTTATTTTCTTTTTTAGTTATAAAACTGACAAACACAAATATGATGCCATGATTGAGATTTCAAAAAACATTGCAGACCCGTCTTTAATAAAAGGTTTGCTAGAAGACTTTCTAGAACCAAAAAAACAACCCATCGATTACCGAAGAGGTGGTGTAATAACCTTATTTATTGGCGTTGGCTTATTCCTTTTTGGTATGAGTTCTATAGAAATCCTAAAAGGTATTGGACTTTTAGTTGCTGCAACTGGTTTTGGTTCTATTATTGCTGGATACCTTTATCCAAATAATAGTGTTGAAATTACAAGAGCAGTTGAGCGATTTGAAGAGTAAAAAAATGGGCAACCACCATAAAAACCTTCTCAATAATCTTGAGAAGCTCAGAAAATCTGCGGGTTTAACCCAACAAGAACTTTCAGCGAGTGCAGAGGTTTCAAGGAAAAGTATCAATGCAATCGAAAACGGAATTTATGTGCCATCTACTGTTCTGGCATTAAAAATCGCTAAAACCTTCAATTGCTCTGTTGAAGATTTATTTCAACTGCCGTGATTTTCATTTGCCAGTGGAACATACTTAACACAGGCCAATGGGTGGACCCCCTTTATTAATTATCGACAATGGCTAAGCCGTCAAGTGGCAGGCAAGTACGGCCTTTTGCAAAGCTCGAATGTAGTCAGCCAGATCATTACTATTAGCCGCCAAAATATCAATGGGTATACGCTTAACCTCCGGCCCTAACACTGCATCGATAAGCCTATGCTTAACCTCGTGATCTACCAAAATACAGGCTACCTTGCCGTCTTCTGCTAGTTGAACAATGGAGGCTAAACGCTTGGCACCTGGTGCCTGATCATCGGCACCCGTAAAACTTTCTAAATGACTTAAACCAAAAAAAGCCTCAAACCCATCTAAACCATCATGATAAACGAGATAGCCTTGGCCATTTTTAATCAGGCTTTGGCCATGTTGTGAAAGTTGGGCCTGCAATTGCTCAGTTTTCTCTAGCCACAAAGTATCATCCCACTTTGTGCCCAAGCGCTGACTTAGCTGGTTTATCCCTTGCAACAAATACGCAGGACTGGTCCATGGGTGTAGTCCATAACCTGTACCTGAGCCACCATTACTGATGATAAGCTGCTTTTGTTGAGGTATTTGCTCCATAATTTTGGCTAAGTAAGGTTCGAGTTCAGGCCCAAGCCATACGACAAGCTGGGCGCTATGAAGACGACGAATATGACTTGGTTTAAGGTTAAAGTCATGGGGCGAAACATTTGCAGGCATTAGGGGCTGGCTTGACGTTCCTAGCACCTGTGCAGTTAGTAAAGCTAAAACATGTGTACTAGGCAACACGCTAGTTGCAGCCGATGTAGTAGCGGTTGCAAACAAAAAAACTAGCAAGGTAACAACTAGAGATACAGCACGAGGACGAAAGAACATAGTAGTTATTTTCACACAGCATTAGAATTGTGAAGGCATGTTATGTTATGTTATAACAATCGTCAAATTATAAAGCTTCTTCAATGCTAACCACTGCTTTTTCTCCCCACGACCATAGCCACTGTATTACTACAGCAATTAACCATGCCCAAGACCTTTGTGCTGACCGAAGTGTCAGGCTCACACCAGTGCGTCAGCGAGTGCTGGAATTAGTGTGGCACAGTCACCAACCCATCGGTGCCTATGAGTTGTTAGCTAGCTTAGCAAAAGAAGGTTTTAATTCAGCCCCACCAACCGTATACCGGGCCCTTGAGTTTTTAAGTGAACAAGGTTTATTACACAAATTAGAAAGTATTAATGCCTATGTGGGGTGCTGTAATCCGGACACACCTCATCAAGGGCACTTTTTACTCTGCCAAGCCTGCAACCAAGCGCAAGAGCTGGACAGCCAATACATTACCTTAGCCCTTAAGCACAGTGCCGAACAGCATGGCTTTGAAATACAAAGTCACACCATAGAAATAGTAGGCACCTGCCAAGGGTGCCTGGATAAGTCAAAAGCAGTGGAATATAAAATATGAGTAACGTGTTGCTCCAAGCGACAAACCTCGGGGTAAAGCGCGGTAACAGGTGGCTCATTAAAGATGTGAACATTGCTCTAGAAAAAGGCCAAATTACTACTGTTATTGGCCCAAATGGAGCTGGAAAGTCAACCTTAGTGCGTAGTTTACTTAAATTGATCAACGCCACTAACGGAGACATAAACTCCATTAAAGGCCTGCGTATTGGCTATATGCCACAGAAGCTTAAGTTGGAGGACACCTTACCTCTTACGGTGGCAAGATTTTTAGATTTGGGCCGCCATAAGCAACACCAGCTTAGCCCCCAACTATGGCATGACCTATTGCATGAATGTCGTGCTGAAAAGCTGCTCGAACGCCCTATGTCAGCGCTTTCCGGTGGTGAAACACAAAGAGTACTGCTACTGCGAGCACTAGTGCGCAAACCCCACCTGCTGGTGTTAGATGAGCCAGTTCAAGGTGTAGACGTTACCGGGCAAGTGTCTTTGTATAACCTGATTGTTCAAGTGCGAGATATTTTAGGCTGTGGCATCCTTATGGTTTCTCACGATTTACACTTAGTAATGGCAGCTACCGATCAGGTAATTTGTTTAAACCAACACATTTGCTGCTCTGGGCACCCAGAACAAGTAAGTCAAGATCCTGCATTCACAGATTTATTTGGTCCTCAAGGTGCAGGGAATCTGGCTTTGTACAACCACCAACATAATCACCATCATACTAGCCATGGCGATATTATTGCAGGCGAGCACCACGAGGGTTGCAACCATGGCTGATTTTTTACTATGGGCCTGGTTAGGTGGGTTAATGATTGCTGCCATTGCTGGGCCTTTAGGTTCTTTTATGGTGTGGCGGCGTATGGCATATTTTGGCGATACCTTAGCCCACGCCGCTCTTTTGGGGGTTGCTTTAGGCCTCTTGTTACAAGTTAACATCAGCTTAGCTGTGGTACTGGTATGTTTGTTGTTGGCCCTATTGCTCAGTACCTTAATGCATACCCGTCTTATTGCTACAGATACGCTATTAGGTATTCTCTCCCATGCTAGCTTGGCGCTAGGGTTGGTAAGCCTGAGCATTTTTGACCATCAAAATGTTGATTTAATGGGGTTTTTATTTGGCGACTTACTGGCCATCGGAGTGCAAGACATAATTTGGATCGCCTTAGCCTGTGGCCTGGTGCTAGCAGCTTTAGTACCATTATGGCGACCTTTATTGGCCATTACAGTGAACGAAGAACTAGCTCAGGTAGAAGGCATTAATGTTGCGTTGATGCGTACCTTGCTCATGGTCTTGGTGGCTGTGGTCATCGCCGTGGCCATGAAGGTGGTCGGTGTTTTGCTCATTACTTCGCTACTAATCATCCCCGCAGCTGCTGCTCGCCGCTTGTCCAGTTCACCAGAACAAATGGCAGTACTAGCCAGCTTACTAGGTATGTTAGCCGTAAGCGGGGGTTTGGCTTTATCTTGGTTTTATGACACCCCTACTGGCCCCTCTATCGTGCTCATCGCCAGTGCTTTGTTTTTTTTACTGTTTTGCTTTCCTCGGTCATTCAGGTTGTCTTAAAATGATGGAGAATAGCAATAATAATAGCAGATATGCACACACATATATGCCTGAGGCAAAGCATATGGGCCAGCTTTGGCATCTTGCTTGGCCGTTAATCATCTCCAACATAAGTGTGCCCTTATTAGGCTTGGCTGACGCGGCCATTATGGGCCATTTAGATGAAGCCAGTTATTTAGGAGCGGTAGCTTTAGGGGCTACCTTATTATCGTTTATTTACTGGGCCTTTGGTTTTTTACGTATGGGTACTGTGGGCCTTACAGCACAGGCCCATGGAGCCAAAGATAACCAGCGTTTGATGCAACTGTTACTGATGCCTGGGCTTTTTGCATTACTCATTGGTGTGACTATTCTGGCATTACAAAGCTGGCTAATCCCTTTTGGGGTTGCTCTCATGGGAGCTAGCGATAAAGTGTCAATGTTGGCTCAGGAGTATCTCACCATACGTATTTATAGTGCCCCAGCGGTACTGATCACTTACGTATGTTTGGGGTGGCTATTGGGCCGGCAAGATAGCCGTAGCCCTTTGATTTTACTCGTAGTCACTAACGTGACTAATATAGGCTTTAACTTGTTGTTTGTTATTGGTTTTGATATGACCAGTGCAGGCGTAGCCTGGGGGAGTTTATTGGCAGATTATTGTGGCCTGTTATTAGCGTTAGTGCTAGTTTGGCGCCACTTAACCAGGTTTGATGAAACATTCCACCTGCAATGGCGTACTTTTGCTCCTTTGGCAATGCGATTAATACGCCTAAATAGCTACTTGTTTGCACGTACCCTAATGTTACTATTCGCCTTTGCATTTATCACCTCTCAAAGCGCCCGTATGGGTGATAATGTATTAGCCGCCAACACACTATTATTGCAGTACGTAACTCTGCTAGCTTATGCCCTAGACGGGTTTGCTTTTGCGATTGAAGCGGCCTGTGGAGAAGCCTTAGGTGCCAAACAAAAACGTCGATTTTATCAGCTCTGCAATGGGGCAGCGATTTATTCCATCATCGTAGCAATAGCAGCAACTTTCGGATTTTGGGTGCTTAGTGATGCTTTTATCAACATGCTCACCAGTATAGAGAGTGTTCGACAACTGGCCAGTGACCACGCAGTTTGGGTAATGTGGGTGCCTATTATCAGTGTTTGGAGCTACTTGTTTGATGGCATTTTTGTGGGTGCTACTCAGCCCCAAGCAATGTTCTACGCTGTGCTTGCCAGCCTAGCGGCCCTGCTACCCCTTTGGTACGTATTAGAACCTTGGGGCAATGATGGCCTGTGGTGGGCATTCTTAGGGTTTTGTGGTGTTAGAGCCTTGGCCACCTTGGCAGGTTACCTATGGTTAAGCCACAAACAAGCATGGTTTATCCATAGCTAAACTAACCCTGCCTGAGCTGATGTGAGTTCAGTTCTACTTTATCTTAAGTACTTGAGGTTCCACTTGTTGGACAGCCGAAGTCACTTTATGATTAACTCTTGTGCTCATCTCATGCCTTGTTGCCGCAGCTTGGCCAATACGCTCCTCGTGGCCGCAAGTGACGCAGTCTCGGAGCTGCTCATCCACTTCGCCAGCCTCTGGAATATAGATACGCACACTGTCTTGTGCACCGCACTTTGGGCACACAATGCCTGCAATAAATCTAACCTTCATAAGCGATGCCTTGACTCAAACCTTTATGGCGCATTAAGGCGTCCACACTAGGTTCACGACCCATGAACTGGGTAAAAAGGTCCATTGCGTCGCGGCTACCACCCTGGCCAGTAATATCCCGCCATAGAGCGGCGCCAGTTGCTGGGTTAAAAATGCCTGCGTTTTCAAATCGACTAAACACGTCTGCAGCTAATACCTCTGCCCACAAATAGCTATAGTAGCCAGAGGCATAACCACCAGCAAATATGTGGCCAAAGCCATGTTGAAAACGGTTCCATTGCGGCGCTTTTATCACTGCCACCTCTTCTCGCACGGCGTTCAATACTGACTGCACGGAAACAGGAGCTGCAGGATCGTAATTCATGTGTAAGCGTAAATCAAACAGAGAAAACTCAAGCTGGCGCATCACAAACATACCTGCTTGGAAGTTTTTAGCTGCTAGCATTTTTTGGAGCAAGTCTTCTGGCAAAGCTGCGCCCGTTTGATAATGCGTAGCAAATAAACGCAATGAATTTTTCTGCCAACACCAGTTTTCCAATAATTGACTTGGTAATTCTACCGCATCCCATGCCACACCATTGATGCCAGAAACGCCTGCAACATCTATGTTAGTCATCATGTGGTGCAAACCATGACCAAACTCATGGAACAATGTAGTCACCTCACCATGGGTCAGTAAAGCAGGCTTACCCCCAACTGGTGGCGCAAAGTTACAGACAAGGTAAGCCACGGGTAATTGTAATTCCGAGTTAGCTTTAAACTGCCGGTTACGGCATTCATCCATCCAAGCACCGCCGCGCTTTTGGTCCCGTGCATAAAGGTCAAAATAGAAATAGCCAATGGCTTTACCTTCATAAGCCACTTGATAAAAACCAACGTCTTCATGCCACGTACTAATGCCTTTGCAGGAGGTCACCTCGATACCATAAATACGGTTTACTACGTCAAATAAACCAGCTTGCACCTGTGGTAAGGCAAAATATGGCTTTAACTCCTCTTGGGATAAGTGGTACCGGTTTTGGCGTAATTTGTCACTGTAGTACGCCACATCCCATGCTGCTAGTGGAGTTGGCCCACCTTCTTGGGTAGCAAAATCTTGTAACTGGCGCATGTCAGCTTCGGCTTGTGGTTTACAACCTTTAGCCAAATCTAATAAAAATACTTCTACAGCTTGGCCTGAGTCTGCCATTTTAGTAGCTACCGAGTAATCTGCATAGTGGTCAAACCCTACAAGATTAGCCATCTCGTGGCGTAAGCCCACCAGCTCTTCCATGACAAGAGTGTTATCGAACTGTCCGGCATGAGGGCCTTGGTCGGAGGCGCGGGTATTAAAGGCTTGATACATTTCTTGTCTGAGTTCACGTTGCTCGGCAAACGTCATGACGGCATGATAACAGGAGAAATCTAGCTTTAATAAATAACCCTCCAAGGCCTTTGTTTTAGCTGCCTCTTGAGCCTGAAGTAAAGCAGAGTCTGGCAAGCCAAGTAAGTATTCACTATCTTTAATATGCTTTGACCAAGCCTGCGTTGCATCCATTAACTGGTTTGAAAAGCGAGTTGATAGCTGTGCCATTTTTTGTTTCAACTGGCCATATTCTGTTTGCTGCAGAGGACTTAATGCCACACCCGCAAGCTTAAAGTCTCTAATCTGGAGCTTCACAAACTGCTGCTGAGCTTGGCTTAGCAGGCTAAACTCATCGCTTTCTAACAACCCCAAAAATGCCAGATACAAGGCCTTATTTTGCCCCATTTGTGTGGCATACGCCGTAAGTTTTGGCAAACACTCATCAAAGGCTGCTCGCACGTCTTCGTTATTGCTCACACCATGCAGGTGACTTAATGGCCCCCAAAGGCGGCCAATTTCATCATCCAACTGCTCTAGTGTTGGCACCAACTGAGAATAGTTTAGATGCACTTGGCTATTTAACAAGTGTTCGATTGACAATAGGTTTTGTGCTAGCCTTTTGTCCAACTTAGCAGCTAATCCAGCTGGGTCCATAGTCGAAAAATCTGGTAATAGTAATGTATCTTGTAAGGAAGGCATTGTCATAGCATCTCATCGATTGTTTTGTATCTTAGTGAGGCTATAATAGTGCTTCTTTTAGCAATTCCCAATGGTTTACTGAAAATTAGGAACAACAATGTCCATTCGACCACTTAAACATGTGACTCCGAAGATCGATGCCAGTGCGTTTGCAGACGAACAATGCATTATTATTGGTGACGTTCATATTGGTGCTGATTCTTCTATCTGGCCCTACAGTGTGGTGCGTGGGGATGTGAATCACATTCGTATTGGCCATTCCACGAGCATTCAGGATGGATCCATTTTACATGTGACCCATAAGAGTGTTCATAATCCTGCAGGCTATCCACTGATCATCGGTGATCAAGTCACCGTAGGCCATCGTACTATTTTACACGGCTGCACCATTGGTAACCGCGTATTAGTGGGTATGGGTAGCACCATTATGGACGACGTAGTAGTAGAAGACGACGTTATGATCGCTGCTAACAGCTTAGTCACACCTGGTAAGCGACTGGTTAGTGGCTTTTTATATGCTGGCAGCCCTGCCAGGCAAAAACGCGCACTAACCAACCACGAACTCTCAAGCCTTACCTACATGGCTAACAACTACGTAAATCTTAAAAATCAGTATTTAGCACAGGAACACTCATGAGTAACGCGTACCATAAAGACTACCCCATTTCTTGGGAAGAACTACATCGAAACGCCCGTGCGTTGGCTTGGCGCTTATTGGATCAGGGACCCTGGAAGGGCATTATTGCTATTACCCGCGGAGGTCTAGTGCCTGCAGCTATTATTGCCCGTGAACTAGACATTCGCTTAATCGATACAATATGTATTTCTAGCTACGGCGAACTTGAAACAGGCGTTGAAGCAAGTAAACAAGGCCAACTTAAACTTCTCAAAGGTTTTGATGGTGATGGTGAAGGCTTTTTACTTATTGATGACCTTGTGGATACGGGTAAAACTGCTGAAGCAGTCCGAGCAATGGTACCTAAAGCAACGTTTGCTACTGTGTATGCAAAGCCAGCAGGTAAAGCTACAGTAGACCTGTATATTACCGAAGTGAGTCAAGACACTTGGATCCGTTTTCCGTGGGACATGGCGCAAAGCTTTTCTACTCCAATAGCAGACCTTAAAGACTAAAGGCCACAGGCTAGCCAAAAGGACCCGGCGTGACGCAATTTTTATATTTATCTACGGTACTTATCTGGGGTACTACTTGGATAGCCATTCCATTTCAGTTGGGCGAAGTCCCAGTGCTTACTTCAGTTTTCTACCGCTTTGCGTTAGCTGCAACTATTATGATGTCTTTGGTAATGGTTAGCCGTCGTTTACAGACCACTAGCAAGCAAGACCATGGCTTTATGGTACTCCAAGGCCTGTGTTTATTTTCGCTAAATTTTGTGTGTTTTTATACTGCAGGTTTGGCTATTACTAGTGGTTTATTGTCAGTTATTTTTTCTGCAGCCACCCTATTTAATGTTATAAATAATCGTATATTTTGGGGAGAAAAACCTACACGAGCTATATTTGGTGCAAGTTTTCTGGGTATTGTTGGCCTTAGCTTAATGTTTTGGCCAGAGTTACAAAGAGATTCAAGTAAAGGGGTCGATTTCACCAGCATCGGGTTTGCTTTTCTGGGTACTTTCTTATTTTCCTTAGGCAACATGATTTCCGTAAGGCACTACAAAAAAAATCTAAAACCTTTTACCACCAGTGCTTACGCCATGATTTACGGCGCCCTATTTTTGGCCATTTTATTAGTAATTACTGGCACCCCGTTAGCTTGGGACTCGCAGCCCCAATACCTTGGCAGTCTTTTTTACTTAGCTATTGTAGGCACAGTTGCAGGTTTTACTGCTTACCTTTCTCTCGTTGGCCGCATCGGTGCCAGCAAAGCGGCTTATGCCACAGTAATGTTTCCGGTCGTAGCACTGGCCTTATCAACTGTATTTGAAGGGTATTTGTGGACCCTAAGTAGCGTCGGTGGTTTAGTACTAGTATTACTAGGCAATGGTTTTATTTTGGGTATAAAATTGCCGTTGTCCAATCGAGTTAAAGCCTAAGGCCTGCTTACTATTCACTTTGCCTTTTAAGCCACTCGATAACGGCCTGCGCATTCTCACTTGGAGGGAACACAGGGTAAAACACCTTCGCAATGCGCCCATTTTTAATGATCAGGGTAATGCGTTTGTATAGCACCACACCTGACACTTCGAAGCTGGGCAAGCTCAAGGTTGATTTCAAGCTAAGTTCACTATCGCTTAATAGTTCGAATGACAGGTGCAACCTTTGCTTAGCTTCACGTTGGTAGTCACTTGATTGCACACTCAAACCAAACACATGGGCGTTGAGCTGCTGTAGTTCTTCATAATGGTCTCTAAAACTGCAGGATTGGGGCGTACACCCCCTTGCTCCTGGGATCTCGTCCCATTGGTCTGGCAGGGGAACGTCTGGCCGACCCGTCATAGGATACACATACACCACCACATAACCGTTTAGCTTTGCTACATTGACTCGCTGTTTATTAGTTGCAGGTAAATCAAAGCTTGGCCACTGCGCACCATACAAGTGGTCACTGAGGCCATCATCTTTTGGTATAGGTAAGTTTTTTGGTAGCTTAGAGAGTGGCATGAATAGCTTTATTCCTTTAAGTGCGGTTAGTTAATGAAAGTAATGCACCAGCACCAATAAATACTCCACCAGTAAGCCGGTTAAACACTTTAGCCCTACCCCTAGTGAGTAACCAATTTGAAGACTTGGCTCCCAAGTATGCGTAGAACAATAACCATGAAAGCTCCATTACCACAAAGGTACTGGCAAAAATAAGGTATTGGGGAATTAGAGGTGCGTCGGTGGTAATAAACTGTGGAAATAATGCACTAAAAAACAATCGCTTTGGGGTTGCTTGCCCCCACTATAAAACCACTAATGTAGTGAGACTTGGTGGCCGTTTTGTTCTCCTCTCCAGCACGGGTATAAGACTCCTGCTTAGACATGAAACACGAAACACCAAGATAAATGAGGTATGCCGCTCCAGCCCATTTAACCAAGCCAAACAGCCACTCTGAAGAAGCGATGACCACACCCAAGCCAGTAAACGAAAGAGTCATAATACCAGTAATAGCCGTAAGACTACCCAAGGCCGTTATTGCTGCTGAAGGCCAACCATAGGTTACGCCCTTTGTCATACATAACAGTGCGCTTGGCCCTGGCGAGGCGGTTAGCACCAGCACCGCGAGGGTGTAATAAATCCATAGTTGCATCGTCATATTAGATATCTGTCAATATACTTTTAAAATTAACCAAGCTTCAGCTAAGCCATTTATACATTACTAAGGCATCAACAAAGCCTTGGGCTGGGTGATTAAAGGCCTGCGGCAACCGGCCTACCGTGTTAAAGCCAAGCTTATGCCAAAGATGCACGGCTGCATCATTGCTCACTGCCACACAATTAAACTGCATGGCGTAATAGCCTTGCTGCCGAGCTATTTGTTGAGAATGTTCACACATGCGGGTTGCTAAACCGCGGCCTCTGGCTTGTGGCGCTACCATATACCCACAATTACATACATGTTTGCCCGGACCTTGTTGGTTAGTCTTTAGATAGTAGGTGCCCAGTATTTCACCTGCTTGTTCCAGCACATAAGTTTTGCGGGGGTATTGTAGCCATATTTTTTGGGCTTGCTCTTTAGTAGTATCTGTAGCATAAGCATAGGTTTCTCCTGTTTTAACAATGCTATGAAAAATTGGCCAAATGGCTTCAAAGTCATGTTCAATGGCTTCGCGGATGATCATGGGTCGATCCTAAACTAGTTTTAGCTTGCGGCAATGTTACAACTGTAGCTTTCGCCCAATCAAATATACAGGTAAAATTAAGCTGATTTTTTCCACTGGACAGATACCATGGGCAGAGCCTACCAAAACAAAAAGTTAGACATCGCCAAAACATCCGACGCTAAAGCTAAGGTGTATAGCAAATACGGCCGTGAAATTTACGTTTGTGCAAAAGCCGGTGGTGTTGAACCTGATGGTAACTTAGCACTTCGTTCACTGATAGATAGGGCCAAAAAAGATCAAGTGCCAAGCCACGTGATTGACAAGGCATTAGAAAAGGCCAAAGGTGGTGGCGGTGAAGACTACTCCACAGCGCGTTATGAAGGTTATGGTCCAGGCAACTGTATGGTGATTGTAGAGTGCCTAACAGACAATCCAAACCGAACGTTTGGTGACGTACGCCAGTGCTTCACTAAGACCAAGTCCAAAATTGGCACCTCGGGCAGTGTAGGCCACATGTTTGATCACAGTGCTATTTTTGTATTTGCCGGTGATGACGAAGATGCTGTACTAGAAGTACTGATGGAAGCCGACGTAGATGTGACTGACGTTGAGTGTGAGGATGGTAAGACTACTGTATTTGCCCCTAACACTGAATATAATAAAACCAAACAAGCGCTTATTGATGCCCTAGGCAACGATAAAGGTGAGTTTGAATTTGAATTGGACGAGATTCAATTCATCCCGCAAAACAGTAGCCCGGTTACGGGTGATGATGCAGTAATGTTTGACACTTTTTTGGATATGCTAACAGACCTTGATGACGTACAAAACGTTTATCACAGCGCCGAAATCGATTAGCAAACTTATAGTGCTAGGTTTTAATCTAGCTTTAGCCTAATGCTGCGGCCACTGCGCTTTGGGCGTGAATGGCTGTAGTGTCATAAAGCGGTACTGGGGTATCTTTTTGCTGCACCAGCAAAGTGATCTCGGTGCACCCTAAAATCACTGCCTGAGCGCCTTGGTTATACAAGTCTTGTATAACATCTACATACTTCTGTTTAGAGTCTAAGTTAATTTCACCCAGGCACAGCTCTTGGTAAATCACCTCGTGCACCATGACCTGCTGTTCAGCATTAGGTACAACAACCTCTAGACCAAATTCTTGGCTCAACCTGCCTTTGTAAAAGTCTTCTTGCATGGTGAATGCTGTTCCCAGCAAACCTACCTTTGTCATACCGTTTGCCAATAACACCCTAGCAGTGGCGTCTGCAATATGTATCATGGGGATATTGACTGCCACTTGTATCTCCTCCGCCACTTTATGCATGGTGTTAGTACAAATCAAAAACACATCTGCTCCACCAGCTTCAACTGCTTGCGCCGCCTTAGCCAAAATATGTGCAGTTTGCCGCCACCTTCCTTGATGCTGCAATTTTTCTATTTGATGAAAATCAACGCTATATAAGCATATTTTTGCACTGTGCAAGCCACCCAAGGAGTTCTTAACACCTTGGTTAATCGCACTGTAATACAGGCTGGTGGATTCCCAGCTCATTCCGCCGATAAGACCAATCGTTTTCATAGTTTAAGGCTCCAGCAAGCTGCAGATGGTTATTAAATCTGGCATGGCGCCAAATTGATGGCCCTGTTCTGGCATAGGTTGCCAAGGCGCTCTAGAATCTAGGTGCATGTGTAACACAACTTTGGGTGCGTCTTTACAGGGTTCTTTAGTCACCATGTAACGGTCTAATAGACCAACGGGAATCCAGTATTTACCAGTGCCTTTCAATTTATTGGGTACAGGGCAGCCACAGTGTCTGCAACTATGGGCGCTGAAGCCTGTTGCTTTGGTAAAGGTGGCAATATACTCTTCTCCTTTAAGCCACTTGAATTGATTGTCATTGACCAGCGTGGCTGTGTTGTGGGAACCACCCGTTTGCTTCTGGCACAAGGAGCAGTAGCAATGGTAAAGGTTTGGTAATCGACCCAAGACTTCAAATTCAACGGCTGCGCAAAGGCACTTTCCGTTCAGTCCTCCCACACCCTCACCATTACCTTTATACATTAGGCCTTCAACTCACTTCTTAAAGCCGATAATACAACGGCCGTCGGCGGCAAAATACCGCGCCATAAACCAAAGGACTGAGCCGCTTGTTCCACTAGCATACCCAAACCATCATCGGCACAGGCTGCCCCTTGCCTTAAGGCCCATGTATTGAATACGGTCGTTTGGGCGGAGTACATCATATCGTAACAGCGGCTATTACTAGTGAGCAAACCATCCGGCAATGGGGGAAGATCTCCAGCAAGGCTGGCAGAGGTACCATTGATTATCCAGTCGAATGGGCCTTTTAGTTGATCCATAGGTAAGGCTTCAATAGCACCTAAGTGTGTAAATGAAACAGCCAAAGATTTAGCTTTACTAAAGGTTCGGTTGGCTATGACCACCTGTTTTGGTAACTGCGCTAGTATTGGCTGTAATACCCCCCTAACCGCCCCACCTGCCCCTAATACTAAAATTCGTTTAGCGCTTAATTGGCCGTTAAGATTGTGACATATATCCCGTACTAGACCCATGCCATCGGTATTATCAGCCACTAGCTGCCCTTGTTCATTTAAGTATAGAGTGTTGGCTGCTTCTGCTTTTTGCGCAGCGGAGCTTACTACTTGCGCCATAGCAAAAGCCCGCTGCTTAAAAGGTACTGTGATATTTAATCCTTTGCCACCAGCTGTAAAGAATGCCTTAACACTTTGCTCAAACTCATCTACTGCCACCAGCTGTGTTTGATAGTTGATATTTTGGTTGGTGGCATGCGCAAATGCTTTGTGAATGTTAGGGGATTTACTTTGATGGATAGGATTACCAAAAACACGATACTGGTCTATGTTCTTATCTAAACTCTGCCCTACTGCTGTATCTAAAACCACGGGGTTACTCCAGCCAATCTTTGGCAGGTAAATAATCCCGCCCCAGTATGGCTTCTTCTGAATTTTCATCAATTTGATAGTCGTAGCTCCAGCGCACTTCACTTGGTAGTGACATCAAAATAGATTCCGTTCGCCCCCCAGTCTGCAAACCAAACAAGGTGCCTCGGTCATACACCAAATTAAATTCCACATAACGGCCACGACGGTGCAACTGGAAATCCCGTTGACGCTCACCATATGCCATATCTTTGCGACCTTCAATAATTGGGCCATATGCCTTCAGGTAGCTATCACCAACACTTTGCATAATAGCAAACGCAGTATCAAAATCTGGATCATTTAAGTCATCAAAGAATAGTCCACCCACACCTCGAGCTTCTTCACGGTGAGGGATATAAAAATACTCATCACACCAGCTTTTTAATCTGGGATAAAGGTCGCTACCAAAGGGATCACAGGCGGCTTTGGCAGTAGCATGCCAATGATGGCAGTCTTCTTGGTTACCATAATAGGGCGTAAGGTCATATCCACCACCGAACCACCACACAGGGTCTTCACCTGGTTTTTCTGCAACAAAAAACCTAACATTGGCGTGAGATGTAGGCACATACGGGTTTCTAGGATGGATGACTAATGAGACCCCCATAGCCTGAAAACTACGCCCTGCTAGCTCTGGGCGATGAGCCGTGGCTGACGCAGGCATGGATTGACCCATAACGTGGGAAAAGTTCACTCCTCCCTTTTCTATCACACTGCCCCCTGACAATACGCGGCTAATGCCACCACCACCCGCTTCACGTTGCCATTGATCAGCGATGAATTGTGCACCGCCATCTAACTCTTGCAAGGCATCACATATGGTTTGCTGCAGGCCAAGAAGGTATGTTTTTACTGCGTTAATATCAACGTTGGACACTAAGAATTCCTTAAATATTAATTTACGCTGGCCGAATGATTTGGCCAGACACTAAATCTTTCACTTGGCTTGGTTGTTTGTTCTGACCTAACTCACCATCAATTACATAATCAAGTTGATCACCGAAAGTCAGATCTATTTGCGAGCGGCTTCTAGCTGGTTCGCAACCTGCTAAATTAGCAGATGTGGACACTATAGGCCCATTAAAGCGATCACATAAAGCAGCCACTAACGGATGGGCCGAAACACGCAAAGCAACACTTGTATGCTGGCCCTTAATCCATGGTGGTACCCAGTCTTGTGGGTCTGGTATTAACCAGGTATTTGGCCCTGGCCACGAGGCGTTAAGCTGCTCAATTTGTTGCTTCGTTAGGGCTGCAGTCAAAGGTTCAAACTGACTCCATTGGGATGCAACCAATATCAAACCTTTGTACATAGGGCGTTGTTTTAGTTCAAGTATTTTATCCACAGCCAGCACATTCCATGGATCACAACCTAAACCCCAAACAGCCTCTGTGGGATAGGCTATAATGCCCCCTGTCGTTAAGGCTTGGATGGCGCATGTTAAATGCCAATCACTGGGTTTCATAATAGTTCCTAATAGCTCCTAAGTCATTCGCCTGCTGTATTATGCTATTACTACAGCACTTTCTCATAACCGCCGGCTGTAAGTCTCAAAAGGCCAAGTAGCTCCAATTCTACCAATTGGGCTGCAACAACGTTATATGGCGCAGCCAACTGTGTACAGAGTATATCAACAGGCACCGGATCATATCCAAAAAGTCGCAGCAATATTTGTAATTCTTCCTCAATATCTACTAATTCTTGATTTTGTCTAGGGTCTTGGGATTGATAGCGCTCTACCAACGGCTTTAGTTGAGGCGCTAGTTCTGCTAAAATTTGCTGCGGCTGATCCACTAAAATGGCACCATCA
>Ga0307994_1001214_pt1 | contig 16005 bp, 17 predicted proteins | sample EllFjometagen261_FD_203171 | JGI IMG/M metagenome (GOLD analysis project Ga0307994, IMG submission 203171) | Marine microbial communities from Ellis Fjord, Antarctic Ocean - #261 | ecosystem: Environmental > Aquatic > Marine > Unclassified | place: Southern Ocean | collected 2014-11-02 | reverse complement strand
AGAACAGTATGCCAGACGTGAGCAAACTGCCAATATATGGGTAGCTCCGAGTAGCTGTATTTCTGCTACGGAATATGCAGATGATGACATTTTCACAACAGCTCCTGAGAAACTTTATCGCAATCCAGCCTCATACAAAGTAATGGACCGCATACAGGCATTTAAAGAGCGAGGAATGAAATCTACCGACGAGGTATGAGGAGGTAAAAGAGGGTAAGAGTGAAAATGTTGAAGAGTTAAAAAGAAATACAAATGGATTTTAGAGACTTGGAGTGCTGGAAAAATGGACGGATTTTTAAGAATGAAATAAAAGATCTTGTAAAAACTTTTCCTAGTCACGAAACATACAAACTAATTGACCAAATCACTCGTTCTGCAAGATCAATTACCGCAAATATTGCTGAAGGAGATGGGAGATATCACTACCAAGAGAATATTCAATATTGTAGAATAGCACGAGGCTCGATAAATGAAACAATGAACCACCTAATTGATGCATTTGACGAGGAATACATCGATGAGCAGACCTTAAATAAATTACTAGAAAAAGCTGTGACCATAAGACAAATACTTAATGGATACATAGCATATTTACAAAAACGAAAAAAAGAATAAATAACAGAGTAAAAAATGAAAGAGTAGATGAGTGAAAGAGTCAAAACGTACCGACACTCTAACTTATTCGCACTTTAACACATTAACACTCTAACAATTTAACACATCAACTTAAACAACATGAACAGCATAGAAGCATTAAAAGAATTACTATATAAAGTAGCAGATGACCAACTAATCATAGGTCATAGAAATAGCGAATGGAACGGCTTAGGTCCTATACTAGAAGAAGACATAGCCTTCTCTAGTATGGCACAGGATAAGATGGGCCAGAGTGAGCACATTTATAATTTGTTACACCAGCTGGGGGAAGCAGATGCAGATACAGTAGCTTTTACTAGAAATGCACTTCAGTTTCACTGTAGTCATTTAGTAGAGCTGCCTATAGGTGGATACGACTTTAGTCTTATGCGTCATTTTCTTTTCGATTTTGCAGAGTATATGCGTTTCGAAGCTCTAAAAACTTCTGCATACCAACCACTTGCTCAGGTTGCTAAGAAATTTTTTGGTGAGATAAAATACCATACGATGCACGCCAATACTTGGGTACATCAACTAGGACACGGAAACGAAGAAAGCAACACCAAAATGCAAGATTCACTTAACTATGCTTGGAACTATGCTTTGGGCATGTTCGAGCCTGGACCTGCAGAAGATGTCTTGATTGCTGAAAATATATTCATAGGCGAAGAAGCTCTAAAAGCTCAATGGCTAGAAGCTATTACTCCTTTACTAGAGAAGAGTAATCTTACTATCCCAGATAAAGCAACTTGGGCTCCTATATACGGTGGTAGAGTAGGTAAACATACAGAGCACCTGCAGCCATTGCTAAAAGAAATGACTGAAGTGTATACTATAGACCCGAGTGCAGACTGGTAACCTATGGAAATAACAGCAGACTACATACGCGAAGAACTAAAGCAAGTTCAAGATCCTGAAATTCCGACTATCTCTATAGTAGATCTTGGAATAGTGACTGGTATAGATGTCTTAGAAAACAATGATATTCATGTCACCCTTACTCCTACTTTTGCTGGTTGCCCAGCCCTGCGTATGATGGAGGACATGGTAAAGGAGCATCTAGGTGCTATAGACTCTCTTGGCACTATTACCGTAGAAACTAGTTTTGAAACTACGTGGACCACAGACCTTATTTCGGAAGAAGGGCATGCTGCTATTAAAAAACATGGACTTGCTCCTCCTATGCGTAACTGTTCCAATATAAGTATGGAGATACTAGAGGCTACTAAGTGCCCCTATTGTGACAGTGAAAACACTAAAATGAAAAGCCCATTTGGTCCTACTCTATGCAGAAGTTTACACTACTGCAATAATTGCAAACAGGCTTTCGAAGGTTTCAAGCCTATTTAAAAAATCACACATATTTGGTGCACCTTTGTACCCAACCTTTTATTAATGGATATTAATCAGATACTCTCGGCTTTCTTAGTGCTTTTTGCAGTGATAGATGTGCTCGGGGCTATACCGCTCATTATAGCAATAAAAAAGAAGACGGATATCCGTCCGGGACTTGCTACCCTAGTGACTGCCCTCATTTTGATTTCGTTCCTGTTTTTAGGGGAATCTATGCTATCATTCGTAGGAGTAGATATAGGTTCATTCGCCGTAGCAGGTAGTATTCTTATGGCTTTTATAGCCTTTGAAATGTTGCTTGGTATACAGATATTTAAAGAGGATGATGCAGATACTGCTACAGCTTCTGTAGTGCCACTGGCTTTCCCCTTACTAGCTGGGGCAGGTACACTTACCACTATACTCTCTATACGTGCAGAGTACGAAACGCTCAATATCGTCGTGGCCATAGTCTTAAATATGATAGTGATATACATAGTTCTTAGAAGTGTAGATCGTATCAAAAAAATATTAGGCCCTGCAGGTGCTAAAATCCTAAACAAGGTTTTTGGAATTATAGTATTAGCAATAGCCGTTAAATTATTTAGTGCCAATGCAAGGTTATTGCTTACCTAGGCATATCATCACTAGAGGGTTAAAATGCTTGCTACTGATAGGTTGTATTGGATTTTCACATAGTCTACTGGCTCAGCACAGCGTTAAAGATACCATAGTGTCAGCTCTTAAAAATGAGGGTAAATTCTTCATCGGATTTCATAACCGAAATACCTTTATACAGTCTAATCAAACTAAGCTATATGGATTAGTAGGCGGTATGGACTACCAAAAGGTGAAACTTTTTGTAGGTATTTATGGATTTGGCAATGCCAATGAAACCTTACTGACAAATGATTCTCGATTTACCCAAGACTCCGTTTTTAGATTTATAAATTCTAGCAACTTTAATTTTGGTATAGAATATCAATACTATCAGTACAAACATTTATCCCTGAGCTTACCTATACAAATAGGCATAGGCAATATAAAGTACGACTATAGAGAATCTAACAAGTCGACTGTTATTCGTTCTGAATCCTATAATATGGTTCCCATTGAAGTAGGTACAAATGCATACCTAGAACTACTTCCTTGGGCAGGAGTAAAAGCAGGCATAGGTTATCGCATTACACTAGGACCTGCCGAAGCATCTAAGCTTACTTCTCCCTACTATAATCTAGGTTTGGCTATACTCGTTGGTGAGATTTATAAAGAAATAGTGGCAAACATTAATTCAAAGAAATAGACGTACGTTACTACTTTACAGAAAACTATTGTACAGGTTATTCAATATCTAATTCTTCTGAGTCTTCAGAAGAATTAATCGGTTTAGAAAGTTCCGTAGCTTCTACTACTCCTTGTTCTTCTAGCAGATACTGCACTGTGTTAGGTATATCCTTCGCCCCTATTTTCTTAAACCGAATATTTTTATCCTTATCTAAAACATAAATCTGAGGCGTGGTTCTTATGTTGTATAAGTTCCTAAATTTATCTTCACCAAAAGCATTAGCTACATTGATAAAATTAAAATCGTCAACTGCTAGACGCTTTTTCCAAGCAGCCCAATCTCCTTGTGTATACACCGCATATATCTCAAAATTCTCGTTAGTCATACTGTCGTATATTCTGCTAACTATTGGCATTTCCTTCTTACAATGGCCGCAATTGATATCCCAAAAAATAAGCACAGTAACTGGTTTGTTTATTTCAGACATCCGTATTCTTTGCTTAAAATTAGAATCTGGCATATTCATGTCTGGTGCTATTTTATCACAAAGTGTAGGCTCCATTTTGTTACTCTCCACACACATCTTATCTACGTATGCAGAATCTGCCCAAAATGCCTTGCCAGCACAGTAGTAGTTTTTTGCCATATGCCATACTGCTTTATCAAAACACATATACTTTGCGTCTTCAAAATATCCCAGCATGAAATGAACGGCATACTTAAACTGCTCGGTGCTGCCTCCTTGTTCTATTTTAGCTATCAGCTTATCTCCCATTAATATAGCGGTATCTGGGATAGGTGGCATATAGGTTTCGAAGTAGTTTTTTATCTTCCCGTGAAAAACAGGGGAGAGTACTAGTCCATCTTCAGAAAAATCTACATTGTCCCAGTAGTGCTCTCTGAGCCACATATACTGCATCTCTCTTAGCTTTGCTGGCTCTAAATCATCTGGGAATTTTGGGGTTTCTACTTCGCCCATTGCTTTGTACAATCTGCCTATAAAAAGAGTCGGATTAGTTTTAGCTAGATCTTTTCTGCGTTGCGATACGCTACTGCCCAGTGCTCGTAAGTCCTTTTGTAATTTACTCTTAGCTACCGAATCCTCTTCGGCTTCCATTCGTTTGCTAAGGGCAGAAGCTTTCAAACTTTGCTTCACGGCATATTGATTAAACTCTAAGAAAAGCTCGTTTTCCTTACTCCCCTTCACCGTAGTGACGGCAGGCTTTATAGTAGTGTCCGTTTGAAAAAAATACTTGGTCTGATCTTCGTCCTTCGAAACTAGAATCTCAAAGTAGTTTTTATCTGGTAGCACCACTAGATATACGCCCGTGGCTAGCTTCTCTTTACCCTTAAAATGGAATACTCCCTTGCTGCACTCAGAGGTGTCTTTGAGGTACTGCTTCTTGCCAAAATGGTTAGCTAGTAATAGCTCATCATCGCAGGTCAATCCATCTATTTTTACAGCTATGTCGTACTGAGCATAAGTGCTCCCACATAATAAGACGCCAATCCAAAGTGCAAATTGTTTTATCATTCTAATACCGTTCTATATTAATCGTTTACAAATATAACAGGAGTAAGACGCTTTAACTCTAAATAAAGCTACTCCATTTCTGCTATATTCTTCACAAAAACAATGCCTAATTACAAGCACTCCTCCCAATACTAATTAGCAGGCATGTCCTTTTCTATCACACCCTGTTCTTCCAATAAATAGTTTATGGCATTTGGCAGACTCTCTGCATCTATTTTCTTAAACCGAATTTTCTTATCCTTATCTAAAACATAAATCTGAGGCACGGAAGTGATATTATAATTAACGTGATAATTATCATCTTTAAAGCCGTTTACCACGTTAATAAAATTGAATTTTTCATCTCTTACTCGTTTCTTCCACTTTTCAAATTCAGACTTAGTATATACTGCATATACTTCTATATGCTCATTAGTCATGCTGTCATACATTTTGCTAATCTTGGGCATTTCTTTTTTACAAGTGCCACAATTAATATCCCAGAAGACCACAACTGTAACAGGCTTATCTATAGAATACAAAGAAATCCTATTTTCGAATGTGGTGTCGGGCATATTCATATTAGGGGCAATTTTTTCGCACAAGACACCTTCGTTCTTACTTACGTATTCGCACATAGTAGCGGTATATGCAGAGTCTGCCCAAAATGCTTTGCCCGCACAATAGTAGTTTTTAGCTATATGCCATAGTGCTTTATCAAAACAGATATACTTAGATTCCTCAAAATATCCTAGAAGGAAATGAAGGGTATACTTGAACTGTTCGGGGCTGCCTCCTTGTTCTATTTTACCTATCAACTTATCTCCCATTAAAATAGCAGTATCAGGAATAGGTGGCATATAGGTATCAAAGTATCTTTTTAACTTCCCGTGAAAAATAGGGGAGAGTACTAGCCCATCTTCAGAAAAATCTACATTGTCCCAGTAGTGCTCTCTGAGCCACATATACTGCATCTCTCGTAGCTTTGTTGGCTCTAAATCCTCTGAGAATTTTGGGGCTTCTACTTCTCCCATTGCTCTGTACAACCTACCTATAAAAAGAGTTGGATTAGCTTTGGCTAGCTCCTTTCTGCGTTGAGATACGCTACTGCCCAGTGCTCGTAAGTCTTTTTGAATTATGCTTTTAGCTACCGAATCTTCTTCTGCATCTATTTGTTTGCTAAGGGCAGAAGCTTTCAAACTTTGGTTTACTGCATATTGATTAAACTCTAAAAAAAGCTCATTCTCCTTGCTTCCTTTCACAGTAGTAATTGCCAGCTTGATGGTAGTATCCGTTTGAAAAAAATACTTGGTCTGGTCTTCGTCCTTAGAAACCAATATCTCAAAATAATTTTGCTTAGGCAATACTATTAAATACACACCCGTAGTAAGACTCTTGTCTCCTTTGAAGTGAAAAATGCCCTCAATGCACTCTGAAGTGTCTTTGAGATATTGATTGTCGCCAAAATGATTGGCTAATAGCAGCTCGTCACTACAAGTTAATCCATCTATTTGCACTGCTATGTCATACTGAGCATAGGTGCTTACAGATAGCAAGATGCTAATTAAAAGTGCAAATTGTTTTATCATTCTATTTCAATTCTATGTTAAGTTTGTACAAGGTAAGACGTAGTAAAGAGCCTATTAGTTGCTTGTAATATTACGAGATTCCTTTGTTTCATGGCAGACCAAACAGATTTTTTTCAGCAAGTGTATCAAGTCGCGAGGCTTATACCTCATGGACGTGTTACATCATACGGTGCAATAGGTAAATACCTTGGTGCAGCTAAATCAGCTAGAATGGTAGGCTGGGCTATGAATAATGCACATAGCCAAACCACTGCAGTACCTGCACATAGAGTAGTCAATAGAAATGGATTACTTACGGGTAAAAGAGCTTTTGAAAATCCCAATGCTATGCAAGAACTTTTAGAGGCTGAAGGCGTATCTGTAGTAGAAGATCAAATAGTCAGTTTCAACACACATTTTTGGGATCCATCAGAAAATCTCACGGTATAACACATGAGATTTTTCAATAGCATAGTTCTCTTTTTTTGCACTCTATTGAGTTTTGGGCAGCTGAACTCTGCAACGTACAGAGTAGGAATACAAGTAGGTGGCAGCTTAGTAAACAAAAGTGTACAAGCCGTAAATAATGAATCCTACACCGTTCAATCCCCTGAAAAATATAATGTCATTTCTAATGGTACTCCTGTTTGGTCTTTGACCGCCGATTTTAGATTTAATGAGAAATTTACTTTTGGAATATTGGCGAGTAGACAATCAATTAATGGGAAATTTGCCGACTACAGATACGTGTATGATACGGCAAGTACTCTTAAAGCTGAAGATGTGAATTTTAAACTCAAAAGAAGATTCATTGGTGTCGTTACCAAGTATCATTGGCATACTTCTGTGGACCAGCTAGAGCTCTACTCAGCACTGAGAGTGGGCTATATTCAATGGAAGAGAGACATAGAAACAACAGATCCCAATTTCATTGCTTTAGATAATTTGACCGCAGGTAGACCCACAATAGGTATAGTGCCCATAGGGGCAAAATTCTATTTTCTTGATGGCTTCGGACTTAGTTCTGAGTTTGCCATTTCTTCACCTTATATACTCAATATAGGAGCAGTATATAAGTGGTAGTTTTAGGCCGTAAAAAACTACATCCCTAAATTTGGCATGCCTGGAATACTCGGCATTATCTTACTCATTTCTTCTTTTATATGAGCATCTGCTATCATACTAGCCCTATCTATAGCCTCTAGCACCATAGTTTGCACTTCTTCTCTTGTGCGTATTTTGAAAATACTATCGTCTATTTCCAGTGAATGAAATCGCTTATCGCCACTGCATTGTATGCTCACCTTGTCATTATATGATTTACCCTCAAAATCCATAGCTGCTAGTTTTACTTTCAGCTCTTCCGCTTTTTTCTTGGCTTCTGTAAATTTTTCTAATCCAAACATTCCTGCGAATGTAATTCGTGCTTTTTATAAATAGAGTATGGCTGCCAACAGACTATATATTTAATCTTAACCAACCATAGAACGCCACTATTTTCCTTATTTATAGTATACTCGCATTAATATGTTAAAATCAATTTCTATCTATTCCTTTATTCTATTGCTACTCGTCGCTTGTAGCTCTGAGCCAAAAGAAGCCAACTCATCAGAAAACTATTCTGACCTGACTACCTACATACCAGTGAAACTAACTACGGATCTCTCTGTGCTTTCAGAATCTGAGACTCAAATGCTCCCACATCTATTTGCAGCTGCAGAAATAATGAATGACTTATTTTGGAAGCAAGCTTACGGAGATCGCGAACAGCTTTTAGCCTCTATTGCAGATCCTAAGCTAAGAGATTTTGCTATGGTAAATTATGGCCCGTGGGATAGGTTAAACGATAATGCTCCTTTTCTAGATAATGTAGAAACTAAACCCGCAGGTTCTAATATCTACCCGCACGATATCACAAAAGGTGAATTTGAAGAACTTGGTCTGCAAGATGAAAAAGGTCAATATTCGATGGTACGCAGAGACGAGGCAGGAAAGATATATACTATACCCTATAATGAGTTTTTCAGAGAAGAACTAGAAGTGGCTTCTGGCCATTTAATGCTAGCTGCAGAACTATGTGAAGATGCAGAACTAAAAAACTACTTAGAGCTTCGTGCCAAAGCCCTACTAAGTAATGAATACGATGCCAGTGATATAGCGTGGATCAATATGAAAAACAATACGCTTGATATCATAATAGGGCCTACTGAGCATTATGAAGACCAGTTATACAACTACCGTACTGCCTACGAAGCGTATATCCTCGTGAAAGATAAAACATGGAGTAAAAAACTAGAAAAGTACATAAGCTACTTGCCACAGTTGCAAGCCAACTTGCCTGTAGATACTAAGTACAAGGCCGAAACCCCAAACAGTGACGCTGCTCAGCTTAATGCATATGATGTCATTTTTTATGCTGGAGATTGTAATGCAGGTAGTAAAACCATAGCTGTAAATCTGCCAAATGACGAAGAATTACAAGTGAGATACGGAACACGTCGTAGTCAGTTGAAAAATGCAATGCAGGCTAAGTTTGATAATATTCTGCTTCCTATATCTGAGGTGCTTATAGATAAATCGCAACGCAAGCATATCACCTTCAATGCTTTTTTTAGCAATACCATGTTTCATGAGGTAGCTCACGGACTAGGGATAAAACAAACTATCAATGGAAAAGGAATGGTACGAGAAGCCCTAGGAGAAAAATTTAGTGCATTAGAAGAAGGAAAAGCAGATATCTTAGGTCTATATATGGTGACTCAACTAAAAGAGCAGGGAGTGCTAGAAGAAGGCGAACTGATGGACTACTACGTGACATTCTTGGCAGGCATTTTTCGCTCAGTACGTTTTGGGGCGAGCAGTGCACACGGTCAGGCCAATATGCTTCGTTTCAATTACTTCGAACAGCAGAATGCTTTTACTAGAAGCGAGAATGGTACATATGCTGTAAATATGGAAAACATGAAGATGGCCATTGCTGGGCTTTCGGCTAAAATACTGCAACTACAAGGGGATGGAGATAAAGCAGGGGTAATAGCCCTAATGCAAAAAGATGGGAATGTAGGAGAAGCTCTACAAGCAGACTTAGATCGATTGAGCAAAGCCAATATCCCTGTAGATGTGGTATTTGAGCAGGGCCTTGACGTATTGGGTATGACCCAATAAGCAAACAAAAGCACTGTCTGTGACAATGCTGACCTCTCCTCAAGTAGAGGTGAAAAAAAGGCATAAAAAAATGCATCCCGTCAAGCGGGATGCATTTTCATCTTAAGCGTAAATTAGTTTAGCTATCTAGTTTAGTTCTTTAAGAATTTCACTACTGTTTTAGTCCCATCTTCTGCATATACGTGAGCATAGTAAAAACCTGGCAATAGTGCTGATATGTCAATATTCTTTAAGTCATTTTCAGACTCTATAGACATTGCTCCGTCTACTCCAAATATTTGTACTTTGGCTAAGTCCTTTCCCTCAGAAGTGATTTGCACCGTACTTCTAGCTGGACTAGGAGTAACTTTCGCATCCCAAGTAAGCAAAACTTTGTCTTCCGCTTGTACAGCATCTGATTCATTAACGTCGTCTAGAAGGGTCTTAGAAACAGTATTAAAACGTACTCCTACTGCTACTCGTTTTTGTACTTCTATTTTACATCCAGCTCTTCTGTCTGCTATCCAAAGGGTCACTATATACACTCCCTTTTTGGTGTATGTGTGTCTAGCGTTCTTTCCTGTGGCTGTAGTTCCATCACCAAAGTTCCAGTAGTATTTGGCTAGTTTACTTCCATTGCTTCTAGCTTTTACAGCTATTTTTTTACCTGCTTGACGTAAGATAAAATCTCCTTTTAGTCTACATGGCTTTTCTACTATTATCGTTTTGCATACACATACTTTACATTTGGTAGCAGGATCGAATACGATTAAGCATACTTCATACTTTCCTGGTTTATCAAATTTGTGACGAGTAACTTTCCCAGTAGCATCTTCTCCGTCTCCAAAGGCCCAGAAATAGTGTAGACTATCTCCATTTGCTCGAGCTTTTAGTTTCAACTTCTTGCCATCTAGTTCAAAAGCATAGTCTGCTTTTAAAGTACACTCAGGTCGTTTTACTTCTACTTTTTTGCAGTACGTTGTTTTACAAACTTCACCTGGCTTGTCTCCTTTTGTAACTACAGTAAGACATACTCTATATACTCCTGGCTTATCATATTTGTGTCGTACGTTTTCTCCACTACCTGTATTCCCATCTCCAAAATTCCAATTAAAACGAGCTGGTGTTTGGTTAGCCTTAGCATAAAACTTAAATAAGTTATCGTCTTGTCTGAAATCAAATTTCGCTCTAAGCTTACAATCGTTATCATCTTTTACTATTACACGCTTACATATTTTCGTAGTACATACTTGGTCATTAGTTGCATTGAGAGCATACACTACTAAACATACTTCGTAGGTTCCTGCTTTATCGTATTCATGTTTTACCTCATTTCCCTTAGCTCTAGTCCCGTCACCGAAACTCCATAGAAATCTTGCAGGTCTATCATTTGCTTTTGCTACAAATTTGAAATTATTATCCTCTTGTCTGTACTCAAATCCTGCTTTCAAATCACACGGAGCAGAGATTATAATTTTCTTGCAAACCTCCTTGCGACAGCCATAGGTAAGATCTTGAGCTATATAGCATACCTCATATATTCCAGGCTTGGCATACGTATGTTTTACAGAGTCTTTTCTTTCTCCTTGTCCATCTCCAAAACGGAAACCGGTGCTTACGTTGTTGCTATTGGTTTTCCCTATCAACTTCACTGTATTCCCATCCACTACATATCTGAAATCTGCTTTTAGCCTATCGCAATCCACGATTTGCACTTTCTTGCAAATAGTAGTAGTACATCTTTTGTTGGTAGCACTATCAAAAGCGATAGTAGTTAAACATACTTTATAGTCACCAGCAGCAGCGTAGGTGTGGCTAATTTTTTGTCCTCTCGAGAAATTACCATCTCCTAGATCAAATCCAAAAACTGCAGGTGAGTGACTCGACTCTGCCTTTAGGGTTACCGTTTTGGTATTGTGATTTACTTCAAATTTGAAATTGCTTCTGCAATTTGAAGATTGAGCGAAGAGTGCAGTTACCCAAAATAAAACTGCAGTTAGGGTTAACAATCTTTTACCTTGTAAAAAAATGTTGAGTGTTGTTTTTTGTATCATGTTGTTTAGCATTTATGTATTTATTGGTCATGCTAAACACGAATAGGGTTGCTTACAAAAAGCAATTAAAATAAAATAGAAAGCGTAAAGGTCTGATTTTCTGAATGTTTAAAGAAAAAATAAATCTATTTTTTTCTTTCGATTACATAATCGATAAGAGCTTTTAGGTATTCTGTAGATGATTCAGTTGGTATGGAATTGAGTAAATCCTCAGCCTTTTTCTTATACTCAAGCATCCTTGTTTGAGCATACTCTATTCCTCCCTTAGCTTTTACAAACTGTATAACCTCTTGGATATCGGCCTTCGATTTTTTAGAGTTTTTTATAATCTTGACAATCTTTCTACGTTCCCCTTTATCCGCCACATTCAATGCATAAATAAGGGGTAACGTCATCTTTTTTTCGATTATGTCTATACCTGTAGGCTTACCTATTTTATTATCTCCATAATCAAACAGATCATCCTTTATCTGAAACGCTATCCCTACGGCCTCTCCCATAGCTATCACGTCTACTAATACTTCCTCGCTTACTCCTGTGCTATTAGCACCTATTCCGCAGCAACTGGCTAGCAAGGATGCAGTTTTCTTCGTTATTATATCAAAGTAAACTTCTTCCGTAATATCTAGTTTACGAGCTTTCTCCATCTGCAGTAACTCACCTTCACTCATTTGCTCTACAGCAGATGATAGTATTTCCAATGCCTTAAAGTCCTTGTTTTTCAAAGAAAGAAGTAGGCCTTTAGAAAGTAAGTAATCTCCGACTAGTACAGCTACTTTGTTTTTCCAAAGTGCATTGATAGAGAAGAATCCTCTACGCATATTAGATTCATCTACCACATCGTCATGTACTAATGTTGCAGTATGTAGCAGCTCTACAAGAGCCGCACCTCTATACGTTGTCTCATTTACCTCTCCAAAGAGCTTAGCACAATGTAGTACTAGGAGTGGTCTCATTTGCTTACCTTTTCTCTTTACGATATAGTTCATAATCGTATCCAGCAAAGGCACTTTGCTTTTTACGCTATCCTTAAACTTCTCTTCAAAGATTTTAAGCTCGTTCTCTATAGGAGATTTTATATATGCTAATGATGTAGCCAAGAGTATTGCAAAGTAGCATTCTTATATACGTATAAACCTGATTTCGACTATTCTTTTGAGATGCAGATTTTCATAAAACCATGGAGGCGAGAGGTTTTAGTGCAGATATAGCGAGCTATATCAAGATAAAACAACGATGATCACGAGGTTTTATGGACAAAACAGGTCGATTACACATTTAAACAGCCATTTTCTTCCTAAAACTGTCTTGGAATAGCTCGCTATTCCTTCACCACTTTCACTCGAAACTCACTATTTAAAGATGTTCTGAATCCAAAATAATAATCGAAATCAGGTTTTAAACAAAAAAGGAGAGCAATTGCTCTCCTTTTTGTTACGTATTTTTAAAATAAAATTAATCCTTTCTTGGCACTTTAGCTGCAGTGTAACTAAGCTTTAGGGCATTTACCTTTCTTAGCTCTTGTTTTATATCCGTAATTACACCCATTTTTACCGTTACATCCGCTTTTAGTGAAGTCGTCATATAAGGTACCTCTTTCTCATCTTTCTTACTATTCTCTATAGTGATATACTCTTGTATATAATCTATACTAGCAAATGCATCATTTAATTGTACACGAGGTGTAGTACCTAGCCTATCATCTATAGGAGGCCCAACAAATATATAATGAAGTCTAGATTTCTTCTCTAGTTTCTCTACTTCAGAAGCACTAGGCAATTTGGTTTTCACCTTCATTTCCTTGTCCCTCATTTTGGTAGCAACCATGAAAAAGAATAAAAGCATAAATACAATATCAGGTAGTGCTGATGTATTGATAGCTGGTGTAGCTCTTCCGCCGTCTTTTTTAAATTTTGCCATTATTGATCTCCTCCTATACTTACTGGTTCTGCTTCAGATAATTTTTTCGGGAATTTCTTCTTTACTATTTTTATCTTTTCTTCGTCTCTTTCTGGATCTAGCTTGGTATATATCTTACCATACTCCTGCATAGAATAATCGTCTCTCACCTTATTATACGCTGCTGTAAGCTCATTATACACTTGCACATACATATCATAAGATGTTCCTCTATCATTCTTTAGCGAAACTATTGCCTTGGTAGATGTAGTAGACAATGTAGGATTAACTCCTTCATTAGTCAGGTGGTCTACCGTTTTTTGCATTAGCTTATCTATCGTCATAGGAGCACCTTCTACTAGTAGCTGGTCAGATGCGTTTACAAGCACTTCTAAAACCTCACGTTTTTTCTGTTTACTATCTTCTGGTGGTTCTTCAGTGATAGGTGGTAGTGCAACTTGTAATCCATTGGGTATATCCATAGTAGTGGTTACCAAGAAAAACACGAGTAACAAGAAGGCGATATCTGCCATCGAACCAGCATTAATTTCAGGAATATCTCTTTTTCTTGTTGCCATATCTTTAATTTTTAATTAATGATATTGTTTCTGAAACCAATATAGAAACTACAGCTACTATACTCAAAAATATAGTGACATAGATTCCTGTATCTACTAGCTTAGACTTACCTACGGACTCTACACCATAGTCTAAGTGATGCTCTGTAATAGTTCCCGGAGCTAAAAGATAGCTTATCACTCCCACAACTAAAAACACTCCTATACCTATAAGTATACTTATAGCACTCTTTGGATTATCTACTAAGTACATTACAGATGATGCTAAAATAGCCAACACTGCAACGACAGATAACATTATGCTTATACCTAGGCCCATTCCACTACCCACATACTCGTCGCCTAGTAATACCACCACAAAGATGAGTATTAGTAGTACCACTATGGAATAGTATATTATTCTTCCTAATTTACCCATTATGCTTTTACTATTTTATTTTTAACTAGGATATCTACTAATGAGATAGATGCATCTTCCATTCTATTTACTATACCATCTATTTTAGATGTGATAAAGTTGTAAAATACTTGAAGGATAATAGCAACTATAAGTCCTGCTACTGTAGTAAGAAGTGCTACAGAGATACCATCAGCAACTACACTTGGAGAGATATCTCCAGCTGCTTTAATCGCATCAAATGCCTCGATCATACCTATTACTGTACCCATGAAACCAAGCATTGGAGCCAGTGCGATGAATAGAGATAACCAAACTAGACCTTTCTCTAGCTGGCCCATCTGTACCGAACCGTAGCTCACTACTGATTTTTCTACTACGTCTATAGAGCCTTGATCTGCTCTGTCTAAACCTTGGTAGAAGATGCTAGCTACTGGTCCTCTTGTATTTCTACAGATTTCCTTTGCTCCTTCTATGTTACCCGCAGAAACTTCATCATTGATTTGAGCAACGAATTTGTCTGTATTGATACTCATCCAGAATAAAGAGATAATTCTCTCTATAGCTATAGCTAATCCTAGGATAAGACATATAAGTGGTAAAGACATAAATCCTGGGCCACCTTCTATAAATTTATTTTTAAGTACTTGTAAGCCTGTTGGCTCTGCTTTTTCCTCTGGTTCTGTAGTTGCTTCTGGCTCTGTAGCTTCTTCTGCAACTGCATCATTTACTACTGCACCGGAATCATTTGCTACTGCACCTGAATCTACTGTTTCTTCACCGTCTGTAGAAGAACTATCTCCTTGAGCAAATACTGTCTGAACACTCAATGTCATTAAACAGAATAACATTAAAATTGATGTGATTTTTTTCATTTTATTTTTAAGTCTTTTTACGTATTGCGGACAAAAATAGAAAATTTTAAGTATGGTCGACCATTCTATCTCGTATTTCTATTTTATCTCTGGTTTTATTTTCTAACTCGAAAATGAACCTATGCAGTATATAATTTTTAATTGACTATAAAAACAACCACTTTCGCTTTACCAAAGGGAAGAATTTTAACAAATGGCAAAGACCAAAAAAGTATATATCTGCTCAAATTGCGGCAGTAACTATGCTAAAATGATGGGTAAATGTGTGGCGTGTGGCGAGTTTAACACGGTACTAGAAGAAATAGTAGAAAAACCAAAAGCTGCTATGATGAATCTGAATGATATAGACGGAGTGGTAACTGCTGTAAATAGCGTAGACTCTATAGAACTTAAAAGACTGAAAGCTCCCGGCATAGAACTAAATAGAGTTTTAGGCGGTGGCATAGTCCCTGGTTCTGTAATATTACTTGGTGGCGAACCCGGTATAGGCAAATCTACTCTGCTGCTTCAGTCTGCTCTGCGTATGAATAAAACTGTTCTATATGTAAGTGGTGAAGAAAGTCTTAACCAAATAAAAATGCGTGCAGATAGAATAGGTATAACCAATGAAGACTGCCTGCTGCTAAATGAGACATGTGTAGAAAATATCATCAAAAGACTAAAAGAGACTAAACCCTCCTTTGTAATTATAGACTCCATTCAAACGATGTTTAGCAAATACCTA
>Ga0307994_1001208_pt1 | contig 16024 bp, 16 predicted proteins | sample EllFjometagen261_FD_203171 | JGI IMG/M metagenome (GOLD analysis project Ga0307994, IMG submission 203171) | Marine microbial communities from Ellis Fjord, Antarctic Ocean - #261 | ecosystem: Environmental > Aquatic > Marine > Unclassified | place: Southern Ocean | collected 2014-11-02 | reverse complement strand
AATGCTACAAGTATTATTGCTGCACTTGGAGTCGGTAAAAACGCCTCCCGCAGAGTTTTGAACACATTAGCACTCTACTTCGGATGCTATATCCACTAAAATGGGTCTCGTATCAAGATATTGAGCAGAAGGAAACAAAATGAACGAGTCGGCGGATAAGAATATTAAATACAGTATTGATGGCAAGGTTTTTGTCATCGAAATTAATAGGCCGGAGAAAAAGAACGCTCTGCTACCTGGTATGTATACCGCACTCGCAGCTGGGCTGCATCAGGCAAACGAAGATGCTAGCGTCAATGTGGCTCTGATACGCGGCGCTGATGATTGTTTCACCAGCGGCAACGATGTGAGCAGTTTCCTCGCCAGCAATACTCCCACAGCCGACCGCCCCTCAGTCACTTTTATGAATGCACTGAATGAATCGAAGAAACCTATCGTCGCCGCCATTAGCGGGCTCGCCATTGGCATAGGAACCACACTTTTGTTCCACTGCGACCTCATCTACGCCTCTGAAAACTGCTTCTTGCAGCTGCCCTTCACTCGCCTAGGCCTATGCCCAGAAGCTGGGTCTAGCTATTTGCTACCTAAACAGATCGGCCACGTGCGCGCTTCGGAGTTATTGCTGCTAGGCGGTAGGTTTTCTGCCGCAAAGGCGAAGGAATACGGAATCATCAACGAGGTGCTGCCACAGGATCAATATTTAGTATATGCGATGGAAAAGGCTAGAGAACTTGCCGCCCTGCCCGCCGACTCCGTTCAGTCGAGCAAAGAACTTATTAAACGCGGTCAACAAGGCACTGTAGCTGACACAATCGGCGTTGAATTAGACGAGTTCTCCAGACTGCTACAGACACCCGATGCACAAGCGGTGGTTGAGGCATTCCTCAATAAGAAGAAAAGCGCGTAATAGTTAAGACAAAAACAGAAGTAGCAATTCGAGAGCTGCGGCTAGAGCTTCTGCATTAAGAAGTCTTTCGCCGCATTAATTTTCTGTGCAAGATAATCACTGCCACCCCGATCGGGATGCATTTTTTGCATTAGGCTCCTGTGGGCCTTAGATACCTGCTCCTTATCCGCGGCCTCATCCAACCCCAGTATTTCTAATGCCAGCGCTTCTGTCATCAATGACTCGCCAGCAATCGCCGCAGCTCCCTCGTATCCAGCCTGAGCGTGCTCTCTCCAATCGGGAAATGCTCGGTCAATGTAGGCCTCTAAGACTTGTGCCGAGTCAGCATCTTGTTGGCACAGCTGATATAGCTCCAGCAAGTCCGGCAACGTCAGTGTGGAAAGCCTCCTCTTGGAAAAATCCCCTCTAAGCACCACTCCATCCATGCTGCCATCGTCATGCCGCATTTCCATATCAAAGAATTCAGTGCGGATGGTTGATGTCTGATCTCTATTCGGCGGTTTCGCTGCCGCGACTCGTCCTTTGAAGAGATGCCACATAGGAAGCAAGCGCAAGAGTGTAGGCAACATCCTAAGCAAAAATGTCGCAGCAACACCTATAGGAGCCAGGATGAATTGGAAGGGCAATCTGCCTATCGCAATCATCACACCAACCACTAAGAGACTTCCGACCAAGAAAAATAAGTACGTTCTCTGCCGAGGAGTAAGTGAGAAGCGCTGACTTATAGACCTAACAAAGAAATAAGCCATCAAGGGAAGTAGTATTAGCAGAAGCAACCGAAAGATCATACGAGCCTATCTACCTTTTTTTCTCGAAACACGACTATTTCCTGAGCTGTTGCTCTATTAACTTTACACCACTGGATGACCCAGTACTAAAATTTTGCAGCGCCTTTAGCCCGCCCGCAGCATAAATCGCGACTGCTTTTAGCAAGTCCTTTAGCTGGTCAGCACTCGCACTATCAAACTGGGAATAGGCCCCTCCAGACAAGCGACTCAGCTCTTTGAAAGCTGCCTTTGCAACAGGATCACGCCTCTCTTGAAACATGAACAGTGGCACGTTCAATAAGCCTAGCTTTCCGGCAAGCTGTGCCAACAAGTCGATGTTCTCCTCCATAGCGTCGCCAATATAAATAAGGCATTTTATTTTCTTATTTTGATTCTCATCGATAGCATGCTGCAGCACGCGATGCAGCTGCGTGGCACCTGCTTGGCATTGAATTGATGACATGATGCGCAAGATATCATCGGGGTCACTCTGCCAATCGCTACTAAAAAATTCGCCAAAACCACGAAAGTAACACAGCTGAACATTAAGCCCACCCAGTGACTGAGAACTGAGAAACATCTCATTCTGAAGCTGGCTTGCTACATCCCAAGTTCCCTGCCGGCTCGCAGTGGCGTCCAGAGAAAAAATTAGCCTCGCGTCGCCGCTAGTCTTTGGCAGTGACGCCACCTTGGACAAAAATTCCCGAACATCGTTCTTGCTGGAAACCGATTTCTTGTCGCTAGAATCGCGAACCATTTTAGATTTTGATTGTTTGAATAGATCTTTCATTGCAAGCACTACTGTTCCAACTAGTTAGGCGAAGCTATTACATGGTTATCGAGCGGCATTGCAACAGATAGAGTTGCCCATCATGAAATGCCCATTCGATATCAATATCCTCACCGTAGATAGCCTCACAGTTTAACGCAAGACTGTGCAATCTATCGAGTTGATCCTCACTTAGACAGAAAGAATTTTGCCTAGCCTGGCCAACCTCCTGCTCCCTCGTTTGGCCTTGTGCTACGGCAATGAGCTCTACATCTTTATCGCCCAGCACCTGCGCGAGTATGCTCCCTTGGCTAGATATTCGAAAGCTATCGGGTACAACCATGCCCGCAACCACAGCCTCACCAAGGCCCCAGCTGGCTTCGATATACCGTTCATTCGCGTGTGTAATAGGATTCTTGGTAAACATAACACCGGCGACTTCGCTCAGTATTTGCTGCTGAATGACAACGGCTATTGCCGGCTCGCCTTCAACGCCCATCTTAGCGCGATAGGCAATCGCTTCTGCAGTAAAGGCGGAGGCATGCACTTGTTGTATCGCCGTTATCATAGACTCAGCATCCATGACATTCAGTACACTTAGATGCTGCCCGGCAAAACTAGCGTCCACTGAGTCTTCACCCACCGCACTGGAGCGAACGGCTGCCGCTGGCGCCAGTTCTGCGAACAGTCCAAGAACAGTCGCTATAGCTAACTCATCTTCATGAGCGAGTGCATTCACAAGATCGACAGCCAGCGCGTAACCTCGCGGAACTGGCAGATCGGCCCGTAGCGCAACTCCTAGACTGACACATTTTCCACCGAATCGAGACTCTTCGATAGCATCCTTAAGAAGCACGGGTTTGTCAAAAAGAGTAGTCAAAGAATTTCAACTTCCCCCGTGTCACCGTTTACACGAATTTTGTCGCCATCTTTTATCAGCTGACTCGCGCACTTGGTACCTACGACTCCGGGTATACCAAATTCCCGACTAACGATAGCGGCATGGCTAAGAATTCCGCCCCTATCTGTGACCAAAGCTCCGATGATAGGTAGCACGACATTGAATCCCGCCGAGGTATTCTTTGTAACAAGTATGTCGCCCTTCTCGAGCCTGTCAAAATCTCGTGTACTAAGAATCACCTTGGCTGTTCCTTCATAGATTCCTGGGCTCACCGCTAGGCCGCTGATCTTCTTAGTAGCCTCTTTTGGCTCGTCGAATACATTCCCCATGACTAAGCCGAATGCTCTTATAGTTGGTTGAATCTTGAGGGGTAGCAATTCTACCGGTGGCGGATCAGACGGCGGATCACCGAGAAACTCAGGCACCTCATCGATACTCTTTGTTAACCGCCATTCTCGTCGTTGGGATAGCAGCTCATCGGTTACGGAAAACTCTCCATTCAACAAACCGATTAACTCATCGTGAGAGGCGTCTAACGACAGCTCTGCATTAGAAAGAAGTCCCTCCCCGAACAGGCGTCGGCCAGCTTCTAAAATCGCACACCGTGAGATGCCACAGCCCCATATATCGTTATAAATGCCTCGCTCATCTCTCATTCTATTCGCCGATCTTGCATCCGCGAGACAAAGATCAAACTCGGCACGATTTTCCTCAGGGACTTTCGCTCTGATTGCATGTTCCAGCGCAACATCAAAGCCAGATTCGTTAGCTGGCTTCATAGCGTCGAAAATTCTAGCCATGATGATGTTCGGAGATTCGCGTAAGGTTTTCTCAGATATGCAGTAACCGCCAATCAGCATGTGTCCGGTAATCAAGAGATAGCTTTCTAGGGCAGCGTTGACTTGTGAGTTTTCACGCAATCCATTCAACGCAGTTTCTGGCTTCTGCTCCCCTAGCTCTTTCTTAACAATGCCTGCCGCGGTTATTGCTTTTACTACTGCTATTAATTGCTCTCCTGCTAATCCTTTTGATACTGCCGTTGAGCCTTTTAGCAACGGAGCGACATCAACTGCAGAGAGTCCCGTTGAAAGCGTTGCAACATCCAAGAAGCGACCGACCGGCATCAATGAGCCAACGGAATATTTGTGGTGTCGATAGACCATTTCCTCTGCATTTTCGAAACAAGAATCCAAATGCGCGATCAATCCCGGCCTGTCTAATTTTACTAACTCGATGGATTGCAGCGCGGTATTTCGCGCGATCGAGTCTTTCTTTAGTTCGTCCCATTCCGCTAAGTCTTGCAACCAGCGACGTGACTGAACCGCTTCGTGGGCAGCATTCACTCGCGACCTAAGTTTAGGGTGGATTTTGAACATGAGTTGCAGCAACCACTTCGGGGGCGAACTGTCGCCCGGCTTTCCCATCAACCCAACCTGCTGGGTGAAGAAGAATCCGTGAATGAAGGCCGGCTGCACTCGATCCAATAGCACCCCATACTTATCTAAACTTTCATGGAACCCTCTCGGCAAACCTTCGAAACAATGGCTTGTATAGAGCGTCATCGCGCCGCTGCTATGGGTAGTATCCAAAATCCATGTGCCAGGGCCTGGCGCTTCAAATTTTCGCTCCATTTCCTTCTCCTTAGCTATTGTGAAGCCTCTGTAGGATCAGCTTTTTTAATAGAGACCGGCAACAGGAAAGCCGACATGAATACGACAAATAACGCACCTGCATAATAAGGAATTATCGATAAATGCTGTTCCAGCGTAGTTGTCGATTCAGACCCAAGACGCAAAGAGAGAATGGAAATTCCCAACGCACCACCCAGGTAGCGCATAGTACTCAGCCCGCCAGCTGCCATGCCTGCTTTTTCTTTCTCGATAGCTAACATGCCCGCCGCCTGAACTACAGGCCCCGCCATTCCGCCAGCGAACCCCATTATGGCCATAGGGAGGATGATATCTATCGGCACCAGCGCCGATTCGAGATCAGAATATAAATACAAGCCGAAGATATTGGCACAGGCCGCCAATGCAGCGGTATAACGAATTCCAATAAGTCTTCCAGCTACTGCAGACATAGGCCCGCCCAGCATCATACAGAATGTCATTGCCGTTAAAGCACCGGCAATTTCAATTTCTGCAACTTGGCGAACATCTACAAAGAAAATAGGTAACTGGAATAACAGCGCATACATAGTGAAATTACCAAACGCCGTAGTGAAGCCTGCAGCCACATAGGCGGGCCGCTTAAAAAAACGCGGATCGAAAACAGGCTCATCAACTCTCAACTGCACCCAAACAAACAAACTTAAAAGCAACACACCCAAAAAAACCAGACGAAGCTCGACAGCATCACCAATAAAACCAAGCTGCAGCGCGCCGATAGCGAAGGCAAGCAGCACCGTACTGCGCAAGTCGAGTCGACCTTTCCTTTTTTCTACCTGCGGCTTGGATGTCATGACAATCAGGCCAAGTGCAAGCAATGCCCAAGGCACGTTCACGAGGAAGATTGCTGGCCAATCGAAGAATTGAGTTAGAGTGCCACCCAAGAGTGGGCCCACGGCCGCGGCTGCTCCCATGGTGGCGCCAAATATTCCGTACGCGAAGGGGAGCATAGATTCGGGAAGCTGCGTTCTTAACATAGCTGACGCATTCGGCACGATCATCGCACTCGCAGCGGCCATCATCATTCTCGAAATCAATAATACCTCAATGCTACGGACCAAATACGCCAGCAGCGACCCAAGCATGAACACCGCTAAACCGATGTAGAGAGCCTTCTGATAGCCAATAATATCGCCCAACTTCCCCGCCGGCGCCTGACCGATAACCGAAATGAGCAGGTAGCCCCCCACTAAAAGCTGCGTTGCTGTACCTGGGTCCATTTCCATGAATGCGGCAATCTGGGGCATAGCTACAGCAATCGAGGTGGAGCCTAGAGGAGCTAGAGCAGAAGCGAACAAGACGCCGGTTAGTAGAAGGAATGTGCGTTTTTCAGGCAATGGTGGGCATCCAGATGAGGGTTCAATCACAATAGATAGAAGATTCTAAAGCTTCCGTCGCCTAAGTAATAGTGTCTAAAAATAATCACTTCGTGTCTGGGGGTCTAGACTACTAGAGTTGTGGAATCATTCATGACTTTAGTACCTGAACCAAATAAAGGATTCAATGGAGTGGAATCGGTAGGAAGTTGATTTAAGAGTATAACTAGTTAAAATACTTAACCTAGCCCAGCTTCATTCTCATCGATGTCAGAACCGATGCTAATAATTTCCTACTAGAAAAATATCTGAACCGCCGTCCAAAAAGGCTTTTACAGTTCCAATTAGAACATTTATAGACGGCTATTTCTCAGTTCAACAGGTAGCGCTAAAAATAATGAAAGCATGTAGCTCTTACTTGATTCGATTACTCCAGAATCAGATCCGCTAGCTAAAGAAATTTATTGATTCAGTATTGATAAGAGGAAATGCTTGTGTGATCGCGGAGGTCTCTAGCCCGAGGTGTTTGGCAGTGCTTTTTGGAGATGTGCTGGAACTAACTTGATGCCACTAAAGCTGGATGTGTTAAATATTTTTATGTCGAGCCTCAGCGCGTTCTGCCCTTCATCTGTTTGGCCAGTAACACGATTAGTGAAAACCGCATTTTTTCCATCACCATGTAACTACCGATTGGCCAGTGATCCTTGCCTACGCCTAGATTATAATAAGGATCTGGAGAAAAATCAGAGCTTACAATCACTACTAATCGATCATCGCAGCCAAGCTCTTGAACGTAATCTCAAAGATTGTCCAGTCCATCCGTCAATTTTTAAGAAGGTCTATTTGTTCTGAGTCATTAAGAAGTTTTTAGGGACACTAACAATTTAACATCGAAGATTAACCCTTGAGATTTCATTGCCGTAGTCAAGAATTTCACCTCTATGCCAATAAGTTGGTAAACTGTTATTGTCCCCTAGCAGCATCGCCCTAGCTGCTTTGCTTACAAAAGTGATTGGTATATAAGTCCTTCTCGCGGGTTGCGATAACTCTATAGGGTCCTGTACGTATGATTAAAAAATTAATATTTAAAGCACTATTATCAATATTCGGCTTCCTTGGTATAGCCCTTGTTTTTCTACGAATCGTGGGATACGAACCAAAAGACACAAGCCCTGGCCTTTGGATTGCTGGAAACACTGTAAGTGAGCCAGTTACGGATTGGTCGTTCACTAACGAAATTGATGAGATATTTGTTGAAACACGAACACCCTATTTAGTTCCACATTCTATTACTACTTACTGTGGGGTTTATGATGGAAATTTTTACCTGTTTTCGGCTTACTATGAAGGCGGAGAATTCCCATATGCTCGGCGCTGGAACCAGAATGTAATAAGAGACCCCCGTGTCAGGTTAAAAATTGGCGAAGAGATTTATCAGCAGAATTTGAGATTCGTCAAAGACGAGTCAGCGAAAGCCCCTATTCATAACGCTTTTGTGGATAAGTATTCAGATTGGCAAAGCCCAGGCATCGAAAATGTACACATATTTTTGGTAGAGCCAAGATTGTAAGCTGTTGAATTATTAGTGTCCTCGACTAGCTGCATATTGAGGGTTTTCAGGAATTTAATGCGGAAATAAGATGTGCTGTACCGGGTCAGAAAAGGTGATAAAAAGGCTCGATGAGACGCTACCCCACCGCCCCTTACGCAAGGATAGTTCCATCTCACCCCCATACATACTATTCTTGATTGCTTATGTGCCATTGCCTCACCAATAGATGGAATGGTTAACTACAGACGCCAAATTCTGAATAAGTCGAGTTTAATTATGATAAGAATTTATTCCCTCGCGCTTGTAGCTAGCGCCCTATTCGTCGTCCTTTATCTAGTATTCGCGCTTACGGGCACGATATTCTTTTACGAATCAGGCGAAGCTATAGGCACAATTTCTGGCTGGTGCGAAAGAGTCAGTGGAGGTCTCTTTCGAGAACCTGCAAATACCTTAAGTAATATTGGATTCATGATCTCAGGCCTTTTCATGCTGAGGGTACTGACGGCTGAAAATGAATCGAAATCTGAGCTGGGCAATGCGTTTACCGGCCTCAATAAGATTGGCGTCTTATACGCGCTCGCCGTTATCTATTTGGGGCCCGGCTCATGGCTAATGCATGGCACGCATACAGCGTGGGGAGGATGGGCGGACAATTTAAGCATGATCATGTATATCATTTTTCCCTGGTTGTATAACCTTAAAAAGATGGGACGTTGGAGTGTCAGTCGCTTTCTCTGGACTTATTTTATAATCGTCATTGTCTACTCTTTAGCCAGATGGTTCTTCGGCGGAAGGTTAGGCATTGGACTTGATTTGTTTGGCCTATCGATAGGTTTATGGCTTATTTCTGAAGCGCTGTTTAAATTCTGGTCACCGACGTTTCGTTGGATGTCTGGATTTGTCGGCTTTGTCGTTGCGGCAGTGTTTGGTATTTTTCCGCAAGAAATATTCTCAAATCTTGCTGAATACTGGTGGATTATCTTGTTTTGGATTCCTGCTCTTTTCTCATCGAGTCGTCCAACGTTAACAAGGACTTACACACCATGGTTTTTCCTGGGTATGTTTTCGTATCTAGCCGCGTTTGCGATTTGGCTTCAAGGTTATCCTGATACGCCTTATTGCCAACCTGATTCATGGGTTCAACCTCACGCTATATGGCACTTGATGACGGCGTTATCAACGTGGTGTTTCTTCAAATTCTACAGAACAGAGCGAGAGCGTAAGGATTAACGTGAAGACAGAAACCGCTGCCATCAGCAAGGTTGCGGCCATCTCCGCAGGGCTTAGCTTGCTCCGGTATAGGCAAGGGGGATGTCTGTATTCTAGAGGCATTAACCTGAACTACCAAGCTTGGCCCGCGCTTAACGCTTTCTATTTCCACCGGTGTCAGCTTAATTCAAGCGTCCCCCTATCAAAAAAAGAACACCCACTACTCTTTGCAGGACTCCAGGTGCCTCTATGTCTCTAAACCTTATTTTTAGAATTCAGCTTCCGACCAATAGCGGACCTTCCAAGCTGATTTAACCATATTTTGAAGTTATGTCGAATTCCTGTGATTCATTTCCTTCCTGTTCAATTTGGACGGCCTCCATTTCACCGCCTAGTTCATACCCACCCCTGTTTTCTAGTAACCGCCCCCCCTAGGGGGCACACTGCGATAGTGTCACAATGGTTCCATCCGTACTCTTTACATACTATTCTCGGCGAATGGTTAGGTATTCCTGAGAGTCCCTGAGAACAAGGCTATGAAACTACTCACCTGTATATTCTTCACCCTACTGCTTATTGGGTTTGCTGGGGGTCTTTATGATCAGGGTTTTGAAGAGACCAAGCGACAGGCAGAACAAGCAAATGCACCCGCGCAATTGAATCTGGTGATTATGTACGCCAAGGGAGAAGGTATCTGCGTGAACGATGTTGAAGCCATGAGGTGGATTGGACTAACTGCAAAGCAGGAGAATATCGCCGCGCAATACAGTCTAGAATTTATGTACCATCAAGGAGAAGGGGTACCACAAAACCCTTTTAAAGCTTATATTTGGTACTCAGTAGTTGCGGCACAAGGTGAAGCAGACGCACTAATTAATAGAGATAGAGTTTCCGAAGAACTAACCCCCGACCAACGCGCAAGAGAACAAGAGATAACTGCCAAATGTTTTGAGTCTGACTATCAGAATTGCGTGTGAAAAAACTACTAACAAATATTCTAAAGAAATTAAAAATAATCAAATTTTTAGCTTCGTAAAAGGTAATACCGCGACCATTTAACAAAGGATCATCTATGAATTGGGATGCATTAGGAGCAATAGGCGAAATTATAGGAGCGGTAGCTGTCTTAGCAACGTTATACTATCTCGCTGCACAAATAAAAATGCAAAACCGTGAGTTAGAAAAATCTAATAAAAACGTAACCGCACAATTATCATTCGATATAAACAACATGCTCATCAATAACAATGATGCATTGATGCGAGACAAAGAATTTGTTCAGATTTATCAAAAAGGAATAAGTAATCAGCCCTTAGATGAGATTGAGGCAGTCCAATTTTCGCAATATGTAAATAGGTGGCTCGCTTTATCCGAATCAGTGATTGTAGCGGCGAAGGCGGAAGTAATGTTTGCTGGCGATTATGACCTAGACTTTTTATATGGTAATCCCTATGTGCATAGGCTTATAGCTACTGAGGTAGGAGCACGCTGGTTTGACGAGGAGGCTCCGTTAATGTACAGCAAAGATTTTTTAGAAAAAATTGAAAACTTCAGACACTCAACTAAAAAGGGCTCGTGAGCGTTGCTCACCCCAAATCAGACATAGCAAAAAGCACTCTCAAGAGCATTAAGAAACAAGCTGGCGTCTAGCCAGCACACGCAGATTGAAACTTTGTACGCAGCGCTATACATAAAGACGAAGACAGCGATTACAGCGTGACTGTGCCTGGCATGCCAAGCTGCTTTTCTGCTGGATTCACAATAGAGAAAGCTTTGTGGGAGGCTGCAGAAGCCGCGGCAGCAAAATTAGCGAGGGAATATGTTGATTAGCGATCCTACCCCAGAAAAATCAAAGAGTAGACTGATTTTAATGCAGCAGAATACTGATCAAAGCACTCTGATCTCTTTAATTTTGATTTAACCCTTAAATTCGGTTCGACCTAATAAAGCCTTGCGTCTATAGTAGGTATAGGTGTTTTATTTACCCACAGACTCAGACATACTCCATCCATTAAAATCTTAGAGTTAATGTGTATGCGCTATTCAAAATCTAAATGGTTGCTAGTCTTCCCACTCGTGATGGCGTCCCTGCTGACTTCACTATCAGTACGTGCATCAGCGGCTGAAGCCGAGCTATCAAGCGTCACCCTATTCGTCGAAGGAATGATGAAAAGTGTCGGCGGCGTAACCTGACTAAGCTGACCCGATAGCGTGGTAGCGGTTCTGTCAGAACTCGCAGGAATAGATACAAAAGATAATATTGAGGTGTTTCTCGATAGCGATGCGTTTACCGTCAAATATGATGCCGCCCAAGTATCGCTGGATGATATGTATGCAGCAATCATTGAATTAGGATACCGCCCTGGCATTAACGAGATTGAATCGAATGAGTCTGAGATTAGCGATAGCATCGCTATTCCTGAGTTAGTTGCTAACGCGCTGCTCGATGCTAGCAACCAAGGAAAAATGCTGCTTCTCGATTTCTATGCACAATGGTGTATCGCGTGTAAAGCGCTAGATGCAACCGTATTCAGTCACCCGTCTGTTATAACCGCTCTTGATAATTACGTTTTCCTAAAGGTTGATACCGATGAGCATGAGGGAGTTGCTGGCTACTACAAAGTAGTTGGTATGCCGACCTTAATAATTCTGAGTGCTCAAGGCCATGAGGTTCACAGATCAGTTGGCATGATAGATCCGGACGAATACAGTCAAAGACTGAACGAACTATTTAAGAAATAAGCTATCGATAATCGGACATTCATGGGTGCCCCTTCTTTCTCTCGTTGCTTATAGCCAATATTTACAGATCAAAGTATTCTAATCTCCGTCAACAGTAAGAGATACAGCTATGCTTAAGAAAATTAGCCTAGGCGTACTAGCGCTGATAAGTGTGTCAGTAATATTTGTGTTCATAGTCCTGTTGTTCACACGCCCACAACTCCCATCAGAAACGTCCAATAGTTATGCTTGGCTGCATGGACAAGTCACGCTCAACCAATGCCAACAGAGATTTCCCCGGCGCAGCGCACTCTACCGACTACAATCAGGTTTCCTGAGGATTTCGCAGGACCGTAAGCACGGGTTATTCATTGCCACGGATTTCTTTCCTCTCCTCATGAGGTGGTCTATTTGTTAGAGCATTTAGCGGGTTATGGTTACGTGGTTGTCGCCACCAACTTAAACTTCGGATGTTGCATTATGACATTGGACGCTAATAGCGCCTAAATACAGGAATTAATTAGGTTTTTAAAGAGTTTGAAGGCTTTACTGGACCCAGTAAAACCGTAAAGTGGTGCGATGCCATCGCCCCGTGTACGAGCACCACTGGCAGGCCGCTAGCATTGCCCTGGTCGCGATAGTGCACGCGACTACCGTTTTCCATGATGACAAATTCAGATTCAGAATTACTATATTTCGCATCTACTACTGACGCCGGCAAGTCACCTTCGAATAAGAAAATTGCCGCTACAACAGCTAATATGATGAGCATACCTAATAAGCCTTTACCAATTTTAATACTTCATTCTCCCAAAGTAAGTGACTCACGCGTCGCCTTTTCAAACGTGTTTGTACGCATCGTCTCTTTCACGTATCTGTTCTTCCCCGAACTCCCAAATGTTATCCTGCCTACAGTCTTGCTGTTCCAAGGTATATGCACTGTCTAGGTTGTACCACGCACCCCATAACGGCGTTGGAGTCACTAATGAAGCGCACCACACTGAAACGAACGCCAATGTGTTGTTTGAATAGGGCCTAGTCACGTAAATTTAAATCGTTCGTCCACAATAGTATGTATACGGGTGAGATGGAACCTACTTGGGCAAGTGGTGGGGGGTGGATATTCTATGCAGCGTTACACTGAGTGCGTTGTTAGTAGTTTGTCCATGATTAATTCGGGCATTCGTCCGGGAAAGAATCAATAATAGTTCTAAATTCTTCGGCAAACATAGGCGCTCTTTGGTTATAAATTACTCTTCCTCGGCACTTATCATATATAGTTTGGATGCCCACTAATTTTGCAGACCAAGTTGATTCCTCCATTAACCCCTGCCTGTACTGGTAATAGTCATTTTCGTACAAAAACCATATGCTATGTAATTGATTGCGAAAGGCTATCTCTTTTTTGGATAATTCATAATTAAAATTCTCTTCCCAAAAAACAAGCTGCTGGTCAATGCCACTTTCTGTAAGAAAACTTAAGACGGCTATATTGGCAGCAGCCCTTGCTTGTTGTTGACCTGCGAGAGCGATTTGCTGTGACTGTCGCATTTGCATTCCAACAAAAAAGAGTGAAGCAACAATAGAAATCATGCCAATTAGCTGAACCCAAGCATCAAAGTTAACTTTCTTCATAATAAATCTGCATTAGCAGCAACAAAAAAGCAGAGCAGTGGTAAGGCCCTAGAACGCTAGACACTTCATAGATATATAATCAGTACAAACCATGAGGTGTCATATGCGCGGTAAACGTTACCCAGAAGAATTCAAAATCCAGGCGGTAAAGCAGGTAGTCGATAAAGGCTTTACGATGACAGATGTGGCCCAACGACTAGGGGTTACTTATAAGAGCCTTCACACGTGGGTTCAGAGGTACAGCACAGCGGATGGCACTCGAGCTGCAGAGGATACTCAGCAAGCGGAGCTTAAAAAGCTAAAGGGTCAATTGCGTCGCGTGACAGAGGAGCGCGACATATTAAAGGAGGCCGCCGTGTACTTTGCAGGGGAGTCAAAGAAAAGTACACGTTCATAAAATCACGACTCAATCGATTTAGCATCGCCACAATGTGTAAAGTGTTGGAAGTTCATCGCAGTGGGTTTTATGCGTGGTTACAACGACCGCTCAGTTCCCGGTCGAAAGAAGATCAGCGCTTAGCAGGAAAGATCAAACAGTTTTGGTTAGAGAGTGGGTGTGTCTATGGTTACCGCAATATCACGATCGATCTTAAGCGTGATGGGGAGGTCTGCGGCAAAAACAAGGTGCTACGCATCATGCAGGGTGAAGGTATTCGCGCTGTACGAGGCTATCGCCGTCATCCAGGGTTCAAGGGTGGCAAACACCACCCTGCAGCGCCAAATACGCTGAGTCGTGAGTTCACAGTTGCTAAGCCAGACCAAGTATGGGTAACCGATTTTACGCACATCCGGACCTACGAGGGGTGGCTCTATGTCACGGTCGTGATAGATTTATTTTCTCGTCGAGTGATCGGTTGGACAATGAAAAGCTCGCCGAAGACCGATCTTGTTTTGGACGCTTTGCTAATGGCTGTTTGGCGTCGCAAACCCACGCAGAGAGTGCTAGTTCACTCTGACCAAGGTGTGCAATATACATCCAGCGACTGGCGCACTTTTCTTGAGGATCACAATCTGGAAGCTAGCATGAGTCGCAGAGGGAATTGTCACGACAATGCTGTTGCCGAATCCTTTTTCTCTTTGCTCAAGAAGGATCGAGTGAAACGAAAAATATACAAAACAAGGGAAGATGCTAGGTCGGAAATCTTCGATTACATCGAGGGGTTCTACAACCCTCGACGCAATCATGGTACAAACAACGGACTGTCTCCTGAGGAGATAGAAAAGCAGTATTTTAGGAAGCTACAAGGTGTCTAGAAAACTGGGGCCTTACCACAGGGTTATTGTTGTTAGTAGTTTCATTGGCTGGGTGTATGAAGAAACGACATTACTCGGTCATTAATAAAGTTCACGTCGACTTCTGAACTCCCACCACCGGCCATGTGACCCCATAATGATGGTATTACAACAAAGTTGGAATTCGGTATTCGCTCAGCCTCCCATCTTAAAGCATCTATGTGAAAATATTGGTCTGTCTCACAAGGCATATATAACACTTCAGATTTTATTGAAGAAAGGGCCGCTTCACTGCCGCCATTAAATCGAGGAGTTTTCCCGATATCATTTTTCTGCCAAGTGTTCGCTAACGCAATTAAGTCATTAGCATCCCAAGTCTTAACAAAATTTTGCCACCATTCAATAAAGTCACCGGGGGTCTCCAGACCCATCTCTTGATAAAGACCTAAACGAAACCATTCTTGAGACGTACCCCAAGCTGCCCAATGGGTTCCAGCTGCCTCTAAACCAATTGTGGGTGGGATAGTGTAAAAACCATCCATGTATGCAGCGTCTGCCATTATTGCACTTTTGAACCCCTCAAGCCTGACGACACCATGTGGATGCTCAATTGCTGAGCCACAAATCCCGACAGTTTTTTTCATAAAATCGGGATAACTAACAGCCCATTGAAATGCTTGTTGAGCACCCATAGAAAACCCTACCACCGCTGCAGCATTAGAGACTCCAAATTGTTCAGTCAAAAGGCGATGTTGGGCCGTGATGTTGTCTCTGATTTCAATTGTTGGGAAATTAGGACCATCAAATGGTGGCGGCGTATTACTAGGGGAGCTAGAGTAACCATTTTGAAACATATCCGTTGCCACGATAAAGTATTTTTCTGGCGAAAGAGCTTTGCCAGTTTGTATTAAAAAATCAAACCCGTGATGATCTCCAAGATAAGCTGATGTGACTAGAACGAGATTGTCTTTATCTTCGTTCAATTGACCATGAGTTACGTATGAAAGGATAGCAGCAGGTAATATCTGGCCGCTTTCCAACTCAAAATCTCCAAGTTCAAAAATTTGATGACCGCCGTCAGCCAAAGAAACTTCTGATAGAAATATTGCAAATACCGTAGAAAGTATCACTAATCGTTTGCTCATATTACACGCCTCGTTTTATTATATTCATGCTCAGAAGATACTCGATTTAGTGCCAGGAATCACCAATACCTAACCATCCGCCCCTATTCATACTATTCTGGGTGTAGTGGTCAAGTAATATTGGCCACCAGTTTATGGTTGAGCCAGTACTTCTTCTCTGACTCGTTTGGCGATAATCCACCATTATTCCGATGCGGCCTTA
>Ga0307994_1001206_pt1 | contig 16034 bp, 15 predicted proteins | sample EllFjometagen261_FD_203171 | JGI IMG/M metagenome (GOLD analysis project Ga0307994, IMG submission 203171) | Marine microbial communities from Ellis Fjord, Antarctic Ocean - #261 | ecosystem: Environmental > Aquatic > Marine > Unclassified | place: Southern Ocean | collected 2014-11-02 | reverse complement strand
CTTATCAACAGCCTTGGTGAGCAAATAAAATATAACTTGATCGGTTGGTCGATGGGCGGCGTCATTGCTTATGAGATGGCTCAGCAATTGTCCAATGAAAACTTGTCATTGATTATGATCGACAGTGGTAATCCGGCCATAGCTCTCTTAAATACTGACCAAACCCAGCGTCAAGAAGAACTGGAAATGTTAGGCATTATGTGGACTGACCTAGGCATTAGCTTTAGCCAGTTTCAGCACCTAGTGGATAGTGCCTCAATAGAAGAATTAATTGACTCTACATTACAACAAGGGATAAAACAGCGAATATTTTCACATGATTCTACGGTACAAGAACTTACTGAGCGTCATCAAGTTCAAGTGGAAAACAGTTCTGTATTGCGGAATTATCGTCCTGTACTATTGGAAAGGCAGGTAACCATCATATCTGCCATTGAATCCCAGGGAGAAAATAGCGCTGGGTGGGAGGGTTTTATAGCTGGGCTGAAAAGCGTGTCAGTCACAGGTGACCACCTTTCTATAATGACGATGCCGAATGTTCTGGGTACTGCTGCTGAGATTAACAGAGCTTTAAGGGAAGACGTTTTGTAACAACGTGCCGAGCAATAGGCATGAGTTGTGTGGAATGCGCATTTCGGGGTCATCCGGTCACCTGTTTCGGTATGGTCCGGCCACCCATTTCAGTATCATCCGGCCACTCGTTTCGGAGTCATCCGGTCACCTATGATGACGTGATTGGATAGGTTTTTCTTCCCTCGCCTTTGGGGTTCAGGCATAACAGTTATTTACCTGTTTGTCGGAGCCAATATGACTAAACCAAAGAAAAAAGCGAGGACCGATATGCGTATTTATATGCAGATTTTCCACCTTAAATTTGACCGCCATCTTTCTAACCGACAGATTGCACTTACCCTTAATATTGGCCGCTCGACGGTGAATGACCTTATCGTTCGGTTTGGCCACTTAGGTTTCCAGTGGCCACCCGAGTTCGACAGTTTGGAGACCAAAAAGTCGTTTTTTGGCTAATTCAGAACGCATTTACTGGGCTGTAGGCCGTTTTTCGTCAAAAGTCGTGTGCTGGCACGTTTGTGACTATTACTGATCTTATAGTCATATTTTACATTACTTGTATAAATTCTATAGTACAGGCATGTATATCAAGATTACCAAGTCCGGCCCACGCCGCTATGTGCAACTCGTTGAGTCCTTTCGGGACGACAATGGTCGTGCGCGCCAGCGTACTATTGCTAACTTTGGTCGACTTGAACAAATTACTGATAACGTTGAATCTATCGTTAAAGGGCTACTCAAAGCCACAGGGAATTTAGTTCCTGAAAACGGGGTTTTGCCGCCTCCTCCTCAAGTGTCGTTCGATTCAGCCCGCTCTTTGGGTGATGTTTGGACGCTCACTAGCTTGTGGAATGAGCTCGGGTTCGATTCTCTAAAACGAGTGTTCTGCAAAAGCCGACATAAAATTGATATTGAAGCACTTTTGCGCATTATGGTATTTAACCGCTTGTGTGATCCAGAGTCTAAACTGGGCATGTTGCGCTGGCTGGAAACCGTTAGCCTGCCTGAGGTTGATAGTACTTGTGTAGAGCATCAACACTTGCTGCGGGCCATGGACGCACTGATGGATCACCAAGATGATGTAGATTCTGTGGTGGCCGGGTTATTGAGACCCTTAGTCGATCAGGAACTCTCCATCGTCTTTTATGACATGACGACTATTCGTGCGGCGGGCTTGTCTGAACAAACGGGTGAACTACGCAAATATGGCATGTCCAAAGAAGGCTTAGTCAAGCGTCAAGTCATGCTGGGCGTGGTGCAAACGGCAGAAGGTCTACCCATTTACCATGAGCTTGTTGCTGGCAATACAGCTGAAGTTAAAACCCTTAAACCCACTTTGGAAAAGGTGCTCAAACGTTTTTCTATTAAGCGCATTATCGTCGTCGCTGATCGAGGGCTATTATCCACCGATAACTTGGTCGAACTGCAATCCATGCGCTTGCCCTGCGGCGCGCCATTGGAATTCATTTTAGCGGTTCCCGGACGTCGATACAGCGACTTTAAAGATATTCTACAGCCCTTTCATGAGGCGTATTGTCAAAATATTGAATCCGAGGTCGTGGGTGAAACCACATGGAAAGATTTACGCCTTGTCATTGCTCATGACCCATACACAGCGGCTGAAAAAAACGCTAAACGTAAACAAACTATTTCCGACCTTGAAACTCAAGCAGAGCAATGGGCGGGCAAGTTGGATGCCCAAGATGGAGGCCATAGAAGCCGTGGCCGTAAACTCTCAGATGGCGGAGTCACTGCACGCTTCTATCGAGCCGTCGGCGAAGCCCATTTGGCCAAAATCATTAAAGTTGATTTAAAAAGCGAACTGTTCAATTATCAAATCAACGAAAAAGCGCTAACCCATGCTCAACTTATGGATGGTAAGCTGTTGCTGGTCACCAATACGCAAGACCTCACCCCAGAGCAAGTGGTGGGGCGTTATAAGTCATTGGCGGATATTGAACGTGGCTTTAGAGTACTTAAGTCAGACATTGAAATAGGCCCAATTCGGCACCGTCTGCCACAACGTATTCGTGCCCACGCGTCCATCTGCTTTATGGCACTCATTATGTACCGGGTGATGCGCCAACGTCTTAAAGATGCCGACTCAAGCTGGTCGCCTGACAGTGCACTAAGCCAACTCAGGCGCATTCAGCATCATCGAGTTGAGATTAACGAAAAGCCTTTGACGGGTATCTCAACATTGACCCAAGATCAAAAGGCAATACTGATGTCTTTGCAAGTCAAAAAACCTACTGAAAAAGGGCAGTTATCGCTCTTGTAGTGGCATTTTTGAAATTCAGATCGTTATGAATCAATAACTTACCCTCTCAACTGTCGAACTCGGGCGCGCCATCGCTGTCAGTTGCTGATGGTGTGGGTGATAATATTGATCAATTAAGTGTTGCCGCTGCGCAGGTGATATTTTCCTTAAACGCTTACCTGTGCTCGTGTGGGTGTAAACCACGCCCATGCCTACTTCTTCCATTTCATCTTCTATGAAACGCTCAGGGTCTACCACTAAGCGGCTGACAGGAAAGACACAGCGCTGTGCGCCAGGCAAGTCGAATAATCGATAGGTATGATGATCAGTCATGGCGTCTACCTCATAGGCGAGCGCTTCGTGCCCCAACAGGAACTCCACATTATTGGGTAGGGCTGTTGAGGCATGGGGAATGTGCAGAATAATTGCCTCTGCGGGCCAATTTAGTGCCATACCGCCCTCGATATGGCAGCTAGATCAGCCACTGAAAGTAAATCATGATCATTAACCCAGTGGAACTGATCTAGGTTGCTGTCAGCTAGTTCACTTTGCCAGGTTGCTCTTAATAGGTGAACTGCCGCTTGGTGCTCTGTGCAGTCTTTATGTGGCACCGATGCAGCAATATTCCAACACGTGGAGCCCCAGTCCTGGTCAAGCAGGCGCTCCCATAAAATCCAGTAAGTGTGCCCTCGGTGGATGTAGTAGCTACTGATACGGCTATGCATTGGGCTCCATGCCCATTCAGCCTGGCATAGGTACTTAGCACGGCGTGATGGGAGCCTTGGCATCTTGCGTTTATGAGCCATGTACAAACAAATATCGATGTTATTGGGGCAGGATGGCAGGTCGATTACTTCAACAACACGCTGTTGAGGCAGGGCACTAGGTGACATTGGAATTGATGGAACTTTCATTGTGTATAACCTCTTTAGTGCTTTGACGGAATGTCTGGCGCACAATCTGGTGTTCAAATGCCATGTTTTCTAACTATCCAAGTACATAATCTTTTAAAACACAAAAGAGTTTACTAGGCTCAATATATGTCTGCACATTTGTTATTAAATCTAACTTTTGTGCGGTGGTTTTGGCGGTTCTTTCTTCAAAGCTTTTACAGCAGAACGATGATTCGCAGAAGGGAATCTTACAACTCCACTGGCTTTATTGAGCCATGCAAGTTCTTCTGCGGGGGTTCTGTCGTCACCGAAGATTTCGGTAAAACCGTTGGCGTATGTTACATATCTGACTGGCATAATATAGTTCCTTTTTTTAGCTGTTTGCCGCAAGTAAGGTTAAATCGCATTTAAACTGTTGAGTTCTGAAGTACATCTATTTCGCAGTAGATTCTGTTAACAAAATCTTGTCCATTTTTTCTGTTAAGTCTTGAGCGAGTCCGTCCAGATAATCCTTTTCCATAGTAATCTGGGTCGATACGCTTAATTGGCCTGGGCGAACAAGGTACAAGATGGAGGCTTCCTGCATGGTCAATTGATCCATCAAGCCCTGTACCACACAAAGGTTTAGGCTGATCAAATCCTTTCCTTCTAGCATATTCCAACCTCCCGAATATTTATTTTAAACACCTTTGTTTCAACGTTTACCCCACTCACTTACATTAATACTAAACGCTGTCTCTAAAACCCACACTTTTGACCTTTGGCGTCCACAGTAGCTCACAAACAGATCGCCATTCTCTCCCCAATAAATAGCATCTTGCTTAAAAGACAATCCAATATCACAAGCTTCTTCAAAGCTACAATTTACTAACCAGCCTGGTTCGGAATGTCCAGTTGAAGGCGAATAGCCTGTGATTCGCATCACACAACTAAAATGGGATTGTAGGTATTCCTTAATCTGCACATCAGCTTCAGTATTTTTCAAGTCAGGCCAATGCTCACCAGTGGTTGCGTATGCAGTTATAATCGCAAACTCGTCAGGTAACTTTTCTAACATATTAAACAGCAGATCGTTTTCACTATCGCGTTTAAAGCGAGTTTCTAAATAGATTGGGTTCATTTTTCCGGCTCTATTAATGAAGGCTCTTTATCAGTTGGTGAAGCTTCGTTTCTGGGGTCACCTACAGGATAAAGAGTGCCATGAGTTTGGGATGAGTTTATGTGTGAGGGTTAGGGCAGGAGCAGATGATGTGTGTTTATATTTTAAAAAATCAGGTAGAATGATTTTTAAGATTTGATGTTGACACTTGATAATGAAGATCAAGCCAAATTAGTAATAGATCCGTATTGATCGGCTTTGTTTTCTGAAGGTTAGAAAACAGTGATGTGGCAAGTTGGTTTTTCTGCTTGCTTCAAACCAGAGGGGAATGATTTTGGATGCTGTAGACAAAGAAAAAATTGGGTGCGTAATTGAAGCGTCAACGAGCAAGGTTGAGCAGGCAGATAAAGTTGTGCGTAATTATGTTATCGGTTCTGTGATTCCAAGCTTGGTTCCGTTGCCTGCTTTAGACCTGGTAGCGGTCACTGGAGTCCAGCTAAAGATGTTACATAGTTTAGCTAACATCTATCATATTCCATTTAAGGAAGAGCTAGTCCGTGCTGCTATTTCATCACTAATTGGCGGTACCGTAGCTTTATTGGTATCTCGCGTTGCCTCTAGTGCTATAAAACTCATACCGGGTGTTGGTACTATCCTTGGGTCTTTAGCGATGCCTGCTATTAGTGGCGGTACGACATATGCGTTGGGCAAAGTCTTTATACAACACTTTGAGTCTGGTGGAACATTTTTGACGTTTGACGCTGCTAAAGTACGTGAGTATTTTGATCAGCAGTATAATAAAGGTAAAGCTGTGGTCACTGAGGTGGTTGAGTCTGGTGAAGTTGATGGGGCGGCAGATGAGGCCAAGGCAAATAACGAACAGGCTGATAAGAAAAATAATTCTAAATCCAAGTAATTATTTGATTTAAAAGCCATCTCGTTAGTTGATGGCTGATTTTTTGATTTATCTGTAAAATATTTTTCCCGGTTTAAATAGCTAGTGTTGAAAACTTATACCGTAACCTTCTTATCCGGATGCCAGTCATAAAATGTTCTTAAAGTATCTTCCAGCGAAACGTTTGCTTGACTTTATTGATCAGGAAGCTGTCTCTGACTACCCACGGCAAACACTCATTATCTTTTCTATATTAACCGGTATTGTTAATGGTTTATTGTTAGCCGTGATCAATCACGGGGCCGGAAAGAGTTATGATTTTTCTCCTTCGAGCTCTATTCAGTTATATTATTTGGCACTATTTACAATATTACTTTGTTTAGTAGTGTATACCAAAAAATATACGCTAGAGAAGGCTGCTGTCTTAGTTGAGGCAGTTTTGTACAGTGTTAGGATGCGCATTTCAGATAGAATTCGACATACTGAGTTAAGTTTTATTGAAGAAACGGGTCGTGGTGAAATCTATAATCGTTTGGCTAAGGACACTTTGCTGATCTCGCAATGTGCTCCCTCTATTTTCGTGTCTCTTCAGGCCGCAATTATGCTAACTTTCACTATGGTGTATATTGCTTGGCTAACTCCGATGGGTTTTCTACTCACCATAATTGCAATTGCTCTGGGTGGTTGGGTTTTCATTCTCAAAAGAGATCTAATCGAGAACGATTTGGATGTGGCGGATCAACAAGAAGTGTTTTTCTTTGAGGCGTTCAATAATACGTTGGATGGATTTAAAGAGATTAAACTAAATAGAGAAAAAAGCAATGATCTTCTTGAGCATCAAGATAAAATTGCCGTAAAGGTTAAGGTTTTGAAAACCAGAGCCAGTCTTCAGTCGGTATTCGTGATGCTGTTTTCAGAGGTATTCTTCTATATTCTTATTGCAACGGTGCTGTTTGTTTGGCCTTATTTTAAAGCTACTGACCCAGTAACTGTTATTAAATTAACCACATCAATTTTGTTTATGATGGGCCCGTTGAATTTATTATTTGGCTCACTACCTTTATTTATGAAAGCTGAAATAGCTGTCAATAATTTGTATCGGCTAGAGAAAAAAATTGAAGCTGCATCGCAAGGGTTCGAAACAGGTGAACCATCCAAGCACAAGTCAATCACTTTTGAATATGCTAGTTTTAGAGATGTTCGGTTTGAGTATGTTGACAAGGGAGGTGTCGTTCAGTTCAAAGTAGGCCCGATTAATCTAGATTTACGTTTTGGTGAGACTGTATTCATTGTCGGTGGGAACGGTAGTGGTAAGTCAACACTACTGAAATTATTAACAGGTCTATATTATCCATATAGCGGTGAAATTATTGTTAATGGTGAAGTATTAGACCAGGATGTTTATGCGGATTACCGAGAATTGTTTGCGACTATTTTCACCGACTTCCATTTGTTTGATCGCTTATATGGTGTCCGGAATGTTGATAATGCTAAAGTCAAATCTTTGATCCAAGAAATGGGGCTAGCAAATAAAACTCAGTTTGAAGATAATGCATTTACTAATACCGACCTTTCTACCGGGCAGCGTAAACGGTTAGCCTATATAGTGACAGTTTTAGAAGATAAACAAATATATATATTTGATGAGCTGGCAGCTGATCAAGATCCTAATTTTCGTAAATACTTTTATGAAGTGTTGCTGCCACGACTTAAGCAGCAAGGTAAAACCGTTATTGCTGTTACCCATGATGACAAGTACTTCGCTACAGCTGATAGAATACTCAAAATGGATGAAGGGCAGCTCTCTGAATACCTAGAAAACGGAAATTAATATGACTAGGATGGTAGTAAACATGGAGATTAATAGGTTTGATCACGCATAAATTTAGGGTAACAAAAATAACCCAGTATCGTTTTTTTTGGTTATCTATTATATTGCTTTTCGTGTTAGTTATTACGGGGGCTTATATTGTCAATAAGAGCCGTTATAAGTTGGCAGTGATAGTCGAAGACTTTATGATGCCAGGTAATGAGCTTGTAGCTCCAGCAAATGACAGTAGGCCAAAACTGATTGCAACTTTTCGTGACAAGCCTCCCTCGATGTATCTGTACTCACCGGGGCGGTTTGCGGGTCCACTACGTTTTATACTCGAAGAGGCCGCTAGCAAGATTGGCTACGCAGTTGATTGGCAACAAGCAGGTTTGTCGGTTAGCCTTACGGGGTTACAAAACAATAGTATCGATATCGTACCGCATATTCGTTCTCGTACTCAAGATAGAGAAAAATTGTATCGTTACAGCGTCAATCTAATGAACCAAAAACGTTCTATTTATTTTGCACTGCGCAATAATCAAGCTAACGCTATTAACGAGTTAAGCGATCTGCAAGGCATGATTGTAGGTTATCCGCAAGGCAATCATTTTACTAATGAGTTTCAAAACGCAAGTGATTTTAAGAAAAAGCCATATCCTACTATTGAGTTAATGGTATTGGCATTTAATCGCCACGAAATTGATGTCATGGTTGTCAGCAGTAAGAGGGCGATTGAAAAGCAGCTTAGAATCATTGGAGCGACTAATGTGAAATATGCAAAATTCACCCTTGATAATAACCCGGGACTATATTTCCTATATTCAAAAAATCCGACCCAACAGGCTGTTTATAACCGGTTGAATCAAGCTCTGATTGAATTGAAAAAACAGGGTTTGATTGAAAATGTATTCAAAAGCTTTGCTCGCTAGGTAATGGCTTGTAGGTGTCGCTTGGTCATGATAAGAATTGATGGGGATTTAGATGAGTAAAATAAAATATTGGTTAAAAGATCGCGCACCATATCTTATTGTATTGTTTTTACTAGCTGGATTGCTTTTTGTTGCCTTATGGCCACGTATGTTGGTCTTTATTAAACCAGGGGAAGCGGGAGTGCTTTATCGCTTGTTATCCAGTGGTACTGTAAAAGACTATGTTTATCCCGAGGGATTACATGTGATCCTTCCACAAAATAAGATGTACACATACGATACTCGTATGCAAATTTTATTGCACGAAATTACGGTATTAACCCGTACTGGTTTGCCAATCAAGTTGTCTTTGGCTGTTCGCTACCGTCCTATTTATGAATTGTTGGGTGTGCTGCACCAGAATATTGGCCCTAACTATCCTGATAAGATTATCTTGCCACAGATTGAATCAGTGTTAAGGCAGAATATTGGTGGGTTAACGCCTGAAGATGTTTATACCAACCGAGAAGGGGTGCTAAGTGAGATTATTGCGTTAGCATTGGAAGAAGTGGGACGTAAATATATACATGTTGATGACATTATTATTCGTTCAGTTAACTTACCTGAGAGTGTGCAAGCTTCAATCGAAGAGAAATTGGTGAATGAACAGCAATTTTTGGCTTATAGATATAAGCTAAAACGAGAAGAAGAAGAGGCCAAGCGTAAACGTATTGAGGCTGAAGGTATACGTGATTTCCAGACAACGATTACGCCAACCTTAAATGAGCCATTGATTAAATGGTTGGGTATTAAAGCAACACTAAAACTTGCAGAGTCGCCTAACAGTAAAGTGGTAGTAATTGGCTCTGGGGAAGGTGGACTGCCAATTATTCTGGGTAACCAATGAACTGTTACTTAAGAAAATTTATGTTCAGTGATACAGTTCACCCTTTGTGGGTGATCTTTTGTGCACTCTTCACGCTAGTTGGCCTATCAGGTTGTGAGAAGTCAATCCCTGGTGATGTCTCACAACTAAGAACGACGGTAATCGAACACAGTTATGCGGCAGGTAAGGATATTGAAATCGCGGTTGTTTGGCATAAAGATATAAAACAATTTCGTGATGGAGCAATATTGGCGGCAGAAGAAATTAATGCTGAAGGGGGAATCGATGGCCATAATATTCGCCTTCATTTTACGGAAGCCTCCTCCTTTTTGAAAAAGCACAATGTTGATCGCACCAATCAAGGAGGAGCTTATCGGAGTACTAAACAGCTTGCTGGTTCTGATATTGCTCATACAGTCGTCGCCCGAAGTAATGTTGCTGCGGTGATTAGTGCGGGTACCCCAGTAGAGTCAACCTTAGCATCAGTTATCGTTTACCAAGAGCATGGCCTTTTGGTTATGAATGCAAGTTCTAGTAACTCAAGTATTGACTGGATGGGTAGTGATTTGTATTTTCAGTTACTACCAGAAAATCAAGTTTTGGCCAAAAATATTGCAACGAAAATTACACAACAGCGGTGGGAAAAAGTTTTTATTGCTTATGTAGACACTGCTCAAGAGAGAGAAATAATTGCTCTGGTCAGCGCAGAGTTTCTTAATGGAGGAGTTCAACTGGTAGGCTCTCATGGCATGCAACTAAATGATGGACCCAAAAATGTGGATTACCAAGGACGTGTGTCTGCATCACTGGCATACTTAAGGGACAGTGAGGCGGATGCAATCATATTACTTATGCCGCCCAAACTGAGCGCTCAAGTTATCCAAACCGCTCGTGAAGTGGGTGTGCTGCAACCATTTTTTATTGGCAGAGAATTTAACGCACCAAAGCAGTTTATTGATATAGTTGGTGAACATGGTCTTGGCACGCGCACTACAACGCTTTACCGCGCTAATGATTATCAGGTAAAGCGTTTTGAAAAAAAGTTTAACACACGCTTTACCGATAGTAATCCGGACGTATCTGCGATGATGGGGTATGATAGTGTTCGTCTATATGCGCAGGGGGTTGCAATTGCTAAAACAATTGTGCCAATTCGAGTCAGCGAAGCGCTCAACTACCGTTTACCTATATGGTTTGGCTTACTCGGTAGTTATAGTTTTTCTGAAGGTAAAAGCGTTAATATTGATTACTCATTACAGCAGTTGATTAGTCATAAAGATGGAACGCTTGGTTTCGTTGCTGACGATGAAAATTAATTTATAAATATTTTTTAATTAGGTGGGTCTATGCTAGCTATTGCCTTCGGATTACTTTTTGCCAGTTTAATTATTGGTTATTTAGGTCGTAAACGTCGGATGGGATTTTGGGGTCTGACATTTGGATCACTATTATTGACGCCTATCATTGGCCTTATTTTACTTTTAGTAACGGAGGATGTGCCGCAACCTGTTGAGTTAGGCGATAAATAGGCCAAATGCTAGATATTTGGCACATCAATCTTGACCAAGATGTCATGTCATTGCCACAAGTATTGGACGACGAAGAGCAGGCACGCGCCGAAAACTTCCATTTTGAACACCATAGGCGACGATTTATCGTGTCACATATAGCCACACGCCTGATACTAGCATCATATACTGCACTAGGCCCTGCGGAATTGCTTTTTAAATACAATGCCTATGGTAAGCCATTTCTCGCAATCCATAACCCGTTGTTGTTTAATATTTCACACACCGAAGAAATGGCCTTATGTGCAGTCAGTGATGTTGCCGAGCTTGGTGTCGATATCGAAAAAACACAACCAATAAATTATTACGAAGTGGCTAAACGATTTTTCTCCGCAAAAGAGTGTGAGTTATTGGCGAATCTAGCGCCTAATCTGCAGCAGGAAGGCTTTTTTTGTTGCTGGACTCGTAAGGAAGCTTATATCAAAGCCAAAGGTCTTGGCCTGTCTTTGCCACTTGACCAGTTTTCCGTATCATTGACCCCAGGCAATCCTGCCACGCTGCTGAGCAGTGAGTTTGACCCAGAAGATGTATCACGGTTTCGGATTGTAAATATAGAGGTTGCAAAGGGCTATAAAGCGGCTTTGGCGTATAGTAGTTTGACGCAGCAGGATCCTGTTCATTATCAATGGATGGTGGGCAAGTGAGCGTGCCTAACCAACGTAAAATTGCGAGGTTTTGTTAGAAAATTTCGTAGTTTGTTTCCCATGCTACGATCATCTTGATAGGGCTTTTAGTAAGTTTGCCCTCCAAGTATTACCGGCTCTCACGGTTACTTTTGGCGCTTGCTCCAAGCTAAAGTCGACGGAACGTACAGTAAACTCTTAGTTCAGCTAGCCAAACAAGATCTGTTAATACTGGATGACTGGGGATTGGAACCGCTGGACACAGCCCAGCGCAATGACATGATGGAGATAATGGACGACCGTAATGATGCGAGTTCAACCATTACCATCAACCAACTTCCTGTTGATCGTAAGCAATGGGATGGACTCTTCCTCACCCACCTGACAAATCGGCGTCAATGCGCCAGACTAGTAAGTGAATAAATCATCATTCAGCAGCTAAGGAGAAGTCTTGTTCGAGGACATCGAACATGCACAATTAGTAGCTACGCAGTGGCAATGTCCTTATAATAATGTTCGTCCACATTCAGCGATTGGCGGGGTTCCACCGCGACAATTTCTATAAACGGAGAAGCTCTCTATTTTTTGACTAATGTTATAAATGAGGGGGTTACACTTTGTCCAGGAAAATATCATGTTGGTGAAGACTGTTCCTTTTGTTTATGTACATGATGATATTCAAGGTGGTTTCTTATCTTATTGCTCATAGCTAAGGGTTGAATGAACTAAAATCCCTGCCGACATTTCATTTCGATTAGTTTAATAAAGAATAACTCAATGCCTACAAAAAATAATAAGAGATTAGATGTGATAATGAATAAAAATATAACAGATTTTTTATATGAACATGCATTATCTAAGCCTGATGATGTTGCCTTTCGTTTTTTAAGGGGTTCACAAATTCCTGATGAAATTACCTTCAAAAATCTGTGGTTGGATTCTTATGCTATTGCCGGATCTTTGAAAAAAAATACGTCATCAGGTGACCGTGTATTATTATTATACCCATCAAGTTTAGAATATATAAAAGCATTTTATGGTTGTTTGATTGCTGGTGTTGTTGCTGTTCCTTTATATCCGCCTAGAAATAATAAAAAATCTGATCGAATTTTGAAGGTTGCTCAAAGTTGTCAGGCTAATGTTGCTTTAACGACCACTGAAGATTTACCAATCATTAAAAAGTTTTTTCAAAAAGAAAGTGGCCTTGGTATTGACTTAGTATTTTACTCTACTGATGAGGTGACCTCTGAAAATAACGACATTAAAGTTGGTGGCAACATAGCGGCTGATGTCCCTGCTTTTTTGCAATACACCTCTGGTTCTACTGGGTCACCAAAAGGTGTGGTTATTACCCATCAAAATATCATGGCGAATGTTGAATATTTATCATTAATATCAAGTGGTAATAAGGACGATGTTTTTGTCAATTGGATGCCTTTATTTCATGACCTTGGGTTAGTGACCGCAATATTGTGGCCGACGTTTTTAGGTACGTGCTCTGTTTTGATGACGCCAGCCACATTCGTTGCTAATCCGGTGATGTGGTTAAAAGCAATTTCTCTTTATCGTGGCTCCATGTGTGGTGGCCCTAATTTTGCCTACGATCTTTGTATTAATACGATAACTGACGAGGAGGTATCTTCTTTAGACTTGAGTAGTTGGCGTTGTGCTTATAATGCCGGAGAACCTATTAAAGTAAAAACACTGAAAAACTTCACGAATAAATTTTCAGCGTGTGGCTTTAAAGATAATAGTTTTTATCCATGTTACGGCATGGCTGAGGCAACCGTCTGTGTTAGCGGTGGTATCATATCTGAGCAACCTAAAATACTTTATGTGGATAAGAAAAAGCTTGCTGGGCATCAACTTGAATTGATCGAAGAAGACAATGCGTTAGGTACCGCTATTGTCGGTTGTGGTGTTGCCTATGCGCCACATTACTTAAAAGTGGTTAGCCCAGGCACCAAAACAGAATCAAAAGAAGGTGAGGTTGGTGAAATATGGTTTGCTGGGCCAAGTGTTTCTCCAGGTTATTGGCAGCTTGGGGATGTGTTTAAAGAAACTTTTGGGCAGACTATAGCAAATGAACCAGTTAATGCTAATAAATACCTGCGCACCGGTGATTATGGTGTTATGTGGGAGAGTGAGTTATACGTCACTGGGCGCATGAAAGATCTCATTATCTTAAATGGTATAAATTATTACCCACAAGATATAGAAGAGTCTGCGGTAAAGTCACATGAAGCTGTCCGGGCTGGCTATAATGCCGCTTTTTCTGTTGACGAAGGTGGTGCTGAGAAGCTTGTTGTTGTGACTGAACTTGAGCGAAGTTTTTTTAGAAAAGTAGATCCTGACGCCATTATCAATACTATTCGCAAACAGATTTTTGATGATCATCAAGTTGATGTTGATCGTGTTGTTTTATTAAAACCTTATGTTATTCCCAAAACGTCAAGTGGCAAGATTCAACGCAATAAAACCAAGGCATTATTAAGCAATGGTGAGTTTGACGTGCTTGCCGACTCGAATGAATTTCTTAAAAAAGGCACTATCCATCCAGAGACTGAGGTTGAAAAAGTTATTCATGAGATATGGTGCACCATATTGAAACAAGTCAACGTCAGTACAGTCGGTAATTTTTTTGAGATAGGCGGTGACTCCATTGCAGCAATACAAATTTCAGCAGCCATAGAAAAAGCATATCAAACGATAACGTTTGATATGGAGCAACTGCTTGAATTCGCAACAATTAAAGACATTTCTCAATTTATTGAATTAGCAATGCTTCATCAAGAAAGATGTACAATAGAACCCTTAGCTAATACAGGCAGGACATTTAAAATATGAATGCTCAGGGATTATTGGGTTTTTTATATAAAAATGGCGTGTTTCTGGCCGTTGATCAAGATGATTTATTGATTGACGATGTCAATGGTGCATTAGATAGCGATCTAATCAGTGGTATTAAGGAACATAAAAAGGCGCTCATTCAGCTACTAAATAAGCTAAATAAAGTATCAAATGGCACTACAAAGGTTGAAAAAGTAGCCGTTTCTTTTCCCTATGAATTCTCCTGTTCTTCTGCTCAAAAGCGCATGCTTTTTATGGCATCACTGGCGGGTAATAAGTCATTTTATAACGAGCCTTTTTCTTATAAGTTATCTGGTTTTATAAATGTGAGCGCTTTAAATTCAGCACTCATTAGTTTATTAAATAGGCATGACATACTGCGTACAACATACCTCTTACGGGAAGACGAATATGTACAGCAGGTAGGGCCGATTATTTCAGCTGAAAGTGAACTTTTTACTGTTGATATACAAGACATCTCTGATGTTGTTGATGTTGAACTGAGCCTTAATGAGCGCCTTGATAATGCCGAAAGATACACTTTCAATCTCCAAAAAGAGTTCCCTATAAGAGTTTCTCTTATTAAGTTAAGTGAGCGAGAATCTGTTCTTAGCATTAATGTTCATCATATCGCTACAGATGGCTGGAGCGGGCAACATATGATTCAAGACATTAATCAAGGTTATCAATTGTATGTGAATAATCAGGAAAAATTAAGTCATATTGACGATGAAAATATTTTTCAATATGTCGATTATGTTAGATGGGAAAAGCAATGGCTGCAAAGTAAACTTTACCAAGAAGCAAAAGAATATTGGCTTAATCAGCTACAAGGCCTTCCAGAGTTACACAGATTTCCTACCGAGCATATTCGCCCTGCCATTTTAGGCGTTGAAGGTGAAACTTATACACAGGAGATCACCGGCACGCTGTTTTCTGACATGAAGTGTTTAGCCAAAGACAGTAAAACTACACCATTTGTCCTGATTCAAGCGGTGTTTGCTGCTTTTTTAGCACGTTATACGGGGGGTACTGACATTGTTTTTGGTACAGCAGTAGCCAATAGGCAACCGATTGAGTTTATGGATACCGTAGGTTTGTTTGTTAACACCTTGGTGTTGCGTTATTCCTTTGAAAAGGGTTGTTCTTTAAATGACTTGCTCACCCAAGCTAAAGAAATCAATAAAGATGGTTTAAAATATCAACAATTTCCATTTGACCATCTTGTGGATGAATTAAATCCAAAACGTAGTTTAGGTTACAACCCGCTTATTCAAATGATGCTGGTAATGCAGGATGACAGCACTGACTTATTGGATTTAGTGGATGTTAAAACGCAAGTGTTATCCAGATACCAGAAGGTATCGAAATTCGACCTTACCTTACAGGTGAAATTATCATCCAATACCATGACCTGTAACTGGGAATATGCAACTGATTTATTTGAAGCGGAAACGATTAAAAGAGTCGCTAGCCATTTTGAGTTATTGATGACTAATGCCTTGGATCAACCAGATGCTTTGTTAGACCAACTTGAACTTATAACTCCTGAAGAACGTCATCAACAACTCATTGAGTGGAACGATACCCAAGCGGATTACCCAAAGGACACGTGTATTCACGAGCTGTTTGAGCAGCAAGTTAAGGCCAATCCCGATGCCGTTGCGGT
>Ga0307994_1001202_pt1 | contig 16060 bp, 14 predicted proteins | sample EllFjometagen261_FD_203171 | JGI IMG/M metagenome (GOLD analysis project Ga0307994, IMG submission 203171) | Marine microbial communities from Ellis Fjord, Antarctic Ocean - #261 | ecosystem: Environmental > Aquatic > Marine > Unclassified | place: Southern Ocean | collected 2014-11-02 | reverse complement strand
AGATTACACTTGTAGACACAGCAGGCGCCGGCGGGGCCAGAATTGATTTCGGTGTCGAGCTCGGCCTGAACGAGAGTGATTCCCTTAGCAATATCGAAATACTGCCAGGGGTTCGTGTGCGCGGCATTTCAGCTAATGGCCCTGCTGATTCAGCCGGAATTCAGCCGGGGGACATTATCCTTAGTATCAATGGAACGTTAACCAATCATCCCGACGTTATTGAGGCTCTGCAACAGCAGACACCAACGATTGAGAACACACTCTTCAATGTACGTAGAAATACTGCGGTGTTCGAGGCTACCGTGATACCTCGCACTGTCAATAACAATGACGCTCCCCGCGAGTTGTATCGAATCGATCCAATCGCGAGTCGTGCCGCCTATCGCACGGAGATGGTCAGCATCAGTGCGCAGCCTAGTATCGCCGCTGCTCGGGTTATGGATGTTTATCAAACCAGCCCGCTACGTGACGCTGCGATCGAAGTCGGCGATATGATCTTAGCTGTAAACAGTGAGCCTCTTAACTCGGCGCAGGATCTAGTCAGTCGGTTTAACTCAGAGCTCGAACTAGGAGAAACGGTAACCGTAACCGTCTTTGACGGCGAATCAGTATTAGAAAAACGCTTCGATCTTTGGAATCCAGGTAGACGCGTGAGCGAAATATCTTTCGGGCCCCTAATTCGATATCAATCGTCGGTTGTGCCAGACTCGAAAAGTTTCTCCCTATTAAATCTCTGGCTATTTTCTTTATATAGCTACAACCGAGTAGATGAAGAAAGATCACACAGCATTCTTGGCCTAATAAAATATAGCAGCGACCTAGGCGAGCTGATTGAAGAAGAGAACTAATCAAAGTGACGATCAGAAAATCATCAATAGATTATTGGATGAGATTGACCCTTCCCGTTCTTGTCATCTATGCGGTGCTATCCGGCGCTGCATTTGCACAATCCAATTATGTTGCCTTCGAACTGGAACGTGAGAACAACTGGGAGCGACAGCTCGCATTTGAGGACCTCAATGGAGATGGACTCAAAGACATCATCCACTCCTATTACCAAGCCGGGATTGGCCGCGAATTACATATCTTTCATCAGCAAGCCGACGGAAGTTTCTCTACAACTGCGCAACGTATCGAGATTAAGACTGAGATAATAGCGGTCGCTTTTGCCGACCTCCGAGCTACGCCGGGCAGTGAAATTCTGCTGATCTCAAACTCTGGCGTGTTCAGCCTCTCCTCTGCACTCGAAGGCTATGGAGGCAATATCAAGCAGTTACTGGAGTGGGAGTTGATTGCCGCCGTACCCGATCTAGAACGAGTGCAGTTTTTATCCGACCTACAAGATATCGACAAGGATGGAGAGATAGACCTGCTACTCCCTGGTGATGGCGTCTACGGCCTATTCAAAGGCAGAGGCAATGAAGTTTTCGAGCTGGTCTCCACGTTCAGCACAGACAGTGAATCTCTGTCAGCCGCGCAAAGAGGCCGCGACAGCTCAGGCATGGACGCTCGAATCGTTATCAATGCCGAAGAGGGTGTTGTTATCGAGTTAAACGTCGAGTCCGATTCCTATTTCGCGGACTTCGTCGAGCAATGGGATGCTAATGAGGAGCCTGCACGTTCTTTGCTACGCGCTCAGAGCTGGATGCCAACAGCAATCATCGCGCAGCTAAATGAAGACACGCTTTCCGACATCGCCTATATCAATCAGGGTGCGGACGGTCTCGGAAAACTAAACTTCCATTTCCAGGACGCTCAGGATGGTTTCAACAGCGAACCAGACTGGATAGGCAGCATAGATACGCGGGGCGATATGCAACTCGTCGATGTGGACAATGACAAGCTGCTCGATCTCTTACGCATAACCGGAGAAGGAAACGACCGAAGTGCCTATTTTTATCGCAATCAAAACGGATCTTTTGATCTAAAACAGCCGAACCAGGTCATGCGCTTCTCGGGATACGATGTTCGACTCAATGTAATTCCACTAGAGCAAGACTCTGCCCCAGTATTAAATGTTAGCTACTACACAATTCCTGTGGTCGACGCGATTCGCAACGCGAGCATCAATCGTTCGCAGCTATTATTTGGCAGCGACGATGCAGACGAGAATCAGTTTTTCAATCGGCGCCCCGACTCAAGACTCGACGAGAGTTTCTCGGCAGCGAATGTGCGCGGCCTATCCGAGCAGATGTCCCTGCAATATGATATCGATGGCGACGGTCGCAAGGACGCCATCTTTGTTACTGAGAATGGCACACTTGCTGCCAAGAAAATCAACGAAGACCTGACTATCCAGAGCCAGCCCTTCTGGGAATATGTCTCTCCAAACACTGTCTTCGAGTTTCAGGTGTTGCAACTGAACCAGGACAGCAAGCCCGACATATTGCTACGCCACGGCACCACGACCACATTCCTCGTGGCCGCACCATGATTCGCTTAGCCTCATTTATACAAGTGCTGTCTGGCATCAGCTTGATGCTTAGCTGCACACTAGCCCAAGCTGCTGAGCTGAATTTCAATCAACAAGAATTCCAGCTACCGCTGGAGACAGAGAATCTCGTCGTTGCCGATCTCAATGGAGACGGACTACTCGAACTCTTAGCAGTAGTAGAGAACGGTTTACAGATTTATTTTCAGACCGAAAGCGGCTTCAATTTTGATAGCAATATCAGCATCGAGTTTCCGGGTCAGTCCATAGGCTGGGATCTAAGCACGCAGTATGGCGCTACTGGCAGCACCGCTATCATCGCGCTGATCGACGGCAAGGAAGTCTTAGCCTGGTCAGCCGAAGATCAAACACTGCTAGCGCCGCAGACCATCACATCAAACTTGAATGGTTACTTGAGCAAGGGCGTTAATCGTCTGCATTTTTCAAGAGACATAAATGGCGACGATATCCACGACTTCCTGATTCCCGGCGCGGGTGTAATCAATCTACACATTAGTAACGGGCGCGCCGCCTCCGGAGAGTACGATTATCAAGCGTCTCTTAGCGTACGCTCAGAATCGCGCATGCGCACGAACCTAAACGAGGGCAGCCTAGAGCGACGCACCGGCCAGTCTATTCGCATTCCTATGATGGAACTCAGAGACGTCAATAGCGATGGCTACGATGATCTAGTTTCTCGCACCGAAGAAGAGTTAAAAGTCTTTATCGCCAACGCGAACGCCGCCGCTTATTTTCCCAATGAGGCGAGCTATTCTCTGAACATTCTGGAGATAGAAGAAAGGCTGGGCGAATTTGATATCGACAATTTGGATTTCTCCAACCTGACCGGACTACTGGCCCTTACCCACGAAGAGATACTCGACGATGTCGACGGCGATGGCATAGATGATCTCCTACTTCGAGAAGGTGGCAAGGTCTCACTTTTTGCCGGCAGTGAGCTGGGCATGAACTTCGCACAACCTCGTCAAGTCCTTCGATCGGGCGGTAACGTGCTAGGTACTTTCTTACAGGATGAGAATGAGGATGGATTAAAGGATCTCTGGCTCTGGCGAGTTGAAAGCATCTCTGTAGGCGACATCTTCGTCTGGCTTGCTCTGTCCGGCAGCATCGCTATAGAAGCCTTCATCTATCCAAATGACGGAGAAAGGTTCGCACGCCGGCCCTCACGCAAGGTAACTATAGACCTAAATTTCCCATCGATGATTAGCCTGTCATCAACCTTCAGAGATATTGAACGAGAACTCGACGACGCTCGTGCCGATGAAGAAACCTTTAGCAGCCTTGCCAGCCTGGACGACAAAATCGATCAGCAAGACCTAATTTTGATGGTTAACAATCAGGTTCAATTCTTCCTGAACAGTATTCAGGCCCAGGACGTACCCGATAACGATTCCGATTTATTCCTCAGTGCGCTGAACTATTCTCGAGAACGTGACAACTACGAATTCAATATTCGTGATGTTATCGAAAACATTGCTATTGGAGATAGTCGCCACTTAGACGCAGTCGCCGAAAGAACGGCCGATTCTGTAATCGAATTGAGCCAGGGCGTCGTGAACGGCGATATAATTCCAGTCGCGCTCAACAAAGACGATCGCGATGATGTCATCATCTTTACCCAGACTAGCAGTAGTCACATTAGTGGATTGCTGTTACTCTCAAATTGAAGCAGTCCTCGCTAACCCCGTAAAACTTAGACCTTCTAGGCAGGAATCATGAAGCACGCAGTCTGGATAACCCTATTAATCGCTACGGTAGTAGTCAATGTAGCTGCCGAGCTCGTGTTCTATTTTAGCGACGTCACTATCGCCATGTTCTACCGCATTGTCTTGATAACCGGCATCACAATCATCTCTGCCGTCTTTGTTGGCGCAATACTTTTGGTAGGCGTATTGGAAGCAGAGAAGCCGCTGTCGGGTAATGTTCGTGACACAATCGGAGCTGATAAAAAAACGGACTAGCTATGAAGGTATTTATTGGCCTCTTTCTCGCTGCAGTTGTGTTTGTTGGAAGCTTCAGCTACAGCCAGATACAACAAAGCAATTTACTAACACAGCAGATCGAAGACTATGCGCGTCAGAATTTCCAACTGCTGACACTGATTGAAAACAACAGCCTAAAAAATAGTGAGTCCGCCAAAACGCTTCGCTCACTGCAAGACGAATTGAAGAATCGTGAAAGCCAACTAGCCGCTCTCTCGCGTCAGCTAGTAACCACGCAGCAGCAAATTGACCCTGATTACCAGCAAGTCGAATCTAACATTCGGCAACAACTGACAAGCGAGATTCAAGCAAGTAACAACACGCCGAACCTAGACCCAAGAATAGCCGTACTCAAACAGCTCTCCGAACTCGATCCAATTGTAATGGGAGAAATCATGGTTTTGAATGCACAATATGGAAAATATATTAAAGGATTGAATGTCAGCAAAGAGCGAGAGGAAGTAATCATCAATGCGCTGCACAACATGATCGCGGATCAGAATCAGGCGCGAGGTGAGCTCATGCTGAAAATGCAAACCGCCGATCCACTGCTGCCAACTCGTGATGACTTGTTTAATCAGATGAGAGCAATATCAGACCCTAACTCACAACTTGAAGTGCTCGCCTACGATTTAACTGCGTCTGAATTAGACGCCTTTGCCGAATTCCAAGAACAGAGGCAGAATACCTCCGTATCCTTTGGCCCAATCGGTGGAACTAGCGGTGTCTGGGTTGAGGGTGAGGCTTTTTTCGAAGGCAGTTTGATTCAAAGTGGGTCTGGGCTATCCGGCCCGGTTCAAATATTACCCATTAATCGGGATAACTAAGCCGCTCTTCTACGCCACATCCACAAGCCGTTTGGCAACACCGGCTCACGAGTAAACCTATAGTCGCAAGTAGTGCTCCACATTGTGCTTTAGCAGGAAATATGGTTACATCAATTGCTGTTCTCTGATTGATAGCACACAATTATTTAACTTATATTTCAATTAGTTAGAAAGAACGCTGGCGATAAAAAAAAGATGAAAAACAGCGCACTGGCACTCGTATTTTTATTACTACTTACTTCCTGTAGCGATGAATTAAATCGCGCACGCCCCTATATACTAACTACCGCCACCACAGGCGGCGCCTTTTATCCTGTCGGCGTTGCCCTTGCCACCATTGCGCATTCACAACTCGCGGATACCCAGGGCATATCTCTCACCGCGATTAGTTCCGCAGGCTCGCTCGAGAACGTCAAGCTGCTGCGCGACAACCAGGCTCAGTTTGCCATCCTCCAGGGGCCTTTTGGCGCCTGGTCATGGACAGGCGAAGGGCCGGTAAGTTCACCGCAAACCCATATGCGCAGTGTTAGCGCCCTGTGGCAGAACGTCGAACATTTTGTTCTGCTCAGTGAACTCACAACGACGGGTGAGATCATGGATCTGGACACTCTAGACGGTGAGCGTTATGTGTTAGGCGGCAGAAACTCAGGAGCCGAACAGACCGGTAGATTTATTCTTGAGACGCTTGGCATAGATTACGAAGAAAAAATGAGTCTCGGCTATATGGGCTATGGTCCAACTACAAGCGCGATTCAAGATGGCAACATAGTCGGCATGAATATCCCCGCCGGCGCGCCCGTCAGCTCGATCACACAGGCCTTTGCCCTGCTCGGCGATCGCATGAGGGTACTCAACTGGACACAGGAATCCCTCGACAAGATAAACGCCCGTTACCCACTATGGGCTTGGTACGAACTTCCCGCGGGCACCTACCCCAATCAAGATGAGTTGATACGCACAGTAGGTTCACCTAACGTCTTGGTAACGCGCGCTGACATCCCAGAGGACGTTGTCTATAACGTTACAAAAGTTATCTGGGAGAACCTGGCTACGCTGCAAGAAATTCACGGGGCAACCAAAGACATGCGTCTCGAGATCGCTATCGACGGATTGGGCGCCCCTCTCCATCCTGGCGCCGTTCGTTATTATCGTGAGATCGGGCTGGAAATACCTGAGCGCCTCCTGCTCGAAGAAACGACCCCGACCACAGAACAAGCTGAAGGAGTGTAGATTAGTTCATGAAATCTAACTATCTACGTTGGGCCGCGTTTTTCTTCGCCCTGTTTCACATTTACTGCAACGTATTCGCTAGCATTTCAGAGCTTTGGCTCTCTGCCATTCACTTTGGTGGTTTCTGTGCGCTCTGTGCACTCATAAGCAATGAATCGCCCACCGTGCAACGCAAGTCAGCCACTTACTGGATTAATATCCTCCTCGCTGTTACAGCCGTAGCGACCTCGAGCTATCTGATCCTATTTGAGAACGCCCTGTATGCACGAGAAACTGAGTATATTCTCAGCGACTATGTCTTCTCCTTAGTCGCCATAGGGCTAGCGATAGAGTTTACGCGGCGCACAACGGGCTGGTTTATGCCTGTGCTAATTTTGCTTAGCCTCTCCTATATATTATTTCTAGGGCGCTACATTGGAGGCGTGTTTTCCTTCCCCGGACTCAGCCTCGAGACTGTGCTATATCGTAGCTTCTTCACTAGCGAAGGCATGTTCGGACTCACCGCACAGATATCTTCTACGTTTGTCTTCATGTTCATTATTTTTGGATCATTCTTGCTTCGTTCCGGCGCCGGCGATTTTATAGTCCGACTAGCGCAATGCTTAGCTGGTCGCTACACCGGCGGCGCAGGACTGGTTGCCGTGGTCGGCTCCGGCTTGATGGGCTCGGTCTCTGGGTCCGCTGTTGCCAACACCGTCTCCACCGGTGTGATTACGATTCCGATGATGAAGAAATCAGGATTCCCTGGGAAATTTTCGGCAGGAGTTGTTGCGGCCGCGTCAACCGGTGGCGCGCTAATGCCGCCAGTGATGGGAGCCGGCGCCTTCGTTCTCGCAAGCTATACACAGATCCCCTATTTGACGATCATCGCCGCCTCTACCCTGCCGGCTATCCTCTACTTTCTGACCGTGTGTTACTTCGTGCGTATCGAAGCAAAGCGTCTGGGTCTGAAGCTCACGCCCGCAGAGGATACGGAGAAAGTCTCGACTGTGTTAAAAGAAGGCTGGCATTTCATAATACCCATGATCGTTTTGGTAAGCTTTCTTGTAATAGGGAGAACTCCAACGACCTCCGCCGCATTCGCCATCATCAGCGTCATTGGCGCCTCTTGGCTATCTTCTACACCAATGCGGTTACCGGATATATTCGATGCAACGGTCGAGGGCGTAAAGACCATGGTATCCACAGCCCTGCTGTTAGTGGCCGTTGGCATCATAATCAATGTTGTAACGACTACTGGTGTGGGCAACGCCTTCTCGCTGATGATCGTAGAATGGGCGCAAGGCAGCTTACTCATAACACTCATTTTAGTTGCCCTAGCCTCGCTAGTACTAGGCATGGGCTTGCCGGTAACGGCCTCGTATATCGTATTAGCGACGCTCTCGGCACCACTGATATTCGACCTAATCTCACAATCACAATTGCTCACCGCATTGCAGGCTGGCGACCTACCTTCCAACGTAGTGGCAACCCTCAGCCTGTTCGGCGGTGACCCGCTAACCGCACTGCAAGAGATGCCGCTAGAGATGAAACAGCTTATCCGTCAGGAGATGCTGGAGCCTGAAATGCTCACCGGTATGTTGCTGAGTGCGCACTTAGTAATCTTCTGGCTATCGCAGGACAGTAATGTCACGCCACCTGTGTGTCTGGCATCGTTTGCCGCAGCCGGGATAGCGGGAACACCACCTATGGCCACTGGACTCACTAGCTGGAAAGTCGCTAAAGGCCTGTATCTAGTACCAGTGCTATTCGCCTATTCGCCACTAATTTCGGGAACCTGGCCGGAACGCATAGAAGTCTTCATATGGTCTTGCATGGGCTTGTATGCTCTTGCTGGCATTCTACAGTGGCACCTTGAAGCAAAGATTAACGCAGGTATCGCTGCTCTACTTTTAGTCAGTGCCACGCTCCTGATGTGGACCCCGTTTCCAATCATCTATCACTTCGTGGGTGCGGCCATCTTGTTCGGCATTGTCTTCATGCAAAACCGTGCGATAAAGGCTGCAGCCGCTAGTCCGGCCTAGCTCGAAAAATCAAAAAAGAAGTCAAATTTCCAATACACCTATCATTCTATTCAAGAGTAAATCATGAGTAATCACACAGCTAAACAAATACACCTCATCAGCCGCCCAAGCGGCATGCCCACTAAAGCGAACTTCAAGCTCGTTGAAGTTGAACTACCTGCGCCAACCGATGGCGAAGTGTTAGTCAAGAATCTCTACATGTCAGTTGATCCCTATATGCGCGGTCGCATGCGCGAGAACGCGGTCTATGCCGAGGCTTACGCTCTCGATTCGGTAATGTATGGCGGCGCTGTGGGCGAAGTCATTGAATCTGCCGACCCCTCACTACAAGCCGGCGATATCGTTCTCAATTCAGCTGCATGGCAGGACAAATTCATCGCAAAGGCGAACACCGTTAGTAAGGTGATTCCTTTTGATCCTGATCAACTCTCACTCTACCTAGGTACACTAGGAATGCCCGGCCTGACCTCCTATGTCGGCTTATTTAAATATGGAGAGCCGATCGAGGGCGAGACGGTCTTCGTCTCCGCAGCCTCTGGTGCCGTAGGCGCTAACGTTTGTCAAATAGCGAAGCTCAAGGGCTGCCGTGTCATTGGCAGCGTCGGCAGCGATGCAAAAGGGCAGTGGCTATTAGACGAATGCGGCGTCGACGCCGTCATTAATTACAAGACCTGCGGTGATATAAGCAAGGCTCTAGCTCAGGCGGCACCTGAGGGCATAGATGTCTATTTTGAGAATGTTGGCGGTGACCATCTACAGGCTGCGCTCGAAGTTATGAACCCTTATGGCCGTATTGCCGCCTGCGGCATGATCGCGAGCTACAATAATGCCGAACCCGCGCCGGGACCGAATAACCTGATGCTGATTGTCGGCAAGAAGGTCCGTATAAATGGCTTCATCGTGTCTGATCACGGCGCTATGCGCGATCAGTTCTTGAGTGAAATGATTCCATGGATAGCGGATGGAAAAGTGAAGAGTCGAGAAACTGTATTCGAGGGCATCGACAATGCGGTTGACGCATTCCTGGGTCTGTTTAGCGGCGAGAATTTCGGCAAGATGGTTGTGAAGCTATAACTCTTTGCCATAGCGCGTTAGATATCGATCTAGCGCGTTAGCGAACTCTCTCTTATCGGTCTCGCTCATTTGCGTGGGCCCGCCAGTATGAATACCACTGCTGCGCATGGTGTCCATGAAGTCTCGCATATTGAGCTTCGCCTTGATGCTGCTTGCAGAAAACACCTCTCCACGCGGGCTCAAAACTTGCGCACCCTTGGTTATCAACTCATCCGCTAAGGGAATATCACTAGTGATTACCAAGTCATCCTGCTGCACTCTACGCACGATCTCATCGTCCGCCACATCGAATCCCTGATCGACCTGAATCGCGGTGATGTTTTTAAAAGGAGGCGTCTGCATCGCCTGATTCGCAATCAGGCACAGCGGCAATCCCGTGCGTTCGGCCGCGCGGAATAGAATCGCCTTTATAGGCTTTGGACAGGCATCGGCATCGACCCAGATCGTCATGAAAGAATCCTCGTGCGCCGCCCTGCTGTTCTTCTAAAAATCGTCATAGTCCAGACAATGGCAAGTCATTATCCTTCAAGTCTTCGACAGCCAGGTTATGACTCAAGTAGTTCGAGCCAGACAGGTTTACAAGCAACGTTGTCTTTACAAGCTTGTCCATTATCGGCCCTTTAACTTCTGACAGGTGCAGCTTGATGCCAATCTCGCTCAGTGTCTGATTAATATTTTCCAAAGTCTGCAGCGCACTCATATCGATCGCATTGACGGCGGTGCACATCAAAATTACATGCTCTAGTTTGGGCTTTTTTGCCATCAGGCTAAAAATAAGCTCTTCAAGGAAACGTGTATTCGCGAAGTAGAGGCTTTCATCAATGCGGATCGACAAGATATTATCGAAGGTTTCAACATCATGCCTCTCTACGTTTCTAAAATGCTCAGTCCCAGCAACTCTGCCTATTACAGCCACGTGCGGCTGCGAAGTCTTGTACAGATGCATCAAGATCGAGGCTAGCACCCCAGAAGCTATACCGATCTCCACCCCCACCAACAATGTCAGGAACAAAGTAATAGAAACAGCAACGAAATCGGCTTTTGAATACTGCCAGGACTTGCCTAACGCCGAAAAGTCTAACAGCGGATAGACCGCCACCAATATTATGGATGCTAGAGCTACCTTTGGCAGCCAATACAATATGGGCGTGAACAGCAAGGCGACACAGGCGATGAGCACGGCCGTCATTAGACCCGCCGCTGGCGTGGCCGCACCCGCATCAAAATTGACCACCGAACGGGAGAAGCCACCGCACACCGGAAAGCCGCCGGAGAATGACACCGCAATATTCGCAGCGCCCAAGCCAATTAATTCTTGATCGAGCTCGATCTGTTCCCTGCGTTTAGCCGCCAACGTTTGGGCTACCGAAACTGATTCAACGAAGCCAATAATGGAAAGTAAAACGGCGGACCAGAACAAGTCGCGAATCAGCTCCAGTGAGAAATCAGGAACTGTCAGCCCAGGCAGCCCTGCCGGCACAACGCCAAGTAACTGCACGCCCTGCTGATCGAGTCTGAAACCATAGCAGAGCAAACCAGTTAGTAAGGCAACGATGACAGGGCCGCTTCGAGAGATACTGGTTACGAGCCTGCCACCCAGGCCCATCTTGGTGAGCAACGTGGCAAGTCCTGTTCTACACCAAACAATAATCGCTATGCAAGCCAAGCCAAGACCCAAGGTAATCCAATTGATCTCGCCCATCGAACCGCGCAAAGATGCAAGTAGCTCAATAATATTCTGGCCGCTCGATGTCGTGCCGAGTAGATGCTGTACCTGGCTGAGTCCGATTATAATCGCGCTGGCAGTGATAAACGCGCTGATGACTGGGTGGGATAAGAAGTTAGCCATGAAACCAAGACGCATCAGTCCCAATAGCAACAAGAAGACGCCACACAGGAATGTCAGAGTCAGAGCTGCAGCAACAAGCTGTGAAGGATCACTGATTCCTAATTTTGCCAAAGCGGCGGCTGTCATCAACGAAAGCACGGCGACTGGGCCAACCGAAAGCGTATTGCTCGTGCCAAAAAGCGCATAGATACAGAGACCAAAGATACTCGCGTAGAGTCCCACTTGGGGTGGTAGGCCGGCAACCAAAGCAAGGGCCAATGCCTGCGGCACTAACATAATCGCCACGATAACAGCAGCTAGGGAGTCGTCAATAAGCTTTACTTTGTCGTAATCTCGCCCCCATCGGAGAATGGGCAAATACCGCGAAATTGAAATTGTTCTGCTCAAGTAGTTACTCAACTTATTAAGGATAATTCTTATCTAGATCAAAACACTCAACTCTAGGGAGCCTCTTCAACTGGTTTTCTTCTTACGATTGATCAGTCCTGCACACTTTACACAACCAAATAGCCCAAGGTCTATGGCGATTGTTAGGAGCAACGCTATAGCTAGGCCCCACTCAACGGCGAGCATGTTTAACGGGACCGTATAGCCATACTGTTCGAAAGTCTCATCTAAAAATTCGTCATCAGCATAGAGGAGTACGTGCATCGCCGCGGCCAGGATGTTGCGGGATAGGGCCTTTTGCTCATTAGAAATACGGTTATATCTGTCCACGATACCTCGTATGCTCTGCGCATCGCTTTCGAATACCAAGTCGTTGCTCTTCGCGTAATAAGTAATTAGCGCTTCCATGTCGCCAGAGAAAAGCAGATCAGCAGTGGATTTGAAGCCACTAATATTAGCGCTGACTTCGAGGTAATGCGCATCGATTCGCCGCTCGTACTGAGCGACGAAATTGGGAACCTGAATACCTAGCAGTAGACCACCCGCAAAAATAAAAAGCCGGCTATAGGTTTTTAGTAACCAAAGGATCATGACTCACAGGGTCTCTAGTCAGAACGAATTTACGCGCCGAGCGGCTCCATCACTCTACCCCACCTATCCTTGTGAAAGCAGATTTCTCAAATCGATAATCGCGGCATTCGCTCGTGATATATAATTCGCCATAGCAAGGGAATGATTTGCAAATACGCCAAACCCTGAACCATTTAGAATAATCGGAAAGAAGATCGATCGCTGGCTCGCTTCCAATTCTCGAATGATCTGACTAAGACTAGCCTCAGCATTCTTGTCCTCCAATACATCCTTAAAATCTACTTCAACAGCTTTTAGAAAATGCATCAAAGCCCAAGTCGCTCCGCGCGCCTCATAGAAAACATCATCAATTTGCAGCCAAGGTGTCTTAACCGATACCTCGGAGCGTACCGGCGTAGATTGCGCAGCAGCCGTCTCACCAGATGTGTCCGTATTCACTCGGCTTTGTCTAACACTCGCGCTTAATCGTTGCGACAAACTACCGAGTCTAGACTCGACTGCCAACAACCAATCTGCCAGGTTGTCAGCTCGCGCATAAAACTGAGCATCAGTGTTCGCTGGGTCGGAAATACGTGCCAAATACGAATCGAGGCGGCCTATCGCCTCCGCGTATTCGCTTTCTGTTGCTGGAAACAACCAGCTGTCATTGCTGAAATGAAATTTTGGTTCACTGATGATTAAATCAGGATCCTCTGTTGATTGAGACTGTGAGCGACTAAAGCTTTCACGGAATGTGCGCGCGAGATCCCGCACCTGTACTAAGGCACCGAATTCCCAGTTTGGAATATTGTCGAGATAGATACCAGGCGGAGAAATATCGTTGCTAAGATAGCCGCCAGGTTTGTTCAACAGCGTTTCTGCAACCGTTATCAGTGTGACTGTTGTGGTGCTACCCACCACATAGTCATTACCTACCAGCGCAAGCTTCTGTGCCGTACTTTGCTGCACAGAGAAAGCGGCAGGCTCGCCGCTCCAGTAGAAGCCTAGCAGTACTACTAAAATAACTAAGAAACCGAGGCCTGTAATAGATGCCCGCTTAAGCATGCCTCCATCAGAGGAGAAGGAGAACGCTGAGGCAAGCCTAGTTTTCATGGAAGTCCAGAACATAGGCACAGTTTAGCACTTCGAGATAACTTAGTGTATTTCCACTCGGACGTACCGCAGCGGGGCAGAATGGCACTATATTTTTAGATTCTTGTAGGGACGGCGTGATATACGGGCACACTGATAGCTTAGAAACTTATCGGGCTCATTTTTGTCGTGAAACTTCGTAAGTTACCAAGCATCAGTAGAGGACGCCAATTGGTAACTAAAAACGAAAAAAGGATTTTGGTTTGTAGTTGGCGACTAAGTTTTCATTCTAGATTCACAAAGTTAACTCTATCTGCGCAAAACCTTTCTTGTGTGTCCTGTTAATGCTTTCTGGAAACCAACAGGAGACAGTTACAACTTAACAACTTAAAACCAACAGAAGAAAGCTCAAATTTAACAAATTAAGGAAACTCGACCGTTAAGTTGTTAAGTTGTAGCCGTCCCCTTCTTTCCATTAAGTTGTTAAGTTGTAGCTGTCCCCTTCTTTCCAATAAATTCTCGAATTTCTTTCTCTTCTTCTACACAACCCGGAGGATGGTTTTTTGACTCAATTATTGGGATTTCATCATCTTTGATGCAAATAAATAAAGTATCCTTTCTATCATTTGAATAGCGTCCCCAATAATGTTTATCAATATAAACTTTAGTTATATCTTTAAATAAAATTTTCGATGAATATCTTCCCAAAAAAGTATACCTGTATGAAGTGACAGTTTTCGTTTTTTTGTCAAAAACAGTGGTAATTAAAAATATTCTGCACATAATTACCGCTAAACCAAGAGCACAATTAAATAAGATAAACAATAAGGTATTAAGCCATGATATTTCTACTAAAATTACTTCATCTTCAATAAAGTTCAACGCATAAATTAAAGCAAATGCTAGCGGACATACATAAAGATGTAAAAAGGAAAAATGTTTAATTTTTAAAATTTCTTTGCTATTCATCGATATATTTTTTAAAAGTTTAAATTTCTTTAAAGATACGCAGATTAAAATTTATTTCAGCCAAAAACTCTTGATCCACTTAACTTCTTCTAAAAACATACTCCAGTTTAAGTTAAGCTTCAATATCCATTATTGATGTTTATAATGCATTAGATTTTTTTGCTAATGGGCTAATAGAAGTTTCTTGCAGGCGCCTCAAGGGGGGTCTGCAGGCGCCTCAAGGGGGACACTAACAATTTAACAACTTAACAGATCGTACGCCTCAAGGGGGACACTAACAATTTAACAACTTAACAGATCGGGGTGACTTCTTGATTACAGTAATCCGATGCTATGGGTTCGACTTAAGTTGTTAAATTGTTAGTGTCCCTACTTATTCCTACTTATTCTACTGAAACGTAAATATCGTCGCCACCATCATTGATGCAAGGACTGTGTGGTGCGCCTGGACTTTGACGGCCTAGTACCCGGTCACCATCGTGTCCAGGAAAATGACAGATTCCGACTTGGTTATCGTGAGGATCGGCTTGCACATTGATACTAACTACACCAGCAGTTGGATCAGATTTCAACCGTTGGAGTGGCTCATTTTTGCATCGTTGGTAACACTAAAGAGACGGGGTATTCCGCTCCTTCTGTTAAAATGACTATGGATAAAACTTTAACCCCTTCCACTTACAACAATGTCACAAAAACTTATAAATATTGTAGACATGTCAATTAGAACTGCTTGTATATGTTTGACATATGCAACAATAAGAGTAAACTAGACATATACACGACATATGCAAAGGTATTTTAAAATGGCAACAGCATCATTATTCACAAATGGCAAAAGCCAAGCGGTAAGGATCCCAAAAGATTTGGAGTTTGAAGGGATCAACGAAGTTGAGATCGTGCGTGATGGCGATTCGATTGTGTTAACCCCCATACGCAAATCATGGGAAAGCTTTTCTGAAGTTAGCAAAGCGGACAGCGATTTTATGGCTGAAAGCTTTGACATTATTGAAGATGGCAGGGTCGCACTTTGAAAAAAACATACATGTTAGATACTAATATTTGTTCTTTCATTATGCGCGAACGACCGTTGCACTTACTTGAAGTGTTACAAGCTCACGTAGAGAAAAAAGATCGTATTGTCGTTTCAGCCATCACATATGCAGAAATGCGTTTTGGTGCTATTGGCAAGAAAGCATCACCAAAGCACAACATTATTGTTAATGAATTTATGGAACGAATTGATAGTGTTTTAGCTTGGAATAAAAATGCTGTAGAAGCTACCACAGAGATAAAAAAAGATTTAAGCGATAAAGGTACACCTATAGGTGCTAATGATACCGCGATCGCGGGTCACGCGATTGCTAGTAACTCTATTTTAATCACGAATAATACTAAAGAATTTAAACGTGTAAAAGGCATTCAAATTGAAGACTGGACGCAGGTTAATTAAGGTTGAGAAATAACCCATTATTGCGCCTCAAGGGGACACTAACAATTTAACAACTTAACAGATCGGGGTGACTTCTTGATTACAGTAATCCGATGCTATGGGTTCGACTTAAGTTGTTAAATTGTTAGTGTCCCTACTTATTTTCCGGTAAGGT
>Ga0307994_1001201_pt1 | contig 16069 bp, 14 predicted proteins | sample EllFjometagen261_FD_203171 | JGI IMG/M metagenome (GOLD analysis project Ga0307994, IMG submission 203171) | Marine microbial communities from Ellis Fjord, Antarctic Ocean - #261 | ecosystem: Environmental > Aquatic > Marine > Unclassified | place: Southern Ocean | collected 2014-11-02 | reverse complement strand
ATTTGCAAACCACAAAGGCCAATTACCAGTAGAACGGCAAAACACATCATAAAATGCCCGCTTGTCTAGGTGCAAAAGTAACCGTTAAGCCTCAACAGCTCTCGAGTGGCGTTTCCGGCAGGCAGCGCCCACCCATCCACGTTACATTAAGGCCGCACAAACGCCGTTCGCGAACCGCGTATAAGCTGTATAATAGAACCCTTCGCGAAAGCACACGAGGCCACAGCAAAGCAATGGATTTACTGCACCGGATATTTCGATTCGCTTGGAATCAAAAATGGATCGATTTACGCTACAAAAAAGCCGTCTACAAGAAGCTGTGCAGCTACGGCGACGTGCCGGACGCCCCTTTTTCCGCCGACTTTTATGGCCTTCAGTATCAGGGTAACCTCAACAATAGTGTTGAGTTCACACTTTTTTATATGGGCGCATTCGAAAAGCCTCTGCTGCTGTTCCTACGCGATACGGTGTTAAATCTGAAGCAGTCAGTCGGCGGCTCTAAACAGACTTTCTTCGACATAGGCGCAAATATAGGCCAGCACTCGTTGTTCATGTCCCTGCACGCGGATCAGGTACATTCATTCGAGCCCTACTGCGTTGTCAGCCAGAAACTCGAGCGCCATATCGAACTGAATGGAATTAGCAATATACAGCTACACAAAATCGGCCTCAGCAACCAGCAAGAAGAATTAGATTTCTATGCACCAACCGGACGCAATCAGGGTATAGGCTCTTTCGACGCCGGCACCGTTAGCAAGGGAAATCGGAACCTAGGCAAGTTAGCGCTAGTGAGCGGCGATGAGTATCTCGAAAAAAATGCACTGCAAAATATCTGTTTGTTAAAGATTGATGTCGAGGGTTTCGAGAAGAATGTACTAGCAGGCTTAAGAAACACGCTAGAAAGGTCTCGCCCGATCGCCGTTGTTGAGGTCACCTACGGCAATTCACTTTCCTTTGCCAGCCTAGATGAGCTGAAAGCCTCACTGCCCGCAGACTATGCGTTGTTCCGGTTCAATAACCGTAAAGCGGACGGCAGCAAGGCGAGACGCCGTGGAGCTAAAGCGAAGCGTAGCGGCGACTATCAACTTATCCCCTTCGATGAGTGGCGCATTTCTGGGCAGGACGATGTGATTGCCTGCCCGAGAGAGAAGCTAGGGCAGCTTCCTAGCAAGAATTCAGTCTAGCGCCCAATGAACTGGGCACGGATTTTGGGCGGAAAAAAGGCCTAGCGCTAAGAATCCAATCCTAACCTAAGCCATTTCAAAACGTTGTTGTATACTCTATCGGTGCTGCCGTAGGTATCTTTAGTAAATTATTGTTTTATATATATATTTTTATATAAGCCAATCGAGCTGAAATCCAAGCATTGTGGTATTGGCCGGTTACTCGATGCGCACACTCAAGATGCTAGAGAACTCGTCCCTGGCTAGCTCCTCCAAGAAACTGGTATTGAAGGACACACTGCTACGCCTAACGTCCTCCTCTACTGTTTGCGCGCTATGATGCACGTTTGACTGAAACCGCCGAATGCCGCTAATCGCGGTTTTAATGAAGTACTTCCAGACATACTTGTAACAGCGTCCATTTACTACAATTGCGTAATGGCGTGAATCTCAACCGAATTACAACTGTCAAATTTGGCGAAGCGCTTGAGCTCTGCTCGCAAAGCGCTCAGAAAAGCTTCTGAGTTTCTAACACCTCTCTCAAGATACAAGTTCATTACATGAAACACGCCGGTCTTCCTGTCCGCCTTCGCATCGAGCCGTGCGACGAATCGATTGCCGCGCAATATCGGCAGACAGAAATACCCGTACTTGCGTTTCGCCTTCGGCACATAGCACTCGATCTGATAGTCGAAATCGAAGAGTGATGCAAGACGTTTGCGCTGAATGACTGCATTGTCGAATGGCGATAGGATTCGCAACTTAGAGCTAGGCAAGCCTTGATCGATAACGTTTAGGGTTTGCGGTGTTGCGTAATAAATCTGCCCATTAACTTCTAGCTCCAGCAGCATGCCCTCTTCGACAAAATCGGCCACAGTTTGAGACATTTGTTTTTTCAGCCCCTTGCGCAGATAGACCAGCTCTGTAATCTGAGCCAGGCCCTGCGCACGTAGATAGCTACCGATCAAATGACCACACAACTCCTCCATGGTTGGCGTGCTAACATCGATATCACTAGGCAATACGCGCTCGCGCAAATCGTAGACTTTGTGGAAATTGCGGCGGCGGGGAACCATCAGCTCACCCTCCATGAAGAGTTGCTCCAACGCTATCTTTGAGGGAGAGCGCGCCCACATCGCATCACTGCTCTTCTTATCTTTGAAATCCTTTGCAGATAAGGGCCCTTCCTCACGAATACGCTTCAGAACCTTCCTCACCTGGTTAGCATCTTTCGGATACCAATGGGTATCGCCGGTGGCGATGCGCTGCATCATCGGCAATGAATAGCGGTAGTCCCTCATTGGCAAGATGGCTAGAGCATGAGCCCAATGTTCGAAGACGGCTCCTTGCTCTTGCAGTAGATCGATGTCGGTAGCCTTAAAGGCAGATACCCTATTCCAGAGGGTGTGAATATGCGCCCTGGCGACAACCGAGAGCGTGTCGATCTGTACATAGCCTAGATGCTCGATAGCTTTTTGCGTCGCACCTAGCCCACTGCCGAACGTTCCCCGACTGGGCAAACCTTGGCGAGCCAGAACGAGCCGGCGTGCATCATTGAGAGAAACGGTTTCAGTCATTGAAATAAAATTGGGGCCTACGACGAGGCTGCACAGAGAAGATCACGTCCAGCAATCAGACGAATAAATTCTAGCTAGAACCTGCCCTCGTTGATCACGACGGCAGTGGCAATACCTCCGACATTTTTAACTGAATAAGACTGCCCAGCCTTGCGCCAGGACCAATTACCAGGATGGTCGAGCTCATCGATCACCTGATCATCTCTAGTGACTTGTAGCAAGCCATCGACGACCTGAACAACCACACTAGGCAGCTGATGATGCTGAACTTTGGTTTCCTCACCCGGAGCTAGTTCAACTCGATAGGATCTAAACCAGGCATTTTCAAGCTCTGGCTCGCCGCTTAGGCCAGACGGTCTATCGGACTGCAAGTCGATATTTCCCGCGCTGCCATTTACCAGGGCGATAATACGAAATAAACCTGGGCCGGCGTTAGACACTTTGTGCGTTATTGCCTCGCTGGCGTAGTCGGTATTATTGCCGATCTGACCATCGCGTGGACCATCGGCCATGCTGATATAGGTGAGCATGATGGCTTGATCATGAACATGAGGTAGTGAGGTATCGCCTGGATTGACCTGCACATCTAGTAAGTAGAGATCACCCTCGTTGTGTACTGTTCTATGTCTTGGTTCTTGGAGTAAGTGCACGATTCGTTCGCCGGCGAACTCGTTGTCTTCGGCGGCGAATAGCTTTGAGGTTGAGCCTAGGGACAACACTAGAAGCAGGAGGCAGGCGAGGATGAAAAAGATAACGCGTATGCGCAGTAGAGGGTCGTTTTGGGCTACGCGAGCTACGGCAATGGGTCGTCTAGGTTGCTTGTTCTTCATTTTACTTTCCCTGCTGAAAGTTTGTCACTTGAAGAGGAGAAACTACTCCTTCTTTCTAGGTTTTGCTAGGGGTTGCAGCTAGTGATTTGACTGGGCATCGCTTCGTTCGGGCTCACAGAAAGCTGGAGGTAAGGACTCATTCGCAATCTGGCTTAGCCAAATTACACCCCCAACGGGTAGCTTGCAGCCGTGTACGCTGTTATCGCAGCTTTCGAACCTTGGGTTCTGTGCCTGCTGATGGAAGAACCAAACCAGCCCCCTTTCCCCGGGTAGACTGGATTAGCATCAAAGACGCTACTCGTGACCAAGGCGAGTTAGAGGACACAGCGGTGCTTTATATTTCAAGCAAGTATTTGCTCAAAGCCAACAAGTATTTAGAGAAAATCAATATTTTATGAGCAACAACTAGTGGAATCGGTTGCTGGCATTCTCTCAATGAAGAATAGGAAACTTTGGGCCAGGGATGCTATAGATCTCGCGCTCTCTAAAGAACCTCCCACAACATGCAGCATACATAATGCAACGAATTCACCTACAAAAAGAGGTAAACGGATCACTGCGTACCAAGCCAGATAAGCTTTTTATAGAACAAAACTAGTTCAAGTCTGAAGAGTCATCCTAAAACGCGCCTAGCCATTTCAAGTTTGGGGGGAAACGGCTACCTTCCTTCAATTATGATCCAGGGAAAGTATTTTGTTGAACGCCGGTTCAGATGTTTTTCGAGTAGGAAATCTTAGTAACATCGCATGGTGCAACGGCAGTAACTGAACCGGCGTTATCTTCTCTAAATCAATTAGATGCCCTCTCAAACCAATTCCGCTCCCCTCTACGCAGAATACCCCCCATCAACCGGCAGTGACTGACCGGTAATATACCCGGCATTTTCCGATGCCAGGAATACCACCGCATCAAACAATTCTGCAGGTGCCCCAGCCCGTGCCAATGGCACCTGTTGCATCCACTGATCAAGAATTCCACCTGGGGGCGACTCTATTTCTTGTGACAGACCAATCGCAATCAGGCCAACAGCAACGCAATTAGCGCGAATGCCATGGTGACCTTCTTCACGGGCGATAGCTGTACACAGGTGCTGCACGCCCGCCTTCGGAATAGAAGAGAGGCCGTCGGTACTAATATATTTGTGGATCGCCGCGGTGGTAAGAGCGGTGATCGATCCACCTCCACCTTCGCGCAACGCAGGAACTACTGCACGCATAACGTGGTAAAACCCTTTAACGTCTGTGTCGAGTGTCTTGTAAAACACTTCTGGGTCTGCGTCCATGATCGGCAGAATATTTAAAAATGGGCCGGTTGCAAACACAACAGAATGGATGCGGCCGAACTTTTCACGGGCTTTGACGACGAAGTCTTCAACCTGTTCCAGGTTAAGCAGATCTACGCACATTGCCATGCTGCGCTGACCGTTAGCCTCCACCATCTCAATATTTTTGTCAGCAGCTGCCTTGTTGCTTAAGTAGGTAAACGCAACGTCCGTGCCGCTTTTGCTCAGTAGATCCACCACACCTGACCCGAGTCCTCCGGACCCGCCGAAAACAATCGCTGCTCCTTCTGAAAACCTGTAGTTGCTCATCTTGTAACCTCTTTGCTGATATTATTATTTAATAATTAGTTAGTCGATTTTTGTTATCAATTTAGACGCACTCGCTGACGAACTCAAGCAACACTTGGTTGTAAGCCGGTGCGTCCTCCATGTGTGGCGCATGACCGCAATCAGCAAACTCGTGTGTACGCGCGTTGGCGTTCAGGCTCGCAACCGATCTCGGTATATCCGGGTCCACAACCACGTCTTTGGCACCAACGCAGGAGAGAATCGGGCAGCCAAGATCTGCGAGTATGGCACGCTGATCGAGCGGACCCAAAGCTGCCAATGACGCAGCTGCGGCAGGTGAGCTATCCATAAAAATTTGCCATATCCAACGCAAAGTAACATCACCCAGCGGCTTGGCTGGGACACCCTGAGTCATTGCCCAAAGAAATTCTGCACGATTGGCGCCCATTGCCTCCATGGTTGCGGCCATCGCGCCCTCTTCCCCACCGTGGGGATAGTCGGGCTTGCGCAGGTAAGCCGGAGTAGCACCACAGGTAAGTAAAACACCAGCGCAGCGTGCACCAAGGTCATGGGCCGCCTGCATAACAACAGCACCACCGAGTGACCAGCCATTAAGAACAACCTTCTCAAGATCTAGATGATCTACCAGCGCAGTAAGGTCTCCGGCAATCGCTTCTATTGAAAAATCAGAGAAATCCTTGTCTGATAAACCGCAGCCTCGATGATCGAACAACACCACCCTATGCCCTGCTTCGCGAATTGCGTTCAGGTTAAAATCCCAAGTTCGCACACTCATTCCCCAGCCGTGCACGAGCACAACCGCAGTCTCACCCGTGCCGTAATCTTCAAAATAAATTCGTCTGCCTGCTTTGCGTTCCAGATACGCCATGATCAACTCCTGTTGCTGAGCAACTTTATAATTGCCTGTTCATAGTGGGCAAAAACTTCGTCCAGGTCCAGCGCCTCAGCATCCACAAGCCACTGATAGACCGTACCGAATATTAATGAGCAGTATTGCACGGCGAACTGCTCCGGATTGATTGCCGGATCGATGTCGCCGTTTTCGATCCCCTCGCGAATCCAGCGAGACGCATCTTTGCGATACGAATTGTGATTGGCAGCTAGTCGCGTTCGAATCTCCGAGGCATGGCCAAGCGATTCATACCAAAGGATGTACATAGCGCGCATATAAGTGGGCTCACTTCTCATGAATTCCCTGAGTGCTGCAATGGCAGCCTTCATTGCCTGTATACCAGTTTTATTGTCGGTATAACTACGCAGAAAAAATTTCCAGTGGGAGTCGAAGCGCATAAACAGATCTCGGAGGAAAATTTCCTTCGAACCAAACCGCGAGTTAGCCAGACCGCGGCTGTAACCGGCAAGTTCGCCAATCGCCTTCAGCGTGGTGCCCTGAGTACCGTGCTTAATTATCAGCTCTATAGCCGCCTCAAACATACGTTGATCCGAGAGTGCCACTCGCTCTGCCTGCGTCATGCGTTCTGTCGATACCAACGCTCGTTGCTCGACGGGAACTTGTCCGCCCTGATCCTGCATTATGGTTTCTTGCATTTCAGACCCTCCATTACCAGTCACCATTGGCGGCGTCCCGTGCTTCCAAAAGCAGTGCCGGCACATCGTATTCTAGACCGCGGCTATAAGCTGTATCCACCTTGCCTTGTCGCTGTAATATCCAAGCACCCTCGACGATGGAAGCCAGACGCCAGAACGCAAAGCAAAGGTAAAAATCGAGTTGATCTATCGCCAGCTGGGTGCGCTCAGACCAACGTTCGGCCAGCGCACGCCTAGTTACAATCCCCCGAATCCGCGTAACAGCCTGTACCTGTTGAAAAGCAGGCGGGTCGGCGCGGCGCGGCCCCCAGAACATCAGAAAGAGACCTAGGTCAGTCAACGGATCGCCCAGTGTAGAGAGCTCCCAGTCGATAACCGCAGCCAGTTCGGGGCCCGATGTACGGCACAGCGTGTTATCAAGATGGAAGTCGCCGTGAACGATCGCAGCCCTCGAGACTTGCGGAATATGGTTACGCAGCCAATCGGCTAATTCGTCCAACAACGGAAGTTCACGAACCGACTGCTGTGAGCGGATTTTTTGCCAGCGATCGATGTTGCGACTCAGAAAATCGTTAGCATTACCCAAATCAGCCAGACCAACTTCTGCAGGTTCTATGCCATGCAGGGTCGCTAGTTCATCAGTTAAGTGCAGCCCGAGTTGGTTAACGCTGTCGACCGGATCGGCGTAGGCCTCTGGCAGCTCATCAGTAATGGCAACGCCGTCGATGTGTTCCACAAGCAGAAAGGGTCTGCCGATAACTTCAGCGGCATCGCACCAGGCCAGCACTTGTGGCACTTTCATATGCCCCGCTAGCGCAGACATTACACGCGCTTCCCGCTCTATCCCCCGCTGCGAATTAGGCGAAATACTATCCGCTGGGGGTGTTCTCAGGACCAGGTCGCCATCATCACTACCAAGCAGCAAACTAAGATTAGCATTTCCGCCGCTGAGCGGCCTGCGGACGAAGGTACCGGAACGACTGAGTGAATTTTCGATCCAGCGTCTCAAACTTTGTTCGTCGATTTTCTCAGATATCATGCTTCAGCCCGGCAACCCGAATGTGCTCATTAAGCCGCCATCCACCGGAATAAAAGCACCGGTCATATAGGTGGCAGCAGCTACCAAGTGGACCGCGTCCGCAATTTCCGCTGCCTCGCCGAGGCGACCAAGCGGAATCATGCTGCGCATTGAGTTCAAGGCTTTTTCCGAAAGGCCACTTGTCATATCCGTGAGGACTAGACCGGGAATGACAAGGTTGACGCGTATGCCGCGCTCGGCGAATTCTATCGACAAGGCACGTGTTAGTCCGGCCAGGCCTGCCTTGGAACTGGCGTAAGCTGCGTCTCCGGGGAAGCCCCGAAAACCAACTACGGCGCCGATATTAACAATGCTAGCACCTTGATTCAGATGAGGGTCAGCAGCGCGTATTACTTTCAACGCGCCACTTAAATTTGTTTGCAGAACCGCGTCCCAGTCGTCAAGATCCAGACGCGAGGCCTTACCGCCGCGATGCAAACCGGCATTGTTGACCACAACATCAAGCCTTCCCCATTTAGCGATTACTTGCTCGACGGCGTCTCGAAGTTGGACCTCATCGCAAACATCAGCAGCGAGGTTTACCAGCTTGTCGCCGTCGGCTTCTAGCTTAGCTTTTTGGGGGTTCCGTGTCAGGACAGCTACTCGGTCTCCGCCGGCTAGGGCCCGCTCGACGATGGCTTGACCAATGCCCCTTGAGCCCCCGGTCACCAACCACACCTTTGCATTATTCGACAATTAGGCCTCCAGACAAACACTTACTTGTGTCCAACAAGTATAATTCTGTAAACTGACAAGTCAACGGGCTATCCGTCAAGATTTCCCTGTGCGCAAGCCGGACAACAATCGATAAAGGAAATTAAAGTGAGCTGGAGTTTTGAAACCGACCCTGTATTCCAAAGCCAACTGGACTGGATAGCAGAATTCACCAGAGATGAAATCGAACCGATGGACCTAGTGTTTCGAGAACCCGGCGATCCATGGGACCCCAATTCTCCCGCAGCGAAGGCAATGGAACCCCTCAGGGCAATCGTTAGGAAGCGCGGCCTTTGGGCCTGCCACCTTGGCCCCGAACTGGGGGGCGGAGGTTACGGCCAAGTCAAACTAGGCTTGATGAACGAGATTCTGGGGCGCACCCGTTTTGGGCCTAGCGTCTTTGGGTGCCAGGCACCTGATTCAGGCAACGCCGAAATTCTTGCGCACTTTGGTACCGCCGAGCAAAAGCGCCTGTATCTGCAACCGTTGCTGGATGGCAAGATCGCGTCCTGCTACTCCATGACTGAACCCCAAGCCGGATCTGATCCTGGTGAGTTCAGTTGCGTGGCAGAAAAAATCGAGGAACAGTGGGTCATTAATGGTGAGAAATGGTTTGCCTCACACGCGCGCTTTGCCGAATTTTTGATCGTGATGGTGGTAACCGACAAGACCGTGCCTGTCCACCAAGGTGCCTCGATGTTGTTGGTTGAGAAGGACACACCAGGGATGGAGATCATCCGCAATTCAGCGGTGGGGCCGCACGCTGAACAAGGCGATGGGGTGCACGCCTACATACGGTTTAAAAACTGTACGGTGCCACTGGAGAACATGCTCGGCAATCCGGGACAGGGCTTTATCGTTGCACAAACCCGACTGGGTGGCGGTCGCGTGCACCACGCGATGCGTACCGTTGGCGTACTAAATAAGGCGCTGGATATGATGTGCGAACGAGCATTGAGTCGTGTTACTAAGGGCGAGTTACTGGCTGACAAACAGTTTACCCAGGAGAAAATTGCCGACAGCTATACTCAGATTTTGCAGTACCGGCTGCATGTGCTTTACACCGCCTGGCTGATAGACAAGTATCAGGAATACAATCGAGAGGTGCGCAAGGAAATTGCTGCCATCAAATCCGCTACACCTGGTATCTTGCAGGACGTTGTTTACAGGGCTATGCACTTGCACGGCAGTTTAGGCATGTCTGATGAAACTCCGTTGGTAACGATGTGGGCAAATATTCCGGAACTTGGTGTAGTTGACGGACCCTCTGAGGTGCATAAGCTTACCGTGGCAAAAACAGTATTACGTGAATACGAAGCCGCGCCTGGGCTATTTCCGACCTATCACACGCCGACTCAGCGCGAAGCAGCGCTGCGCAAATATGGTCATTTCCTTAACAATTGATAAAAGATTATGTTGAGAGTAGTTTTCAGTTTGATCCCTGCTAATATTTTTGTGAGGAAGTAAACTTTTCAAAATCGTGACCCTTAAAAATAATAAACCCTAACACTAGAAACACGAGGTAATTCGCCATGGATCAAAAGAAAAAGCCTGACTTTGACGTTATCAGCGTTGGTGCCGGCTTCGCCGGACTGGCCTTGGTCCACCATTTGCGCGACATCGGAATGACCATCCGGGTTTTTGATCGCGCTTCAGATATCGGTGGCACCTGGTCCTGGAACCGCTATCCAGGCGCGATGACCGACAGCGAAAGCTATTACTACTGCCTGATGTTCTCGAAGGAGCTTCTGCAGGAATGGAAGTGGACTCAGCGCTACCCAGATTGGAAAGAAACCCTCTCCTACATGCACTTCGTGGCAGACCGCTGCGATATGATGCCGCACATTCAACTCAACACGGAAATTGTCGCGGCGGAATATCAGAAGGACGAGGGTATTTGGAAAGTCACCACGGCCAGTGGTGAACCCTTTACCTGTAAGTATTTTATCAGCAGCATGGGTATGATTTCACATCCCGTGAAGCCCCAGCTCAAGGGCTTGGACAAATTCAAAGGACCAATTTTCCATTCATCACGCTGGCCCGAGGGACTTGAATATAAAGGCAAGCGGATCGGCATCATCGGTGCCGGTGCAAGCACGGTGCAGATGGTGCCAGCCATGGCCGAAGACGCCGCACAGATCACCGTGTTTCATCGCACGTCCAATTACATTCTTCCGGCAATGCAAAAACCCATGACCCCGGAGTGGGAAAAAGAAATCAAGGACAACTACGACGAGATCGTCGACATGTGCCGCAATCATGGATTTGGGATGGCGTTCGGCACCGCGAATGGCCGCATGGCTATGGAAACCTCGCCGGAAGAGTGCGAGCGAATCTTTGAAGAAAACTGGAACGGCAGTTTTCGCTGGGTGTTTGAGACCTTCGATGACCTTCTAGGCTCACCGGAAGCCAACCGCATGGCTTCGGAGTTTATCATTCGCAAGATGCGCGAGCGCATCGAAGATCCGGAAGTCGCCGATATTCTGGTGCCGAAGGCGGACGATTACCCACTGTTCGCAAAACGGCCACCACTCGATCACGGCTATCTCGAAGCCTTTAGTCGCGACAATGTGCATGTGGTAGATATCAAGAATCGCGAACCACTAACGGAGATAACAAAGACTGGTATTCGTACTGTAGAGAATCACTATGAGTTTGACATCATCGTATTGGCCACCGGCTTCCAGGCCTACACCGGTGCGCTAGAAGCATTTCCGATTCGCGGTGAGTCTGGTGTCAGCTTGCGTGACAAATGGCAGGATCAGTCACAATCAATTATGGGTGTCTGCATTGCTGACTACCCAAACCTATTTACTATTACTGGCCCACAGGCACCCTTTGCGAATTTGCCTACATCGATCGGACAGAACGCGGTGTGGATCGCCAACTGCATTAGCATGATGGAGTCTGAAGGTTTCGATGTCTTTAAACCCCGCAAAGATGCAGAAGAAAAGTGGTCGGCCGCAGTTGCCGATATTCACGGTCAGACCTTGATGTCCCGTGGTGACCAAGTCCATTCATGGATGATGGGCGCTAATCTTGAACACAAAAAGCCGCGCGTACTGATCTACTTCGGCGGTGCAAACAACTATTATGACGAACTGGACCGGTCGGCCGAGCAGGGATATCCCGAACTGGAATTCGAAAAGTTTAGCGCTTAATGAACCCAACACTTAGCCGGAGAAACAACTATGAATAGAAGTAAAAAAATCTACTCCAGCAAAACTTTAAGTATGAGAACAGCAGGCATTGCGCTTTTTCTGGGTCTTACAGCAAGTGCGTCCGCCGCCTTTTCAGACGAGGCAAACCTGACTCGCTTCGGGCCTGAGACTTACGAACTCGTGCAAGGAAAACCGACTACCTACTCATCTGCATTTAAGGCTATCGACGGTCCAGCTAAGCTGGTGCTGCAAGTCGCGGGCATCGAAAGAGCGTGGATCAAAGTCAATGGCCGCGATGTTGTGGAGGCGCAGAACTTTAGCGGTAACGGAGAGGTTATCGTTGATTTGAAACTGACGAGGGAGAACACGATTGAAGTGACCGTGCCTGGTATACCAGAAGGCGAACTCGGCGTACGCGTGACCCAAACTGCCGAGGGCGATCTCGGGCTTCTGCGTCAAGGCTATTTCGGACTAAACACCACCGACATAGAACGCCAACGCGCTCTGTATGACACCATGGGCTTTGTCGGCGAAATCTATCCGGCAGGTCCACAGACAAGCACCACGTTCGCACAATCGCTCGGGTTTCCAGATGACTACCTCATCTACGTTTCACTCCATAGCCTGGAAGATCCGCCCACACAGCCATTCGTCGACACAGTGGAATTCCGCGGTAATTCTTATCGCGAAGAGCCGCCCTATGCCAAACTAAACCACATCGGCATGACCTATGGAACCTACTCTACCACCGACCTCGATGGCGACTATGCCTACTTTCAGTCCGAGGGCATAGAATTTTTATCGGCGCCAACTACGGCACCTAATGGTGAGCGCTTTGTGTTCATGAAAGATCAGGACGGCACCTTTATAAAATTAATCGCGACCACCGAAGGTGAGGCTCCGACCCCTGGTCCTGACCTCGTGCGACTGGCAAACACGAATATGAACGTGACTGATCTTGAGCGGTCACGTGAATTCTACCAACTACTCGGCTTTTCCGAATCGGCGCCTGGATCTCAGGCAGGCTCTGGAGATTTCGCCGCTGCCCATGGGTTTGATGGGCCAATAGAGTTCGAAGGCCTGGACATCAGCCTTGGTAGAGACACCGATGGCGCGACGCTACAGTTGCGGCAGTGGAAAACTCCTTATGATGGCGCGCCGCCCTATCCGCCGCCGGTAAATCACCTGGGCATCGACCGGATTAATTTCTATGTGGAAGATCTGACCGCAACCATAGCAACTATGAACGCGCTCGGTTTTGAGCCACTCGGCCCAATCGGCGGCGGCCCCGGTTTCGGTATTGTGTTCTTCTATGATCCCGATGGAATCAAGGTTCAGCTTTCCGGTCCACGTACCGAATAGTGAAAACCGAACAAGCAAGGCTAAAGAGTTAAACGTCGCCACGATCGTTGCGGGATCTAGGCGATACTAAGATCGATTTGGAGTAGATAAATGACGTCGCGAATTTCCCCCGTATTTGTAACCTCCTTGGTATTTTTGTTTGCTTCATTCGCCGGGCACGCAATTGCTCAGGACGTTACCGAACCACATCCAGGCGAAGCACTGTACGCAGAAACCTGTGCCGATTGTCACGACCAACCATTCTATAAGGCGCCCAGCCGCACGTTTCTCAGTGCCTTGGGACCGGCAAACATTCTCGCCGTTCTAAATAATGGCGCTATGAGGGAACAGGCAAGTGCACTATCCTCAACTCAGAGGATTGCCGTTGCGGAATATCTCAGCGAGAAATCCTTGGCCGATATGGTCGAGCCAGCCTTACCCCCATCTTGCGATGCAGACCACAGTTTCGATTCATCCCTACTGCCTACTTCCAGAGGGTTTGGTGTCGACCTACAGAACACGCGTTTTCAGCCCGCTGAAACCGGCGGGCTGACAGCCGAGAACGTCCATAGACTAGAAGTAAAGTGGTCGTTCGCCTATCCCAACTCAATTCAGGCACGTTCAGAACCGGTCTACGGTGGCGGCGGAATTTACATGGGAAGCCAAGACGGCACTGTTTGGGCATTGGACGCACAAACGGGTTGCCTACGTTGGACGTTTAATGCCACGGCGGAAATACGCACCGGCGTATCGATCAGCCAATGGTCCGCCGATGATTCTTCAGTCGATCCACTGATTTTCTTCGGAGATGTGATTGCCAATGTATATGCGCTTAGTGCCAGAACCGGCGAGCTTCGTTGGAAGGTTCGGGTTGATGATCACCGCGACGCAACCATGACCGGCACTCCCTCGATTTACGCTGGGCGTTTATATGTTCCCGTTTCTTCCATGGAGGTTGTGGCTGCTGGCAACGCTGACTACGAATGCTGCACCTTTCGAGGCGCGTTATTGTCACTCGATGCCGCTACTGGTGAATTGCACTGGAAGTCCTACACAATCGACAAGCCCTCCGAACCCGCTGGTAAAACTATAAATGGAACAACTATTTTTGCACCTTCCGGCGCACCCATTTGGTCTAGCCCGACGATCGATAGTAAGCGCAGCCAAGTTTATGTCGGTACAGGTGAAAATTATTCGTCGCCTGCAGACGGTAATTCAGATGCAATAATCGCTTTCGATTTAGAAACCGGAGAAAAAAAATGGGTTGCCCAACAGACCCAAAATGACGCATGGAACACAGCATGCTTTCTCGGCTTTCCTGGCATCGATAATTCAAACTGCCCCGAGGAAGATGGCCCCGATTACGATTTTGGCTCACACCCAATACTCGTGACTTTACCTGATGGCAGTGACATCGTAGTCGGCGGCCAAAAATCTGGCCACGCGATGGGCATTGATCCTGATACGGGTGAGACACTGTGGCGAACCGCTGTAGGCCGCGGAGGCATTCAAGGTGGCGTGCATTTTGGCATCGCGGCACAAAGCGACAGTCTCTACATACCCATTAACGATCTTAATTTTTTCAACGATGAACAGCGCTACAAATGGGAGACGCCGGCAAAACCTGGCGTGTATTCGGTGAATGCAGGAACGGGGGAAATCATCTGGTCGGCACCTGCACCAGTTGATGTCTGCAAGGGTATGCCATTTTGTACCCCAGGCATCTCACAAGCTATCACTGCTATTCCCGGCGCCGTCATTGCCGGTCATCTCGACGGGCGAGTTCGAATTTATTCCCGCGAAGATGGAACCGTGCTGTGGGAAAAGAACTTACTGGGTAAGTATCAAACCGTATCGGGCGAAGAGGCAACTGGCGGATCATTTAGTGGTGGCGGCGTACTGATCGCGCACGGCTTAATGTACGTCAACGCAGGATACGGGTATAACCTGCACATTCCTGGCAACGCGCTGGTCGTTCTCGGCCTGGCGGACGAATAAATCGACCGCCATTGGGCTGTGATCTCAACGGAAAAGTGATTCTTTCGAAAATATCGAAACGCTTATTGTGCCGGCGAAAAATCAGCCGGATCGAGAAACTGGTTGACAACATTGGTGACGATGGGACCGTCCTCTCGAGATTTATCCCTCATTTCATGCCAAACCGGATCACCGCCAAAAGCAGACCAGGATGATACTGCCGCTTTCCGGTCTGCGTGAGCCACTATATAAACCAGCGTGTTCTGTGATAGCTCATCGTCATCTGGCACCCAGTAGCCAACACTGGTCATCCCATGCTTTACAAACAGATCAACTTCGCCGCCGCCAAACCTATTCAGCAAGGCTGGGAGTCGACCCGGAGCAGTGGTATAGGTCCTAAGCTCATAAACCTTCTTCCCCTGAGCATAACTGTTTTGCTGATACTGCAAGACCATCCCGGCAGAAAATGCGCACACAATTGCTAAAGTTGTTGATAGCTTTTTATTCATGTTTTTCTCCATATACTTGCATCTTGTTACGTTGATGGGCTGAAGTCACAGCATACAGCGAATACTGTTAGAACTTGAACATACAATCAGATAAAAAGGGAAGCAATAAAAAAGCAGTCTTCTTCAAATACTTTATTTAGAACGGCAAAAAGCCTGTTGGACGGCGGGTCATTGGCTACGGCGCCAGGTATTTGAGGCTGCTTGTTTTTCATTTTTTATTTTCGTGTCAGTTCTTGGTCTAGAGTTGAGAAGCTACTCCTTCTGCTGGGGTTTTGCTAGGGGGTGGGACTGATGATTCTAGAGGGAATCGCTTTGTTCGGCTGTTGGGGAATCCTGAGGGTTAAGGCCCATTCGCAATCTGGCTTAGCCAAATTACACTCCTTACGGGGCTTGCAGCCGTGTGCGCTACTATCGCAGCTTGTCGGCCCGCAGGTTCTACGCCCGCCAGGACTCATCAGATATTTGGCTGAGCCAAATTCCTGACCCTGCGGGCGGCCGTTGGCCGTGTGCGCTGCTTTCGCAGCTTGTCGGCCCGCAGGTTCTGCGCCCGCCAGGACTCATCAGATATTTGGCTGAGCCA
>Ga0307994_1001197_pt1 | contig 16119 bp, 14 predicted proteins | sample EllFjometagen261_FD_203171 | JGI IMG/M metagenome (GOLD analysis project Ga0307994, IMG submission 203171) | Marine microbial communities from Ellis Fjord, Antarctic Ocean - #261 | ecosystem: Environmental > Aquatic > Marine > Unclassified | place: Southern Ocean | collected 2014-11-02 | reverse complement strand
GCAATCTCGAGTGTCGCTGTGAAGATGATCTCTCTGCCCAGGTCTGGGAGCTGAGCGGTGACTTCAGTGCCAGCTGCCCCCGTGGTTGTGAGACTCGATGCGCGATCCTCAGAGCCGGCTTCCTCTGGGTTGGCGGCCGTGAAGTTGTCGCTCTCGCCAGAATATGAGTCGTCGTCTTCAAAGGCAGGGGAGGTCTGGTCGAAAGGAGACTCTGTGCTGTCAGAAGCAACTTCGGCGTTCTGGAAGCCGCTACTGCACGCTGCCGCCAGCAAGGTGAAGAGCACCAGAAGCGCAGCAAGGGTGCGGTGCGGAACGCTACGGACTCGAAACGAACGAGATTGGCATGGCTGGGCTGTCATGGGGGTTACTTCCTGCGAGTGGGCTTCATGAGTACGACGACCGAACCAGACCGTGGGTTCCCGACAGGATGAAATTCTTTGGCTGTGAACAGAGCCCAATGTCGCGGTATCTCTGTGCAGCACCGCAGATGCGGCTCCGACCCGCGCCACGATGTCGCCCGTTACCGGGGGCGAGTGCGTTGGGTCCACGCCGGCGTAGAAGAACCACAGCTCGGCTGGAACGACTCGACGTGGCACAACATGGCGATGATGACCGACGAGTTCCTTGGTGTCGAAGGCTGTGATGCTGCGGTCAGGCGTCGGTAACGAGCTCACCAACGATGCCACTGCCGATCAGGCTGTCGATCTCGTCGCCTGAAAGCCCCGCTTCGCCGAGGACCGACCGAGTGTGCTCGCCGATCTTGGGATGCGGACCCTGCGGGCCGACGTCGGCAGTGCGGAACTTCATTGGATTAGCAACCGTGCTGTACTCACCGATCTCGGGACTGGTGATAGTCGGGAACATTCCCAGTGCAATGGCTTGCGGATCGGCAACGACCTCGTGCAGGGCCAGGACCGGCCCCCAAATGAGGTCAGCCTCATCGAAGATGGGACCCCACTCGTCACGCGAACGAGCAGCCAGGGCCTGATCGACGAGGTCGACGAGAGCGGGCATGTTCTTGAAGCGGCTTCGTAGGTCTACGAAACGCTCGTCGTCGAGCGCACTCTCGCATCCGATCGTGCGAGCGAAGTGTGGCCAGGCCGAGTCGTTCGGCATATTGAAGACAACCCATTTCCCATCACCGCAGGGATACCGGTTTGCGGTGGCGATGATCTGGTTGCGTCGACCTCGTTGTCGCAGTGGCGCTTTGTCTACTGCTGTCACGCTGTAATCAGTAGCCTGCGTCCACACCGCTGTCTCATAGAGCGACGATTCGACGACCTGGCCCTCGCCGCTACGTTCGACCAACCGCAGCGCCGAGACAATTGCACCGTAGAGCGCCAAGCCAGCGGTGTGGTCTCCTTGTGCGGGGCGCGCCATGGGGACATCGCCATCTTCGCCCTCGCGCATAGCGTCGTAGAGACCGGAACGGCCAAAGAATGCGGTGACGTCGTAGCCCGGGCGCCAGGCTTCGGGGCCTGTCGTACCGTAACCAGTGAACGTTGCATGCACGAGTCGAGGGTTCAGACCCAGAAGTGTTGCCGGGTCCATACCAAACCGTTCCTGGCGTTCGACCAACAAATTGCATAAGAAGACATCGGCATCGGCCACCAAACGGTGCAGGACCGAGGCGCCTTCTTTGTTGCTGATGTCGATCGCCACGGACTTCTTGCCACGGTTGTCCACGTCGAACTGAAAGTCATACGACTTGAGTTCGTCTGGGAGCTTGGCAGGTCGCTGCATGCCGCGCATGGGGTCACCGGCCAGCGGTTCGACCTTGATGACGGTGGCGCCCATATCGGCCAGGATCGCGCCGCATGAGGGCGCTGCCATCCAGTTGTCGACCTCGATCACGGTGATGTCGTCGAGGGGCTTCATGCGAGTCTGTCGGCTGGGTAGCTTGGGTAACTGTCTTTGAAGACGCCTGAGTGCAAGAGCACGGTCGCTGCATGGCGCCCGCTTTTCTTCTCGGTCAACGTGCTTCGGGTCCAGTAGGACTCCACTCGGCGACTTGCGGATAGGCCCACGACCTCTCGCTCGACGATGTAGGTCTCGTCGACGAATACGGGCGTTCCTTCCAGGCGGACCTCGAGATCGAGGAACAACCCGAGCGATGGCTGACGAATCGGCCACCTCTCGCCGACCTTGTTTGCCAGGACGCTGAGCATCTCCATGGGCACGATTGGCCGGCCCCAGGGATTGTCATTGCTGTCGTACCAACTACTGCGCTCGGTGATGCCGTCGAGCTTGCGTTGCAGCGAGAATGGGTACAACGCTCCGTTGCTCGTCGTGAGATCCATCATTGTCTCAATGGGTGCTGAGCTGACCATGCCTTCGGTTAGCTGATCGACGATGAACAACTCGCCCGGGTCTCGTCGCCCAGCGAGGCGCTCTTCAAGTGCTGTTTGGGGGTGGGGAGCGATCGAGATAGTTCCAGTCAACACTCGTGCATTGTCGTCTCGCACAGCACTGATCGACGCAGACGTTGCCGTTGTTCTGGTTGCGTGGGCCTGGACTTGCTGGCCTTCGACGACCATGGTCGAGAAGTGGCTACTGATGCAACCAGTTTCGAACCATTGCTGGCCCCATAACTCGACAGCGATCGGGTCAAACTGCGAGAAATGAGTAGGCCCCTCGATGGGAGCACCACTCAGGCCCAAGGACCCGGCGGTCGCTGCATCGTGCACGCTCAGGTGATCGTCGTAGCTTTGCTCGGCCAGCATTTGCACTGGTGCTCGGAGCGGCCCGGTCTTGGTCTCGCCGTCGCGTTCCAGCGGTGTGGAAAAGGTCATAGGAGAGTTTTACTGGGTGGCACCGTTGGTCGTGTAAACCCGGGTCATGGATTCTGCTCGTGTTCGTCACATGGTTATTGACTCATCAGCTGTCGCTGCAACGTTGGTGAACTCGCCGCAGGTGTATGACCAATGGGGTCAGCCGAGCGCGTTGGCTGGCATGACGGTAGGTGCGCTGGCAGCGCACCTGGTGCGGGCGACTGGTGCAACCCTTGCCTACCTCGATCGCACCGACGTTGACACAAAGCCCGAACGCGAGCTGTTGACCAAGGTCAGCTACTTCCATGCGGCTGTCGATTCACCGATCCATGATCGCATCAAAGAGGTCTCGGCCAACGAAGCATCTGCCGGGCACAAGCAGGTAGCAACGCGGGCTACGGAGGTCGCCGAATCGCTCGCTGAACGACTGCCCAGCGAGCCAGTCGACCGCCTGGTCGGGGCGCTCGGTGACCGCATGCTGACATTGGATGATTTCTGTCGCACTCGCATGATCGAGATCGGCATGCACATCGACGATCTGGCTCACAGCGTCGGCGTGCCCACGCCGGAACTGTCGGCCGACGTGACTGCTGAGATAATCGACATCGTGGTCGGTATTGGTCGGAATCAGCACGGCGATTGGCCGATCATCCATGCGCTCGCCCGGTCCGAGCGTTCTACGGCGCCGGTCTTCCCCGTCTTCTAGAGACTTCTCGACTGGTCCTGGTTCGACACGGGCAAACGGAATGATCTCGCACGGGCCGCCACATGGAGAGCACCGATATTGGGCTGACACCACACAGCGAAGACCAGGCGCTCCTGGTGGAATCGACGCGTAAGGCATGGACGCGTAAGGCATGTCTAGATGATCGATCATCGGTTCGCCTGACCTCCGCCTCTCCTCTGCTTCTCTCCGTCGCCCCGTCGGCGCACCCGCACTCGAGCGCCATTACCTTCCGCTTGACCGCGGCTTCGCCGGTTTTGGCGAGTGCTACCGCAACGCTCCCGGCAGTCCGGGCCAGCATTGGTTGCACCGCTGTGACCAGCTCTAGCCCGAACTCGGCGAGTCGTCGGTCGTTCCCTTCGTGTGGAGCCGATTTCGAACCCCGCGAGCTCAAACGAAAGCCTGCCGGCGACTGCTATTCTTCCGAGACTGTCGCCCTAGGCAAGCCGCCGTGCGTGCAACCACAGAGTGTGACTGGCGGTCGTCTTGGGTTCCTGGCGTACGCAGACAAGGGGAGCGGCGGCAAATATCGAGAAGATGTGGCGGCAGTCGCCACAAGATGGAGGCTTCGATGACGAACAGCAACACGGTTGACTATCTGGTGGTGGGTGCCGGCGCAATGGGTATGGCCTTTGCCGATGCGCTATTGACCGAAACCGACGCGACCATCGCAATTGTTGACCGACGAGGTCGGCCCGGGGGACACTGGAACACCTCGTACCCGCATGTGCGCCTGCACCAACCGTCTGCGTTCTACGGGGTTAACTCTCGCGAACTCGGATCGGGTCGCAAGGACTCTGTCGGCTTCAACGCTGGCCTGTACGAGTTGGCTTCGGGCACCGAGGTCGTCACCTATTTCGATCAGGTCATGCAGCAGGACTTCCTGCCCAGCGGGCGAGTGCAGTACTTCCCGATGAGCGAGTATCAAGGCGACGGCAGCATCCGGTCGTTGGCAACCGGCGATGAAACAACGGTTGCTGCCACGACGATTGTTGATGCCACATATATGAACGTAACCGTGCCATCGATGAGGCCGCCTGAGTTCGCCGTAGCCGACGACATGATCTGCATTCCGCCTAACGACCTGGCGCAGCCTGGCGTCCTGCCGGCCGAACATCATGTCGTGGTGGGTGGTGGTAAGACCGCGATGGACGCATGCCTATGGCTGCTCGATCAGCAGGTGGATTCAGACAACATCACATGGATCCGCCCCCGAGATTCATGGTGTCTGAACCGGCGAAACATCCAACCTGGCGAAGAGTTTTTTGACCACAGCGTGGGTGGCTTCGTCCGCCAGATCGAGATTGCGGCCGAAGCGTCGTCGGTCGAGGATCTGTTTGCTCGCCTCGAAGCCGAACAGTTACTGCTTCGCCTCGACCCCGATGTGCAACCAACCATGTACCGGTGTGCAACTGTGACTGAGTCAGAGATTGATGCACTGCGATCGATAACCTCGGTGATTCGAATGGGACGGGTCAAGCGCATCGATCAGTTTGAGATTGTGATGGAGCAGGGGAGTATCGCAACCTCACCAGGCACTGTGCATGTCGATTGCACCGCCGATGGCCTGGAGCGCCGCCCGGTTCTTCCGGTGTTTGACGGTGACCGCATCACGTTGCAAGCAGTGCGTACGTGCCAACAGGTGTTCAGTGCTGCATTTATTGGACATGTCGAAGCGGCGTACGACGACGAAGACCTGAAGAACGAACTGGCCACGGTTGTGCCGCATCCGAACACAGACATCGACTGGCTCCGCGTGACCTTAGCCAATGGTATGAACTCGGCCAGGTGGCGTCGAGACGAAGATCTCGCAGCATGGCTGTCAGCGGCGCGGCTCGACGCGTTCAGCGAGCTTCGTGGTGTTGTTTCCGAACTCGAAGGCGACGAAGCGGGCTTGCTCGAACGTATGAATGAGGCAGCGATCCCCGCTGTTGTCAAGCTGCAGGAGTTTCTCGCCACCAGTGAGTGACCTCTGACATTGGCATATGCGTGCAGCTGCTGATGGACTTGTCCGATGTGTTCCCTATTGCGTGGGACCGCGCCGGCTGAAATCCGATTCAAGCGGTCGAGGCAGGGCCTTTGGCAGCTCGATCGTCTTGGTCAGGAAACCAAATACGTTCGGCGTTGCTTGTCGTCCCTCCGCAGTGCCGGCAGTGCCATGGAGTACGAGCTAACCAACGCTCAGTTGGACCCACGGCGTTCAGGTCTTGGATGTCACAACCGCGACAGGACCGAACCCAAACAAGGCGACCGGGTTCAGTGCCTTGCTGGATCGAGGTGGCGCCTTGAAACATCGGGCACGCCGAACAGTCTTGCATGCAGGTAACCCGTTTACAGTTAATGTTAGGCATGCCTAACATTAACCATGATGGTTGCAGTGCGTCAATAGCCAGGTGGTTCCCGGCGCTACAACTCGCCTTGTGCCCAGCGAACTGAGCGGCGTAATAGCTCGATGAAGACTGGGTTGTCCCACGATCCGCGAACGACCTCGGCCGTCTCTTGCAAGGGCTTCATGTCGTGCACGCCGCAACAGTGGCCGAGTGTCAGGTAATAGACAGCACCGTCTCCCAACGGTCGCAGATACGCGACAAGCCTTGGGTCGTCGTCAGGCCACTCGTTGTCGATATACCCGCTACGAAAAGTACCGTTGAATCGGGTTTCGAGCAAGGGATGAACATCATTGTGGTAGTGGCAGAGGTAGAGCTCGTCGGTTGCCTCGAACGGGTCGATTCCGGCGACGAGCGGGTGCGTCGGGTCCGCGACCGTCACGGTGTAGGGCTCTATACGAGGATGGGCGATAAAGCGGCTGCCCAAGGTGTCCATGAAGACGTCGTGGCCAGGAGCGTGTTTGACCCCGGCTGGACCCATGTCCAAGAGTGCGTTGGTTGCATGCAACGCGATCCATTTGCCGCCCGCGATAACGAAGTCGCGCAGGTGTGCCTGTTGTTCTTCGCTGGGGCGGAGGTCACATGTGTAGGTAATCAGCACATCGGCATCGGTAAGCGAGGCGGTGTCAGCGAATGTCTGAGCGACGGTGGTTTGAACATCGGGAAACTCGCCAAGCAGCGTCAGGATCTGCAGACGAGCGTAATTGGTGTCGTGGTATTTCGCATTTGCGACGAGATGAAAGCGGACTGGATCACTCATCGCTCCGCAACTGATGCCTTGCGCACTTCGCGGAAGGCCACACCCTTGTCGACCTCGGGTTCACGGGGCAGGCCGAGAACCCGTTCGCCGATGATGTTTCGTTGGATCTGATCTGTGCCGCCACCGATCGAGGTGAAGAACGCGTTGAGCATGGCATAGGTAGCGTCGGCGGAACGGGCAGAGTCAGTGCCGCCAATCATGGCTTCGGCTCCGAGCAGTTCGGCCTGTAGCGAACCGGCCGTGTGCAAGATACGCGACATTGCCAGCTTGCCAAGCGAGACGATCGAGGAGGATGTGCCTTGCTCAAGTTCGGCCTTGGCCCGTTGCCCATTCCACTTGTTCACCTGCACCAGGCTGTGCAACGCCATGAGTTGTTGCCGGATCACGAGATCTGTGTTGCGCCCTGTCGCTTGGGCCAGGTCTACGAGCGACAGGTCAGGGATGGGTGCGCTGGCTTCGTCATCTGCCGACCGCACTGCATCGTTGTTGGCCTTCTGCGGGTCTTTCTGTTTGCGGCGCCGAGTTGACTCGCCCATGACTGCCCGTTCATAGGCGAGTGCCGTTTGCAGTACCGACCAACCCTGGCCGAGATCGCCAAGCATGTTGGCTTGGCTAACCCGGGCATCGGTCAAGAAGACCTCGTTGAAGCGTGAATCGCCGGTTGCTTGTCGAAGCGCTCGAACCTCGACGCCGGGCTGCTTCATGGGCAGGAAGAAGAAGCTGATACCTCGGTGCTTGGGTACGTCCCAGTCGGTACGGGCGATGAGGAAGGCAAAGTCGGCATTGCGGCCGCCGGACGTCCAGACCTTTTGACCGTTGATGATCCACTCGTCACCATCACGTTCGGCCTTGGTTTGTATGCCAGCGAGATCGGACCCGGCTCCTGGCTCTGAGTACAGCAGACACATATTGGTCCGGCCCAACATCAGGTCTCGAATCTGCTCGGTGCGCAGCGCATCGGACCCGAACGCAAGCACGGTGTTGGCCCACAAGTTTGTAATATCTTGGCCCGCGCCTGGTGCTCCGACCTTTGCGAATTCCTGGGCGACGACCTGGCCAGCATCAGGCGAGACGCCGCGGCCGAACCATTCGACGGGCCAACTCGGGGCGGCCAGTTTGGCGTCGATGACCTTCTCGATAAAAGCATCGGAACGGTCTCCGGACCAATTCGTTGCCAGCCATTCTGCGGCCTCTTGTCGCAGCGTTTCTTCGTTCATCATGGAACCTTCCCAACACCCACAACGTAGTTGCGATGGCGAGGTTCCAGAAAAACAGGTGCTCCTGCGGATCCGCTCTAGCCAGCAAGCAATCGGATCGGCACCTGCCGGCCGCTCATCGACATCGCTGCCCAGGCGATCCCAGCACGGACCTAGGCCACAGCATTCGGGCCCAAGGGCGTGCGGGTTAATGCGGTTGCTCTAGGCCTGATCATCACCGAGAAGTGGGCGAACGGACGCAAGATTCCCGGGCTCGCCGATGGTCTAGAGCGACACATTGCGCTCGGCCGTGTGGTCGATGAGGTGCTCGGCACGCGACACTTGCCTGATCAAATGGCGGAGCATTTACTACCGCCATTGCTGACGCTGTTCTGTCCGAAGCGACGTCGCCAACGAACCCTGGTTAGTCGCGACGAAGACAAAACAGCCTCGCTTGAATCGATCGCCTTCTAAGATCGATTGGATATGAAGTTCGGTATAAGCGTGAGCCAGGTTAACGAGGTCGACCTCGCCGTTAGAGCCGAGCAGGTCGGCTATGACTTCTGCTGGGTTTGGGATAGCCCGATGATCCGCTCAAACCTCTGGGCGGTTCTAGCCCTGATCGCAGACCGCACCACTACGATCGAGATTGGCTCAGGCGTCGCTGTTCCTGCGCTGCGGTTGGCGCCGGTGACAGCGAACGGTATTGCAACCATCAATGCGCTTGCCCCAGGTCGTACCTTTTTGGGACTGGGCACTGGCAACACCGCTGTTCGTGCCATGGGGCAACTGCCGATGACCATTGCTGACTACGCCGACCACATCAGGGTCATCAAGGGCTTGCTCGCCGCGGAAACAGTCGAGTACACGGCCAACGGGATCACCCACGAGATCCGATTCCAGAGCGTCGAACTGGGTCACATCGATCTAGAGCACCACATCCCTCTGCACCTTGGTGGCTTCGGGCCACGGAGCCAAGCGCTGGCCGGGGAGTTCGGTGATGGATTGATCACGGGGCTCCCTCGGGGCGGGACCATCCCCGACAGCCTCGCCAATGTGCGACGAGGCGCCGATCGTGCTGGCCGCTCGCTCGATGGGTTTCGGACCACAGCACTTGTGAACATGGTCCTGTTGCGCCGAGACGAAACCTTGACGTCACCCCGGGTTATTGAAGACATCGGATCATCGATGATGGTCAACCTTCACTACCTCTACGATCGCTTTTTGGAATCAGGAGCCGAGCCGCCGCCCTTCGTCGAACCGATCTGGGAGCGCTACGTCGGGTTCCGAAGCAAGCGTGACGCTGACCGCGACAGAACCGAGGCCCATGGGAGCCACTATGGCCACCTTGACCCAGACGAGGCTCGTTTCGTGACCCCCGAGATGATCCGGGCGTTCTGCGTCGCTGGGCGCCCTGGTGATGTGGCAGAACAACTGGTGGAGCTCGAAGCCCAAGGTCTGGATGCAATTAACTTCATCATGCCAGCGAGTCGTCAGTGGGAGATGTGCGATGAGTTCGCCGAGACGGTTATTGCGCCGATGAAGGGCTGATCAAAGGCGATTGCGATGAGATTGGCGCCCATCAGCTTTCTGTCGCAGGGCGAGATTGAGGGGGCACAAACTCTTGCCATCGCTCGGCGTCCTCGGTCTGTTCCGAATAGGCCTGTAATCGATCGGCGGCTCGCCCGACCAATCCGGTGGCAGTGTCGCCCTGGGCGCTCAGGTACGCGTCGAGCTCATCGATCGATCGGCGCACTACGCCAAACCCGCCGGTAAAAACTGCGCTGTTCATCTGGACTGCCGATGCTCCTGCCAACAGGAAGCGGGCAACGTCGAGACCGTTCCTCGCACCATTCGTCGCCATGAGCGCTCGGCTGCTTCCGACCTGCGCTCTGGTCAGCGCCAACCACCGGCACGTCAGCGGCAGCGCCCAGCCTCCTCCAAACGCCGCCATCGTTCCCAGCTCAGGGGCTTGAGTCTCGAGATTGGGGAGAAAGGCCATGAATCGACCCATCAGGGTCGCAGCGTCGGCCCCCGCATCGAACGCGGCGGCGGCCAGCGCCGCAACATCATCACTTTGACCCGTGAGCTTCACCCACATAGGTACATCGATGACCTGGCGAATCTGTGTGACGAGTGCGAAGACCCGATCGGGGTCCGACTCGAGAGCGATCGCTCCTGGTGCGGCCTGGCGACCGTGAGGTGCGCCGATGTTCACCTCGATGGCCTTGCATCCAGTCACGCTGACCACCTCCGCAGCCAGCGTCGAGGCGTGCTCGTAGCTGGCTGGAATGATGCTCGGGACGACGACGCTTGGGCCCTGCTGCGCCACGAGGTCGGCCGTCTGCTGCAGCCATGACTCATAACTTCGCGGAAACAAACCCGAGCGATTCAGGAGGCTGGCGTCTGCAGCAGGAGCGAAGTCCCATGGCAGCCTCTGCCAGGTGGAATCAAACAGTGCATAGTCCGTCTTTGCCAGTTGCGCTCGGGCCGCTTCGCTTTCGTTCGTCGACTTCACCACGACTGCGCCAGCACCATGCTCGATCGCGGCAAGCACTCCGGATGGTTCGATGAGATGCTCGCCCGATCCGCAAATGATGGGATTGGCCAGCCGAACACCACCGACGTTTACCTCCAACCGCGGATTCATCTGTTTAGGACCACTGTGGGTAGGACCGGGGCATCGTTGCCTTTGGTCGCTGCGATGGTTGATGCCTATCGCTCTGACACTGCGTACTTCTGGGTTCGGGCATTAGCTTCCTCCGTGAGCTTGGCTAGTCAATCACCGACGACACTGCCTCGATGTGCTGGTCCTTCTACCTGGGAAACGCGACCGCTACGTCGCCGATGAAGGACAGGCCGACCTTGTCGCCGCGTTGAACCGACGTGGTTGGGTTGCATCGGACGCGCAGCAGGTCGGGTTCGCCGCTCTGACTATTCGGCGTGCGGACAAAGACCATGACGTCGTGCCCGTAGTACTCGACCAGGTCTACCGTGGCGTCGCCATGATCTAACAGTGCAAGCTGTTCGGGGCGGAACAGCACGTCGACGTCACCATGTTCCACGGTGACATTGATTCGCCCACACGGAGAGTCGACCTTGCCGTTCACGGCGGTCGAGCGAATGAGCGACCCGGCCCCGACGAACTCGGCGACCGCTCGGTCGGCGGGTTCGGTGTAGAGACCCTGAGGGGTGTCGACTTGCACGATGCGGCCCTCGCTCATGACGGCGACTTGATCGCCGAGCACGAAGGCTTCTTCTTGATCATGGGTGACGAACACGGCCGTGATACCTAGCTCGTGCAGCAAGCGATGGACGTCGGTGCGCACCTCGATGCGAAGTGCGGTGTCCAGATTTGAGAATGGCTCGTCGAGCAGCAGGACAGCGGGTTGGGGGGCCAGGGCCCGAGCCAGTGCAACACGCTGTTGCTGACCGCCGGACAGTGTTTCGGGCATGCGGTCGCTTAGGTCTTTCAGCCCGACCATCTTGAGCGCTTCGCCGACTTGGGCTCCCTTGCGTTTAGCGCGTGGCAATCCATAGGCGACGTTGGCCTCGACGCTCAGGTGGGGGAACAAGGCCCAGTCCTGAAAGACCATGCCGACGCGTCGCTGTTCGGGGGGAACCCAGTGCCCATCGTCGGCGACGCAGTTGTCGCCAATCTTGATCTGGCCCTGGCTCGGCCGTTCGAGACCAGCAATCAATCGCAGCAGGGTGGTCTTGCCGCAACCGCTTGGCCCAAGCAGGGCCAGCGACTGGCCAGCGGCGATGCCGACGGTGACATTGTGTAGCACCGGCGCTGCGTCGTATGCGTGGTAGACGCCGTTGACTGCCACCGATGGCGCGTCGAACGTGAATGTCACGATGCTGTTGTCACCACAATGCGACTTGTGGTTGCTGAGGCGAGTCCAACGGGTGTGCCGTCGACTTGAACTGTGGCGGTGCCGTCGGGGGCGATGGACAGCATGGTTCCGAGGCGGCCGGGCATCAGGCCAGAGCTTTCGAGAAACTCGAGTTGGCCCGTTTCGAATTCCAGTTCTTCCGGTATGCGGATAACGGTGAAATCGCTGCCGGCCTCGATCTTGGCCAATACGACGGCGTTGGCCGGCTCGATGTAGTTGCTGCCGGGGATGGGGTTTCCGTGGGGGCAGGTGGTTGGGTCCTCGAGCACACGCAACATTGCAGTCTCGACGATGGGGGAGATGACATGTTCCCAGCGCCCGGCCTCGTGATGAGCAGTTGTCCAGTCCAGGTCGAGAACGTCGGTCAGAAAACGTTCGGCTAGTCGGTGGCGTCGGACGATTGTTGTAGCGAGCGTTTCGCCCGAGTCGGTGAGCAGGATCTGACCCTTATCGTCGACCACGACGAGGCCCTCGGCATCCATTCGCCTGACCATCTCAGAGACGGCGGGTCGAGACACATCGAGGCGTTCTGCAATACGAGCCTGGATGACGGTGATGCCGTCTTCGGCGAGCTCGTAGATTGTCTCGCTGTACTCTTCGAACGCTGGATGATGCTCAGTCGAGTCGTAACTCATGAGCCAAGCCTACCGTAGTGATGTGGCGAGCGCTGAACACCCCGGTTGGACGGTCAGAATATTTCTGTTAGGTAAGCTTTACTTTTAAGGGGAAGGTAGTTATCGTGCGTCTTCATGACACGTCCCCTCTCGTCAATGCGTCTACTCGCACTCGCCCTGGTCATCGCAACTTTTGCCGCTGCATGTGGCAGCTCCGACACCCCTGAACCGCTCGAGGGTGTCGCCGCCGACATCTACAGTGGCGACTGCAGCGAGCTCGATGGCCGGCAGGTAACGATCTATTCAGGCCGCAGCGAAAACTTGATGGATCCAGTGCTCAGCGCCTTCGAATGCGAAACCGGCATTGAGACCGCGGTGCGATACGACAGCGCGACCAATCTGGCGCTCACGTTGGCCGAAGAAGGCGATCGCACCAGCGCCGATGTCTTCCTCAGTAATAGTCCAGGTCCGATTGGGTTCCTGGACCAGCGCAATCTGCTCGGTGAAATCGAGCCAGATGTACTGGCGTTGGTCGATGATCAGAACCGTTCCGGCGACGGCCGATGGGTCGGTTTCTCTGGCCGGAAACGAGTAGCGGTGTACAACATCGACTCGGTGAGCGTCGACGAGCTTCCCGAGTCAGTCTTTGAGCTGACCGATCAAGAGTGGCGGGACCGCGTGGCGATCCCTGGAACCAACGGTTCGTTCTTGGACTGGTTCACCGTGTTCCGTGCCCAAGAGGGCGACGCGGTTGCTACTCAGTGGTTGAACGACATGGTCGCCAACGGCGCCAAATTTTACGCCAATAACCGATCGATCGTAGATGCAGTTGGCCGTGGCGAAATCGATCTCGGGTTAGTGAATCACTATTACAACTACCAAGAGGCAGCTGCCATTGGCGAGGACCATCGAGCGCTTAACCATGATCTAGCCGGCGACGACATCGGTTCGCTGCTGATCATCACAGCCGCAACTGTGGTCGAGAATGCAGACAACAGCGCCGAAGCCCATGAGCTGATCCGTTATTTGCTTTCTGAGCCAGTTCAGCGGTACTACACCGAAGAAACGTTCGAGTACCCGTTGGCTGCTGGTGTGCAACCTGCCGACATCCTTCCGCCGCTCAATGCGTCGGGTACCGCAACGATCGACTTCGATTCTCTCGGTGGTGGACTCGAGGCGTCGCTAGAGATCATCGAAGCAAGTGGTATAGCTAACCAGTGACAGCGCCGTCCGCACAGACGATTACAACACCAACGGTTAGAACACGGCGCGGCACTCGAGCTCCCTTGGCGTTACGTGGTGTTGGCATCGTTCTTGCGGTCGCGTTTGCCTTTCCCGGCCTGTACGTGGTCTGGCGCAACATCAGCACCGGTGCCGATCCGATTGGGATGCTGGGCACGTCTCGCACGCTGGCCCCGCTGGGCCGCACGCTCCAATTGGCAGTTCTCGTGTCCGCGGCGTCGGCCGCCATCGGTACTGCGTTGGCTTGGCTCACAACCCGGACCGACGTACCACTTCGGCGACTCTGGCGCATGCTGCTGCCGATCCCGCTTGTGTTTCCGACCTTCATCGGCGCAGCGGCGTTTATCCGAACGCTCAACCCTGGTGGGCTCGCCAACGACCTGCTTGACGGCATCGGGATCGAGCGCACGTTCGAACTCCGGGGCCTATTCGGGGCCTGGCTCGTGCTGACCTTGTTCACCTATCCCTACGTGTATCTGCCCGTGGCAGCGCGGCTGCAGCGTTTGGCGGGTTCGCTCGAAGAAAGTGCACGAGTGCTGGGTGATACCGCTGGGCAGACGTTTCGTCGGATCGTGCTTCCCCAAATCACCAGTGCCATTCTTGCGGGGACACTTCTGGTATTTCTCTATACAATTAGTGACTTCGGCGCCGTGCAACTGATGCGCTACGACACCCTGACACGAGCGATCAACACGAATTACCTGGCCCGACCTTCGGTCGCCTTTGCGCTGAGTTTGTTGCTGCTGGTGCTCGCGGTCGCGGTCGTGATTGGCGAGCGGGCAGTGACAAGGTCGACCCCACAAGCGGGTTCGGCGCGGTCGACTCGGGTAGTTCAGTACCGGCTAGGCGCCTGGCGCTGGCCAGCGGCGGCGCTGGTGGTGCTTGTTGCATCGCTCGCTGTCGGGGCGCCACTTGTTGCCATGCTGGACTGGGCCGGAGACGGCATAATTCGAGCCACGCGAGACGGGCGTCCGCTCACTGTCGATGCCGACAAGGTGTTCGAAGCCGCTCGACACACGCTTGAGTCAAGTGTTCTGGCAGCGCTCGCCGCCGTGGCTGCCGTGCTGCCTATTGCGTTGCTGGTTGGCCGTTATCGCAGTCGTTCGGGGTCATTCTCGCATGCCATCGTGATTGGTAGCTTCGCCCTTCCCGGAATTTTGATTGCACTTGCGCTGCGCTTCTGGACGCTGCGCTCGGGGTTCGCGGGCGAGCTATTTGCTGACTCGAAGGCGCTGCTGATCTTCGCTTATGTTGTGCGGTTCGGCTCACTAGCAATGGGTATAACCCTGGTTGCGGTCCAGTCGGTTCCCGATCGCTTCCACGACGTTGGGGCCACGCTCGGCGCCGGACGACTGCGGCGTTTTCGAACCATCGATCTGCCGTTGATGACCCCGGGCCTACTGGCCGCCGTTGGTCTGGTGTTGCTGTCGACCATGAAAGAGCTACCGATCAGCTTGTTAATCGCACCAATCGGCTATCAGACGCTCACCACCAGGATCTTTAGCTCGTTCGAAGAGTCGTTTGTGGCCGAGGCCGGAATTATGGCGGTTGTCCTGGTGGCGATGTCTGGTGTGCTTTCCTGGTTGCTCGTCCTGCGTCGAGCCGAACACCGGTAGGACTTTCGCAGGCTTTGGTGTGGCAGGATTGCAATAGGTAAAACTACGAAAGGCTTGGCCAATGAAGGCTGCGGTACTGAACTCCATTCCTGGCGTGCTTGAGATCGAAGACATCGATATCGCTGACCCAGGGCCTCGTGAAGTCTTGATTCGCACCTCGGCGGCTGGTGTGTGCCACAGCGACCTTCACTTTATGGAAGGCAAGTACCCCTATCCGTGTCCCGCAGTGCTTGGCCACGAATCTGCCGGTGTGGTCGAGGCCGTGGGTTCGATGGTGCATTATGTGCAACCCGGTGACCACGTCATTACTTGCCTGTCCGCCTTCTGCGGCCATTGCTCACAGTGCACGGACGGACACCTGGCGCTCTGTGAGAATAAGGCAACCGAGTTGGTCCGACAACCAGGCGAGGCTCCTCGTCTCAGCCGGGGAGGCGAGACCATCAACCAGTTTCTCCACATGTCATCGTTTGCCGAGATGATGCTGGTGCACGAGCAAGCGCTCGTGAAGATCGACAAGGACATGCCGCTGGACAAGGCTGCGCTGATCGGGTGTGGCGTAACCACGGGCTTGGGTGCAGTCTTCCGCACGGCCAAGGTCTCGGCCGGTGAGTCGGTCGCCGTTGTTGGTGCCGGTGGCATCGGCCTTGCCGCTATCCAAGGTGCTCGAATCGCTGGAGCGAATAAGATCATCGCTGTTGACATGGTCGAATCGAAGCTTGAACTTGCACAGGCAATGGGTGCGACCCATGTGGTCAACGCCAGCGAGGTCGATGCGGTGGAGGCAGTCAAGGACATCACGCGTGGCGGGGTGCACCACAGCTTCGAGGCTGTGGGCATGAAGGCCACAGCCGAGCAATGTTTCAACATGCTGCGCAGCGGCGGCCAGGCGACGGTGATCGGCATGATCCCG
>Ga0307994_1001195_pt1 | contig 16121 bp, 12 predicted proteins | sample EllFjometagen261_FD_203171 | JGI IMG/M metagenome (GOLD analysis project Ga0307994, IMG submission 203171) | Marine microbial communities from Ellis Fjord, Antarctic Ocean - #261 | ecosystem: Environmental > Aquatic > Marine > Unclassified | place: Southern Ocean | collected 2014-11-02 | reverse complement strand
GGTGCCAACTCCCGGCATTCCACTCGGTGCCTTAGGAAAACCCTCTAATTTTGAACTTAAGGTATGAGGTGCGTGGTCTGTAGCAATACATTGGATGGTACCATCGTGAATCCGTTGCCATAGTATTTCTTTATCTCGTTGATAGCGAATTGGAGGATTCATCTTCAATCTAGTTCCTTCTTTTTCCACATCAGTTTCAGTAAATGTGAGGTGCTGGGGTAAAGTTTCTGTTGTGATAATGGCACCTTCTCCTCCCTTGGAAGGGAGCCGAGTCCTACCAGCCAGCCAGTCTGCTTCCAAACCACTTGTAAGATGAAGAATATGTAGCCGGTGTCCACTATTATCTGCTAATTCAACCGCTAGTTGAGTGGCAAGTAATGCGGTAATATCATCTCTCCACTCTGCGTGAGCAGCCATATCAGTTCTATTTTTATAACTTTCAAAGCGCTCAACCAATCGTTCTTCATCTTCTGCATGAACTGAAATTAATCCAGCGGTATTATCAAAAATAGTTTTCAGCGCATGTCGTTCATTTACAAGCAAGTTTCCAGTAGATGATCCCATGAATACCTTGATGCCACAAATACCCGGAATTGAAATTGCTTGTTTTGGTTTGCCAACTGCTAATTGTAATTGTTCAACATTTGTGGGGGTTGCTCCTATGAAAAATCCATAGTTGTTAACACACTTTGCAGCAGCAGTATCCAACTTTCCCTGCATGCCCTCCATCGTCGTTATCGATGGTTTGTTATTTGGCATATCTAGAAAAGAAGTGATTCCACCACTAACTGCGGCAGCACTACCACTTGCTAAGTCTTCTTTATCCGACTGTCCAGGGTCTCTAAAGTGGCATTGAGGGTCTATAGCGCCTGGAAGTAAATGAAGCCCAGTTCCATCTATTAGCAATTCATCATCATTTGGTAATAATCCACCACCGACGAGAATTTCGGAGATAATACCATCACTAATTCTCAAATCTCCGATTGCGGTTTGACTTGGAGTCACCATTGTTGCTCCACAAATCAACGCATTACCATATCTTAGCATAACCTTCCCTCAAACTGCATGGCGATGACTCTAGCCCATCAACTAATCGCCTAGTTAGTGGAGGATGTCATTTTGATTTGGGCCTAAAGGCATTACAAATTTCTAGATTCATCTCAATAAATGGTCCTTTCATTAAATCAATGCAATATGGAACTGCTCTCCAAATTTCATCGATAGTCTCTCTTATCGCCTTGGGCCTACCTGGTAAATTGAATATTAGGCAAGAACCACGAGTTCCACCGATTTGTCTTGAAAGAATTGCAGTAGGAACAAAGGTCAATGAGATCGCCCTCATCTGTTCGCCAAAACCATCCAAAATCCTGTCACAAACAGCAGCAGTAGCCTCTGGCGTAACATCACGCTCGGCAGGTCCTGTCCCTCCAGTGGTTACAACAACACAGCAACCGACTTCATCGACTAATTCCTTTATTGATTGTTCAATTATTTGTTGGTCATCACTAACGCACCTATAATGCACATTGATGGGGCTCCTTATCGCCTCTTCCAAAAACCCTAAAATCGCCGGTCCTCCTTGGTCTACATATTGACCTGCACTGGCTCTATCACTGGTAGTGATAATGCCAATATTGGCCAACTCACCTACGTGGTTATCACTTCCTTCAATGACGGTTATTGACTGCAATGCAAAACCTCAATTTCCGCCATATTTTGCTTGAACATCAGCGTGGAAATTATCGAGTAGAGTGTCCTCGAATAACTCGGTTTGTCTGCGCATTTTCGTTGAACGCATGTGGAATACCGTTAGTAGAACAAATACAGTAATTACCAATGGAATCACTGCTTCTAATTTGTATTGATGCATGACCTTGACAATACCTTCTGCAGTATATGCCCATGTGACTGAAGCAGCGACACCACCAAGTCCAGTCGCTAATAACACTCTGGTAAAGTTCATTCTTGATAATAATCCTAACATGGCGCCAACCAATACACCAGATGCCATAAATGGAATCCAGACGAAAGCGATTAGCCCCCAAAATCCCCAGCGATTAATAAAATCACGCTTTTCGTTTGCCATATATTCAACAGTGGATAGGGCGTTGCCAATAAATTTTGTTTGCAGCATCTTGCCACCCAATCCATCTTGCTTTGCAATAGCAACAACTCTTTCATCATCCGAGCCGCTCTGTTCAATTCTTCCAGCACCAGATCTGTCGGCAAGAGTTGAAATTTGATTTCTAGTTTTTACTATCAATTCTTGACTACCGAGTAAGTCTGAATTACGTTGGGATATATATTCATATAATTCATCATGAATTTGGTCTGTGGTTTTCTTAAATCTAAAGAAAGCAAATCTCTGTGTAGGGTAATAAATCACTGATACGAATATAACTCTGTCATCACTTGTGACAACAGCGCCTTCTAAATTGACATCAGAACGACGTGTGAAGAAAAGGTCTAGAGAATCTCTTACCTCATCTTCAACTACGGATAATGTATGTAATTCGGAGAAGAACGAAGTGTAATCTTGCTCCGATAGATCGGAATCCTTTCCTGCAGAACCGACGCCGACCCCAGAATCAAAGTCAACAACATGCCCGGTGCCTATTGTTCTAACAGTTAGTTGAACTGGTTTGAATACTCTGAAAATTGCAAACTCATCAAGGATTTCTTTCAAAACTTCTGCGCGAACATCTCTATTATCTGAAAATGTACCATCTGTATTCTTGTATGGAACCATAATATCTATCGACAATTCTCTGGGTTCTATTTTATACAATTCCCAATCTACATCAATTTGCAGTCTAGTCGCGGTATTTGTAATGGTATCTTCAACCAATCTCGTAATATGGGAACGAGACAGCATATCGTCAGCTTCTTGATGGTACACTTTGTATGTAATTGGATACAAGACCATCAATGAAACAACTGAAAGTGAAAGCGAAATAAAAGCCATCCACCAAGCTGGGATACCAGCAGAACCACCAGTTAGCATTGCAGTTTCCCTGCCACCACCCAATTCCGCTCCCATCAAGAGATAGCCCCAATCTCCTAAATCCTGTACACCCCAACACGACCTAGCACCTTGGTCAGTGATTCTGATATCTCTAATCGTTCCACTTGAAACGAATGGAAGGAAGTCAAATGTTTTCTCCTTTTCCTCTATTTCAAACACTATCTTTTTACTTATTTGTTCTCCACCTGCAACGATAGTTGCATTCTGAATATCTGAATCATTATACACGGTTACGCGTGATATGAGTTCATAATGACCAGCTCCAAATTCTGAATAAGATGCTCTGTGGGAGGCCCTGCCAGCGGCATTTTCACCTTCTCCAGCAACGGCTCTCGGTATTTCTTCTGATGAAACAACAATGTCACCCTCAGCATGTATCTCTAGGATTGTATAATTCAATACTGCAGTCCCCAGCGGGAGGTTATGGCCTGCGATAGAAAATAGTTCACGATCAGTATCCGGGAATATGTGCATCCAAGGTCCATCGGTAATTTCTTCACATTCGTCGCCAATGTCCAAGAATGTAGTGGATGCTTTGTGGTCGATTGAGGTGGTATTGCCTACCATTCCAGAAGACATTGCAAATAGGAGGAGGGCGAAAACACCAGCGTATACGATTCCTCCAAAAAGAACCAAATCTTCTTTACTACTCAAAAAGGATTTGTTATCATTGGTTCTTCTTCGGCGAATCGTGCCAAGTTCTTTTGCGGTTTTATCGCGAATTTTTGTCTCGGGGTCAAGGCTCTCTTTAGGCATGTCTCCCCCGCTCGCTGACTTTCCCATATTATGGGAAGAAAAGCATTAGCACATGAAGTATACTCTTGAAATCTACAAAAAACAGTTCTTGAAAGAAAATACAATGAATGCTAATCGCGAACATTTGAACAGTTGGTGGGTAAGGCCGGACTTGAACCAGCGACCTCGGCATCTTCAGTGCCGCGCTCTCCCAACTAAGCTACTTACCCGTACACATTGGCGAGTCCCCTCGCCATATCAAGGCTTTTGTTGCAGTGCTTTGCTTCTATGGTGGTCAAAGATTACTCAATACCGTCAAGAATCAGTTTTTGAGCATCAAATAGGACCTCTAGTCCGCCATCTGCGCGACCGAGCAGCGACATTAACTCATCGCCAGAGAACGTTGCTTCTTCTCCAGTCCCTTGAATCTCAACATATTTTCCATCAGCTGTTTTGACGACATTCATGTCAACATCAGCATTAGAATCTAGTAAATAGTCCAGGTCTAGCCAAACTTCATGGTCGATTAATCCAACAGAGATTGCAGCCAAATCATGTGGAATAACTGCGTTTTCGTGGTTAGTAGCCTCAATATCAGATAGTTTCGGGGCAACCCAATTTCCTTCCTTTTGTTGTTCAAAGGTTGGGCGGAGATCCTTTGGAAGACAAATTCCCTTGGCAATAAGTCTTCTAACCGCTAATCTTAATGCAAGGTTTGCTGCAGTTATTGATGCACATCGGGTTCCTCCATCAGCATTTAGAACATCACAATCAACATTGAGTGCGATTGGACCTAAAGCCTCTAAATCAACAGCGGCACGTAATGAACGAGCAATAAGACGTTCAATTTCTTGAGTTCTACCTTTTGCACCTCTTCTTTCACGGCGGAAGCGAGAATCGGTTGAACCCGGTAGAAGTGAATATTCAGCATGAACCCAGCCCTTTGAAGAATCTCTCGGGAACCAACCAGGTAACCTTGATTCTTTTGTGACGCACACCAGAATTACTGTATCTCCCTGCCTGTAAAGAATTGATGCAAGTGCATTTGGTGTGAAATCAATCTCGACTTCAACATTTCTCATTTCGTCTTTTGCTCGTGTCGGTTCGAAACCGCTCTTGAATTTGCCCATGACGGGGCGAGTCGGTTTGCTTCATCAAGGCTTCTCAAGGTAATTACTGTTCAACATCACATTGAAAGGTATGCTTTTACTCGGATGGCTATGACCCTCCCGCGTGTCGCCATATGTGCAGTTGCCCGTACACCGATTGGCAAGTTAATGGGGTCTCTATCCACTTTTTCAGCAGTTGAGTTAGGAATTCTTACAGTAAAGGAATTATGCAATCGGATGCAAATTGACGGCGCATCAGGAATTGTTGACGAGTTAATCTTTGGCCAAGTGTTGCAGGCAGGTGCAGGTCAAAACCCTGCGCGGCAAGTCGCCTTAGGGGCTGGATTGCCTGTTTCAACACCTTGTATGACTTTGAACAAAGTGTGTGGTTCATCTCTAAAAGCAGCAATGACGGCAGCAAATAGCATTCGTGCTGGAGAGTATAATGTGATTATTGCTGGGGGAATGGAGAGCATGACCAATGCACCTCAATTGCTAATGGGTCAAAGATTTGGTCAGAAAATGGGAGATTCTAAACTCATAGATTCAATGGTCCATGATGGGCTTTGGGATGTTTATGATGACATACATATGGGTCATACTGGGGAAACGGTTGCACAAGAATGCTCAATATCTCGTCAAGATTCTGACCACTTTGCAGTAAGATCACAACAAAAAGCAGCCACTGCGTGGGAAAATGGATGGTTTGACTGGGAAACCTTTAGCATCGAAATTCCACAAAGAAAGGGCGATTCAATACAATTTTCACAAGATGAAGGAATTCGCGCTGCTACCACTGCAGAATCTTTGGCAAATCTAAGGCCAGTATTCAACAAAAAAGGGCAAGTGACCGCAGGTAATGCAAGTACGATTAACGATGGAGCAAGTGCAATATTGTTGGCAAATGCTGATTTTGCTAAGCAACAAGGCTGGGATATAATCGCCTATGTTGAAGATTATGTGACATCAGGCGTTGAACCATCACGAGTCATGAGTGCTCCGATTCCAGCAGTAAAAGACCTCTTGAAACGAAATGATTTAGAGGTTTTAGATGTGGATATTTATGAACATAATGAAGCCTTTGCAAGTGCTTCATGTGCAGTTGCCAAAGAAGTCGGAATCCCCGATGATAGATTCAACCTCCATGGCGGCGCAGTTGCTTTGGGACACCCATTGGGTTCAAGCGGAACAAGGTGTTTGATCACAATGCTTGGAGTCATGCGCAGAACCGGTGGCAAATCTGGAATCGTAACCCTGTGCTTGGGTGGCGGAAATGCAGTTGCAATGCTCGTTTGCATAGAATAATCAACTATATAGTGTTTCATTATTGCCCCTTTTTAACTGATGGTGCTAAATAGGGTAGGCAGACGGGCACAGACATGGACACTGAAAATGTTACATTCGCTGACCTCGGCGTGGACCCAAAGGTCGTACGTGTTTTACAGTCCCAAGGCATCCTTTCCCCCTTTGAAGTACAACTTGCAGCTATACCAGATGGCATGGCTGGAAGGGACATTTGTTGTCGTGCTCCAACAGGGTCTGGTAAGACTTTGGCATTCGGACTTCCGCTATTGGCAAAGACGACAGAATCAAAACCATTCTGTCCAACTTCTTTGATTTTAACTCCAACTCGTGAACTTGCAGAACAAATTTACAATGTATTAGAGCCTCTAGCATGGGAACTCAAATTGTATGTGCTTGCAGTTTATGGCGGTGTATCATACACCAAGCAATTCAAAGCACTCGACCGTGGTGTTGATGTTTTAGTAGCATGTCCAGGACGATTATTAGATTTAATTGACAGAGGAAATGTCTCACTTCAAGATGTTAATTGCGTAGTTCTCGACGAAGCGGACAGAATGGCTGACATGGGATTCATGGAACCAGTTTGTAAGATTCTTAACATGTGTAAAAAGGACAGGCAAACTATCCTTTTCAGTGCAACCTTGGATGAAGAAGTTGCAGATTTGGTTAGAGATTACCAAACAGACCCTGTGACAATTGAAGTTGGACCAAAGGAAGTTTCAATGGAATCAATGCAACATCTATTTTGGATGATTCCAGGTTCAAAGAAAGGGCCAGTGAGTGCTGAACTAATCCGAAAAACAGGTCGTGCTATTGTCTTCTGCCGAACTCGTGCAGGTGTTGATAGAGTCGGAGATGAATTAGAGTACGATGGTGTTTCAGTTGAAACATTACATGGTGGATTAAGCCAACATAATAGAGATCGAGCCATGGAACGATTCCAACACGGAGAAACAATGGCTTTAGTGGCGACAGATGTAGCTGCAAGAGGTATCGATGTTGCCGGCGTAAATTGTGTAATTCATTATGACCCACCTGAAAATGGTAAGGCCTACAAGCACCGAAGTGGAAGAACTGCTCGCGCTGGAACATCTGGAGTCGTAGTCTCTCTCGTTCAAAAACCTCAGAAGAGGTCTTATGTCCGAATTCAACAACAAGTAGGAATTAGATGTAATTTCGATCCTCCAGAGTTTTCAGATATCCCTGAATTCGAAGTAGAGTTTATTGCACCAAAAGCAAAATCATATGGACGCCAAGGTTCTAATTCAAGAAATGATAACGGTGGAAGGCATAATCGCAGTAATAGCTATGGAAATAACGACCGAGGTGGAAACCGTGGTGGTGGAAGAGATTCAGGACGCGGTGGCGGTGGCTACAGAGGCGGCGGTGGCGGCGGAAGAGATTCTGGTCGTGGCGGCGGCGGTGGTGGCTACAGAGGCGGCGGTGGCGGCGGAAGAGATTCTGGTCGTGGCGGCGGTGGCGGTGGCTACAGAGGCGGCGGTGGCGGCGGAAGAGATTCAGGACGCAGCAGCGGCGGCGGTGGCTACAATGGCGGCGGTCGAGACGGAGGAAGAGATTCAGGACGCAGCAGCGGTGGCGGTGGCTACAATGGCGGCGGTCGAGACGGTGGGAGAGATTCCGGACGTAGCGGCGGTGGCGGGGGCTACAATGGCGGCGGTCGAGACGGTGGGAGAGATTCTGGACGTAGCGGCGGTGGCGGAAGAGATTCCAGCAATGGAGGATACCGTGGTGGGGACAGAAATTCATACCAAGGTCGTGACAGCGGAAGAGATTCTGGACGTGATGGTGGAAGAGATTCCGGCCGTGGCGGAGACAGAGGTGGAAACCAAAATGATAGATCCAATTCCAATCAAAGTGATAGAGCACCTAAGCAAGACAACAGAGAGCCTGCTAAAGCAAAACAGGATAATTCTAGTTCCAACAAGGACTCTAGCAGTAGTGGCTATCGTGGAGAAGCAAGAGGTGGAAGTTACAGCCCAACACATTCTGAAAAGAAGGGATTCTTAGGTGGGAGAAGACCACTCACTCGTGATCAATTGCGCAACAGGCCAGAGCACACACGCAAAGGCGGCCGTGGTGGGAAAGTTGATAGCAAGCGTAACAAGCATGCACAAAAAGATGATTGAATCAATCTCTTTGTAAGTGAATTCTAACAACTCTTGCTTGTCCCTTGTGTAGCGCTGACTCATCGAGAACAGTGCTTGTAACCGCAGTATGAATAATATGCATCTTTGGTGCTTTTTCACCAATCAATTCACCTAATACTTGATCCAAGTCGAATAATAAATCAAGTGATTTAGGACCGCCGCTATGCAAAGGCATTTGACTTGTATGATAGCCTTCCATTATGAAATTACCACCACTTTTCAGTGAGTGTAGCATTCTCGGCATGTGGACTTTTCTTATCTCGCTGGGAGTATGAAACCATGAACAAGCGATTAAGTCATACGACTGTTGTGGAAATACCCTTAAAGCCAAATCATCAACTTCATAATCGACTGAAACTGCATGCTCTTGTGCTAATAGGTGGCATTTTTGTTTGCCGACAATCGATAGGTCAAACACTTCGCTATTCCAACCAATTCTCGCAGCCCACACAGCATTTCTACCCTCGCCATCAGCGGGAAATAATGCCCGATTATTTAGAGGAGGGTTAATTTGTGAGATGCGTTCACTCAACCAAATATTTGCTTCTTTACCATATGCATATTCGTCTGAAGAAAAGCGCTGGTCCCACATTTCTCCACCGCTTTTGACTTTGTCATCGGTCATTTTCATTCCTCTTCTTGTTCAATTTGCTTTGGTGGTGAAAAGATTCCATAGTCTTCAATAATTTGACCAGAACCTGGTAAAATACCAAGAATATCATCGGTAATCAATCCCGTATTCTTGTAAATTTGATTGGCAAGTTGTTCCTTTTTAGTCAACCCTGGTACAAGGATTGCATACCTTGTACAGATATTCTTGATAGTAGCAGGTGTTGCACCCATCAATAATGGAACTCCATTAACTGCGACAATTCCAATACCGAGTCGAACATCTAAATCCTTGAACCATGTACGCTGCCCTCTAACAATAAATGCCCCTTTGCCAACGAATTCTCCAGTGTTAGCAGTCTTTGAAACTTGAGCAGGTTTAACGGAATATACAGTTCCATGGGCGCCTCCTCCTGCCCATGCCCGGCTCCAACAAAGTGCCATAGTAGCAGCCTCTAGCAATTTATCATCATCAAGAGCAGAATCCTCTAATTTATCTGCAACGCGAAAAGCAGGGATGTCATCTGGAATGTGTGCAGGTTTTTGTTGGTCAACAATAAATCCTTGAGCTGAACGTAAACTACACGATGGAGCACCATGAATATCTGCGTGTAAATACAGATCATTTACTGATAGATGCCTTTTGACAACGGAATCATTACCTTTGGCATCCTTGCCTCCAACTAGTAAATGGCCACCGGAAATCATTGACCAGCGATGTGTTTCAAACCAAAACCTCTTGCTACGTTTAATTCGGTTTAACTTCCCAGTTGCTTCCGCTTTGGTTTCTTTTTTCTTTGCTGTTTTTAATCTGGTAACAGTTTCTTTGAGTGCATCGACCGCACCCCTATTCTTATTCTTCTGTTTTCTTGCAGATGTAAAATGTCGCTGAGCATTTTGATGTACTGTTTCATCAAGTGATAATGTTGCCTGTGGGCCATTTGGTTGACCATCTTCATCAGGGAGAATAGCGACAAAAGTTCTCTCAGCAGCATTCACAGAAACAATCCAAGGGATTTCTTTTGTCGCCTTTTTTGTCGCTTTCCAACCTTGAGCCTCAACAGCCTCATCAACTTGTGTTAATAGGGATTCAACATGGCTCCAATTTTCTTGAATCATGTGGCCGAGAGCCTGTTGTTTGTCTATTTTCTCTGAAAAAGAAATCATAGAGTTCTCTTGTTGAACAAGTCTTCTTTGCAATCTCTCAACATCGGTTGAATGACCTCTTCCAGGAGCGGCAATATCCATTTTTTCAGCCTCTCGTCTTGCTAATGCTTCCGAGTCGTGACAACCCTTCCAAGCATCAACAGCAGCCCCAAGAGTGTCAAAACGAAGCGATACCTTATCGGCATGGGATGGTAGTAGGATCGGCGTTGCTTCCTCGGCATGTAACTCTAGGAATCTGTCACGGATAACGCCCACAATCTGTTCATCTGCTACCGCCTGTAATTTCTCAACAGGAACTTCATCACTTGGCTTCAGAATTAAGAATCCTGAATTGCTATTTGATAGATCGTTTAGCAACTCGTGTAATGCAGAATGAACCTTACCAATATCGGCATCTTCTGCCTCCATGTTTGGTTGATGACCTGCAAGTTGGCAAATAGCATTGGCGTGAGTTCCACCGAGATTTAATTTACCTCCAAGGGTTGAAACTAGATCTCTATCAGTGTCCTTAAATAATTCAGTTAACCCTAGTTCATCGAGTGTAAATGGATTTATCGCAGCAGGAGGTGGGGTATACTCAAAACCCTTTTTTAGAGTTCTTCCAGCATAAGCCGCATGAGTAAGTGGCTGGATAATGATTCCTTCATTATCGACCAAAATGATATTTCCATCTCTAAAAACTTCTACATAAATATGTCTTGAACCAAACTTAGTTTCAAAATCAAATGACAATACTCGGTCAAAGCCAAGTTGCCTTACTCCAGTGAAGCGCGAATTTTTGAGGTGCTTTCGCAGTAGCATAGCGAATGGTGGCGGCGTCATCGGCATAGGGCGGTCGCGGTTTGAGGTGTAAATTCGTGAACCTCTGACAAAGACTAAATCGAATTGGTCCATTTCTTTAGGATTGATTCGAAGGACAATTTGCTCGTAATGAGGCATGTATGCCTTCTTGACATATGCATTAGTGCATTTGTTCAATTCATTGGCCATTGCAAATAGGTCAAAACCGCTCATCGCCTCCTTCATGCTGCCGCCTCCATACTTGGCTAGGTGGCTAGGGGTCTTGAACTCTCAGCACATCATTATCTGTATAGGTCGCAAAACACCGGTTGAATAACACTTGCATGCCTTGATTAAAGTATTTCCAATACTTTATTTTCAGATGATTTTCCAATGATAATCTTCCTCAGCAACCTTTCCACTTCTTTGCTGAGAAAGCAGATGTGACAAGGTTTGATCTTGGGCTAAAAGAGGATGTGCATCTGGGCTATCTTGGTATGCAATCATAGAAATTTGAGCGAGTTTACTATTTCCTGCAGCCACGGCATCAAGAACTCTTTGATGGCGAGCAGCCCTGTGATCAAGGTAATATTTCAATTTCTTTTCCGGTAGTGGAATTACGGGTCCATGGCTTGGGAAAATCAAATGTGGCTTCAAATCAATAAGGCGTTGTAATTGTTGTAAATATTGGTCCATATCGCCTTCACTAGGAGGTATCAGAATGGTGCCAATACCCGCTACCATGTCGCCAGCGACTAAACCAGCATCTCCGAGCAAGCATATGTGACCAGGGTGATGGCCTGGTGTTTGCAATACCTGCCATTTTTGCTGTCCGAGTTGCAATATTTCTCCATCGTGCAATATGCGTTGGCATGGAATCTGCTCTGATGTTTGTTGACTACCCCAAATTGGTACATCAAATGCTTCTCTCAATAAATCAAAATCACCTAAATGATCGCTATGAGGGTGAGTGAATACAATGGCTAGCAAATTACCATTATGCCGTTCCACAGCAACTGCCAAATCCTCCATCCCCTCTCGCATTCTAGCAGCAGGGTCAACTAATACGAAGTCACCTTCAGGGTCTCCGATAAGGTAGGAGTTAGTGTGGTCAGCAGGTGGTAATGTTGCAGTTTTTACTGGAACAACTTCGACTCCATATGCAAATAAGATTGAACGACGACCTATCTGTTGTTTTTCCATTTCTTCAGCAGATAAGTCCATATTGCCATCAAATCGCGCCAGTGTGCGTTTTAATTGCATCATCAGAGTGACAACTGGTGGAGCAATTTTCATTTCGTGTGTTTTCCATTTTGCCAATAATTGATCTGCAGTTTGCCAAGTGAATTCAACAAATTCAGTTTGACCTACGATACTTGGTTGCGGAACTTCCTGCGAACTTCCGCCATGAATATGGAGGAATGTATTCTCAAATAACACCGGCCCGAAGGGGGGAGTTGTCCGTGAAGAAATATGACGGATTCCCTGCGTGTCACATGGGATATTCCCCTGCTTAACCTGTGGTAGCCAATTTGCCTTGTCCGCAACAACGAGACTTCTTGCAGCATCATCGACTACGACAATTTTTCCTTCAGCACAGGCGAAGCCTAGTTCCTCAACAACCTCTCGCATAATAGCAGCAAAAGCAGCAGCATTTGGCCCATCTAGTTGCGCTAGTTCCTCAACTGCCAACTTGTCAACACCAGATAACCCACCACCGGGAAACGCCCAATAACCCGGAAAAGCAGGCATTGACTCGGCCCTTCTGCCGAGTAAGACTTCAACTCCATTGGAACCATCACGGGTGATCATCATTGTTGCTGAAGGTCTAATTTTGCGTGAGACAGAACCCATCTCAACACCCTTAGGAACTTCGCTCATAGACAAAGCAAAGCGCCTCGCCCTTCAATGATTTCCTCTAATGGCCTCAAAGCCAGTTTGAAGTGAGAGTAGCGCTTGGACTCTTTATGGCCGATACAATAGAAGAGGAGTTGGCTCTTCTTGCAAGAGTTGTAGATGAGGCTGAAAAAATGGGTATTGACCCATGGCCAAAGTCCAAGCCGCAGAGGCCTTGGGCAAAATATGCAATCGCTTCTTTTATGGTAATAATGATGCTGAGTTGGGTTTCAAAAGTATTGTTTAGATTCATAACCGTCTAGTTAAATGGTAGCCACCTCGGACCTTAAGAATGGCCATCATCAAGCGATTCATTCGCAGGTCAAGCGTGAACTGAACAAATTGTAGCAATATGATTGTTCACGCGAAGGGGGAGGCTACGCCAAAATCGGATATAAAAAAAGTAGCCCACCTCGGACCTTAAGAATGACCAACATCAAGCGATTCATTCGCAGGTCTAGCGTGAACTGAACAAATTGTAGCAATATGATTGTTCACGCGAAGTGGGGAGGCTATGCTAAAATCGGATATAAAAAAAGTAGCCCCCCTCGGATTTGAACCGAGGTCGGAGGGATCAGAACCCACCATGATGGACCGCTACACTAGGGGACTATGCACCTGCCGATTAGCCATCACTTCTTCAACTAAACGGTGAAGTTATTAGATTTTTTATTCTGGTTAGTCCTTTATCGCTCTTGGAAGAATCGTGAATGTTGTAACCATTTGGATGGCTTGGCCGTATGTTATGCTACCTTGATACTCCCTACTATCGGCATCAACAACAACACGCAATCGGAATTTACAGGTTTTCTTAGACCTTTTCTTACGAAAGTGTTTGTAAAAATGTACGCCAACCTTGTACTTCCCTGGGGTAGGAATCTCCTCCCACACAATATTCTCAACGGGGTTATTACTGACTGGCTTAACGTTCATATCGACATCCAATATGCCACCACACTGACTGGTTTTGTTGTTGAAATATATGCGTTCACCATCAGGGCAAAATAAATGCAGATCTAAGTCGTTATAATCGTCCCAAGAAAGAGTCACTTGAACTGCACCCGATTTTCCACCTTCTCTTATCAGGCGCTCATCCATGTCATCATCTGTTGGAGTCTCAGCGATAGTAATACCACTTCCAATCTCCTCTTCCGCAACTAGCACTGAATGTTGCTCCAGTCCTTGTTGATTCTCTTCAATCCATTCACCGCGGCCATCTAATTCCATTATTCGGCGTTGTTCATCATCGCTATTTTGTTCATCATGTATGTCTTCGATTATGTCGGATAAAATTAATCTTAAGTCCATAAAATTTTGATCTCTACGAGAATCTCTTTCTAAATAGTCTGAATATTCATTTTCTGATAACTCTGTGGTTTGCCTTGAACGTAATACTATCATGCCGTCCCTTTCAACAGACTCAATTGATCCAAAACCACCATACTTTTGACGATGAGCCAGATCAGCTAACCTTTGTTGTTTTCTTTGGATTCTCTTGTAAATGGAGCGTAATGCTAGTAATGGAATTAGTACTAAGGCGATTCTGCCCGCTATGACTACGTCCTCCATAACCTCTATTGTGCACTACTCCTTTATTGGAGATTTGGCTACTTTATGTAAAATAACTGGATAAAGCAGACTTAAGATAAGAATGCAGCATTCAATTTATCCAGTATTTCCCGACTTGGTCGCAATTCACTATCTGGGACATCTATTAGAGCCCTTTCAACAAGTCCCAAATCTTCTATGAGTGAAGGTTTAGTTCCATCGAAGTAGAGTAATCCAGTAACGTGCTTTGATTCAGCATCAGCAGCGTGAAGCGCACTTAGGGCAGCAACAGCATTTGTTGGGTCATGCTCTTCAGAGATTGTTTCCAATCGAATTACTGAGCCATCGTGAAGAGTAATATCGCGGAAATGTCCTTCGGGAACTTCAACTTCCTTCATCGGTTCACGGTTTGGGATATAATCGGCAATATGCAATGTTACATTGTTATCTTTAACATAGCCATAAGACTTCAAAGATTCATCATTATTGTTGAATGTGACACATGGGGAGATAATGTCTATCAATGCAAACCCTTTGTGTGACATTGCTGCCTTTATCAATGAATTAAGTTGCTTCTTTGAACCTGAAAACGAACGGGCTACGAATGAACAACCAAGATTGATTGCAAGAGCGCACAAATCAATAGGCTGTGTTTTATTTGGAGTACCCTTCTTTTTCTTAGAACCGATGTCTGCAGTAGCGGAATATTGGCCCTTGGTCAATCCATAAACTCCATTATTTTCTAAGATGTATACCATGTCCACATTTCGTCTAATCGCATGAATTAATTGTCCGATTCCAATAGATGCAGAATCACCATCTCCTGAAACTCCCAAGTAAAGCAAGTCTTTGTTGACAGTGTATGCACCTGTGGTTACAGATGGCATTCTTCCATGAACTGTATTGAATCCATGTGATTGTCCAAGATAGTATGCAGGAGTCTTGGAAGAGCAACCAATACCGGACATTTTAGCGATACGGTGGGGTTCAATTCCATTTTCCCATGCGGCTGCAATAATTACATTTGAGATTTGATCGTGACCACAACCAGGGCACAGAGATGAAGGTCCACCAGTGTAGGAATCCTTCGGTTCGTTAATCATATTCAATTTTATTACCTTTGCAGGTCTTGTTGGTACTTCACTCATTGTTTCACCTCCTCAAGTTTTGCCATAATTAAGTCTGAATATATTCTTGCTCGAGGTGGTTGACCATCAGAATAAGCAACAGAATGAACCTTTGTGACCAAATCATTTGGCAACTCCTTTCTTAGAATCCCCCACAGTTGCCCATCTCTATTCATTTCAAGAACGATAATAGTTTCGTGACGCCTAATGAACTCTCCAACTTGGTTTGAGATTGGTAGTGCACGAATACGGCATTGACTGACCTTTAGGCCAGTCGCTTCGAGCATATCGTCAATTTCTTGGATTGTATTTTCCATACTTCCAATATAGATGACACCAACTTCACATTCAATTTCTTCTCGCAGGAGTGGTGCAGGAAGAAGTTCTCTTGCACCGTTTATCTTCCTCTTTAATCTAGCCATAAGGTCAACGTAGTCCTTTGGTTTTTCAGAATAAACTCCCTTGGTGTCGTGACCAGTTCCACGATAAAGGATAGGGTCCATTCCTGAGCCAGGTAAAGTACGGTATGGGATTCCATCGCCATCAACATCAAGGTAACGCCCGAAGTCTTCAAACGCTTCAAAAACATCACGATCTCTTACTACCTTTCCTCGATCCATCTCTTGCTCAGGGTAAGTGAATCCTTCACATG
>Ga0307994_1001190_pt1 | contig 16161 bp, 13 predicted proteins | sample EllFjometagen261_FD_203171 | JGI IMG/M metagenome (GOLD analysis project Ga0307994, IMG submission 203171) | Marine microbial communities from Ellis Fjord, Antarctic Ocean - #261 | ecosystem: Environmental > Aquatic > Marine > Unclassified | place: Southern Ocean | collected 2014-11-02 | reverse complement strand
ACATAGATGGTTTCGCAGATTTCGGCGGATTCGTCGATGAAGGTACGAAGCGCTCGCTTCTGACCGAACGGACTGATGCCGCCGGCCACGTAGCCGCTGGAACGCTCGGCGTGTGCAACAACAGCCATGCTGGATCGCTTGGCCCCGGCTGCTCGAGCTAGGGCTTTTAGGTCGAGTTGATGGGTGACAGGCACGATGGCTACCACGAGCTCACCACGGTCATCATCGAGTCGGGCCATGAGGGTCTTGAAGACAACTTCGGGCTCAAGTTCGAGCTTGTCGGCAGCTTCGAGCCCAAACGACTCGGCCCCAGGGTCGTGGTCGTATGGATAGGACTGATAGCCAATTCCTTGGGTATCAAGAAAGACCGTCGCCGGTGTTTGCACTCTCTGAACGTATCGCTTGTTGGTAAGGCATCTTGCAGGGAGTGCATCTGATTATCTGGGTGCGCCAGTCTGTCGGGCGACAATACCTTGAGTGATGAGACCGTCGTGGTGATCGAGTTGCGGGCAGCTCCCACGGGGAGTTTCGTGCTGGGCTCGGTGAGTGAGGGTTCCATGTTGCGTCGAGGCTTCTCTAACGGTCGGTACCATCACGCCGTGATCGCGATAGCGCATGGTTGAAGTACATGGCGCCACGGTGCTGCTCATGTGGGCGACCGGTGGCTTCTTCTTCTTGTGGGTGACCACCCGCCGGCGCGAAGTTGGTATCGGCTACGGCTGGACCATGCGCATTACCTACATCGGTATTGCTGGGTTGGCGATGGTAACCGGATTCAGTTCTGGCGTGCATTGGCCTCGTGAGATCTTTGGTATGGCGTCCATTGCCGGGTCTTTGGTGGCACTCGCCGAGTCCTGGTTCCGGCGCGGTGCCGGTGTTGCTGGACAGCGCCAGGTGATCGAACGCCGCAGTCAACGTGTGGCCGACATGACTGGTATCGACAAGGACGAGCAGCGCTTCGACCCTGACGCCCCTGAATTTCGGCCATGGTTAGATCTGCTTGCATCGGCACTGGGAACGATCGCCATCGTGCTTGGAGCTATTCATGCCGAAGGACCGGTCTGGTTGTCGATCCTTCGGGTACTGGCCGGAGCGGTGTTTCTGGGGGCGATCAGTGATGCCATGCTGTTGGGTCACTGGTACCTTGTCCAGCCAGGTTTGGCTCGAGCCCCGATCCACGAACTTGTTCGTTACACCACGTATGCATGGTTGCCACACGCACTTGTGTTCATGTTGCCGACCGGCATGTGGTCGGTGCTGAACGGTTCGATCGACGATGGCTATGGCGGCATGCTGGGCTGGTTCTGGGTCGCAAGTACCGTTGCAACCATCGTGCTGATCTTTGTGACTCGAGCCGCCTTAAAAGAGCGCCAATACGCCGCTGTTATGGCAGCGACCGGCCTTATGTACCTGGCGATTCTGACAGCGTTTGGGCAGGACGTCGTGGCGCGTATCTTGTTGCATCGCTGATTCCCCGCCATGCGGCTTCTACGAAGTCCAACAGCAGCAACGGCTGCTTAGAACAGGGCCCTCTGAAACCAATTGGAACCTAAGGGACGAGGAACCGATAGGCCTGGAGCAATATGGAGTGATGCCATCAGCTTCTGGCTGATCACCGTGTCGGCGCGTCTGTACGGCGCCGTATCGCGCAAGTCTTTTCGCTGTAACCAACTCGATCGGTGCACCGGAAGTCACATCAAGCGGCAATTATGTGACCGTGATCGATGAAGAGTTGCGCTCACCCGATCCCGAGGTATCGCGCAGCATCGACATTGTCGAATTCGCAGCCCTAGCCCATGCCGACCCGGTCATCGTGTTCTGCGCTCTAGCTGCGAAGGCCTACCCATCGCTGACAGGCTAGAGACTCGGTTGTGGTCGTTGCCCACGCTGCGATTCGAACCCAGATGCCAGCTTGATGAGCGTGGGCTCACTCCAGGCTCGGCCCATGAACGTGACGCCGACCGGCATGCCGGCCACGGACGCAGCGGGCACCGAGATGAGTGGATAACCCGCTGTTGCTGCCAGCGTTGCCGTGCCGCCCATGCGAGCATCGCCGTTGATGAGATCGATAGGCGTCGCGGGGGCTCCTGTTGGAGCAGCGATCGCATCGAGGTTGTGGTCAGTTAGAAATCTGTCGAGGCCCTCGACCCGAGCCAACCGATCCACTTTTGCCACTGCGTCGAGGTACACCTGGGCGGTCAGCGGTCCACTGGCCTCAGCCATCTCGAGTAATTCCTGGCCGAAATGCTGCAGCTCTGTGTCAGCGTGCTTTTCGTTAAACGAGATCACGTCCGCCAGGGTGCGTGGGGAGCCCTCGGTTCTTGTGAGCAAGTAGCGATTCAGGCCCGCTTTGAATTCGTGGAGCTTGATTTCTCGTCCTGCATCGATGAGTTCGCGCTCGACGGTAAGGCCGGGAACGTCAATCATGGTGGCGCCAGCGCCACGCATGAGCTCGACCGCATGGCTGACCACTCGGTCGGCGTGGCGCGAAAATCCAAATAGACCTGTTGCTACCCCGATGCGGGCACCGCGAAGGCCGTCGGCATCGACGTATGCGACATAGTCGTGGATCAGTGCCGCAGTCGTGGCTGGGTCGCGTTCGTCGCATCCAGCCAGAACCGTGAGTACCGCTGCAGCGTCAGCGACCGATCGGGCCAGCGGCCCGATGCTGTCCTGCGATTGTGAAATGGGGACTACGCCGGCGCGGCTGGTGAGTCCAACGGTGGGTTTCAACCCGACGACCCCGTTCGCCGTGGCCGGCGACATGATCGATCCGTCTGTCTCGGTGCCGATAGTGGCGGCCGCAAGATTTGCCGATGCTGCTACGCCCGAGCCCGAACTCGAGCCACCTGGCGACCGAGCCGGATCGTATGGGTTTCGCACCTGGCCATTGCGGCCGCTCCAGCCGCTGGTTCCGGAGGTCGAACGGAAGAATGCCCACTCGCTCATGGCAGTCTTGCCGAGGATCACAGCGCCGGCTGCTCGTAGTCGAGCTGCTGTGGTCGAATCTTCGAGGGGCATTGATGTCACCATGGCCAGCGAGCCAGCGCTGGTCAGCATGCTGTCACCGGTGTCGATGTTCTCTTTTAATAGGATCGGGATGCCATGAAGCGGACCCCGCTCCGTGCCAGCGCTGCGCTCGTCGTCGAGCAAGCTTGCTAGTGATCTAGCGTCAGGATTGACTTCCACTACTGATCGAAGAGCCGGATCGACGGCGGCAATACGATCGAGGTATGCGTCGGTGATTTGGGCCGCAGTGCGTTGGCCCGATGACATCAGTTCTTGCAGCCCGGAGATGGACTGTTCGATGATCCACGACATGGAGGGCTCTCTTCAGCTTGGTGGTGGAACCTGTTCCAAATATTCGCGAACCCGATGGCGACGAGGCAGACGGCGTCGCAATTCGGCGTTCCGGTCTGTTGAAGACCCTAACCGGGGTTCGCCCAGGCTTCTTTGTAGGGCAAGCCGGGGTGACGCATGTCGGCTTAGCGCATAGCGAAGACCAACAGGTCGCGAACGTTGACGATGCCGACCATCGGCCCGCGGTCTGTCACGGGCGAATGATGCAGACGCTTCACGGTCTTGATCTCGTTCACGTCGACGGCTGGTGAAAACGGGTCTGCCAGCTGTTCCAATACACAAAGTCATCAAACGGTTTACGTTTGCCGGGTCCCTCTCGTTCTCCGCTAATACGGAGAGGTGCTCATCGGTGACCAGGCTGTTCCAGACACATTTGTAGACCTCGCCGACGGCACGGCACGAGTCAGCATCGGTGCTCACGACGAAATGCCGGTCCTGTCGAAACGAACCGGCGGGCGCTTGCCGAGCGCGTTCAAGCAGTTCATTGAGCCACTCGGGATCAACAGCTCGATCGAAGTCGAGGCGAGGCCGCACCGACCTCGTTGTTGCGAGCATCCCATCGGGAGTCAGTTGCAGCACCATCAGCCAAGTGCGGTCCCACAGCCCTGGACACTTGCCATCAACGACAAGTGCCCTCGCCGTAGCGACACCCAGAGCTATGGCTTCGCTGGTTTAGGTCCACGTGCCAGAGACCTGAAGCGCTAGCGTCTCACTATGTCATCAGCGCCAGCCATCAAACTCGCTCGCAAAGTCCCGGCCGCCGCCGAAGTCCACGGACTTCCGCTCACGACCGAGCAGGTTAAGACCGAAGACGGTTCGCTGCCGTGGAAGCAGATAACCGCCCAAGGGTTCACCGGCAAGCTCGGCGAGAGCGCCATGGTGACCGTAGAAGATTCGGTTCGTTGTCTGGTCGGCATGGGCAGCGGTGACGACGTTGACGCCGACGCTTGGCGCCGAATCGGCGCTGTGTTTGCCCGAGCGAGCAAGCGCTGCAAGGCCGTATCGCTGGCAGTCACTGGTGTCACTGACATGGAGACCCTGGCCGAAGGCGTCGCTCTGGGCTCGTACGACTACACCGAGTTCAAGAGCGAGCCGGCCAAGCCCTCGCTCAAGACAGTGTCGCTGATCGGCACGACGAGCAAGAAGGCCGAAGCCGCTGTCGCCAAAGGCTTGGCAATTGCCGACGCAGTCAATCAGGCTCGCGACTTCGTCAATGAACCTGGCGGGACTTTGACCCCCGAGCGCTTCGCCAATGAGGCTAAGCGCATCGCTCGCCAACCAGGGCTGACCATCAAGGTGCTCGGCCTGGCCGAGATCAAGAAGGCAAAGCTCGGCGGTCTGTTGGGCGTCAACCGAGGCAGTGATCTGCCGCCTCGGTTGGTCGAGATGAATTACAAGTGCGGCGTGCGTGGCGCCCCAACCATTGCTCTTGTTGGTAAGGGTGTCACATTCGATGCCGGTGGTCTTTCGATTAAATCGTCGGTTGGTATGTCCACCATGAAGTGCGATATGGGCGGTGGCGCAGCAGTCTTGGGTGCAATGTCGGCCCTGCCGTCGTTAAAGCCGTCGGTGAATGTCAAGGCATGGGTCCCCATGACCGACAACATGCTGGGCGGCGACGCAACCCGCCTGGGTGACGTGCTTACAATTCGTAACGGCAAGACGGTCGAAATTCTGAACACCGATGCCGAGGGTCGCTTGATCTTGGCCGATGGTCTTTCGTTGGCGAGCGAGGCCAAGCCCGATGCAGTCATCGATCTGGCAACCTTGACGGGTGCAGCCATGGTCAGCCTGGGCAAGGACTACTCAGCGCTCATGGCGAACAACGATGACTTCGCAGGTCAGGTCGAAGCTGCCGCCGACGATGCAGGTGAGCTGACCTGGCGTATGCCGCTTCCAGCCCGCTATCTCAAGCTGCTCGACTCGCCGATCGCCGACATGAAGAACATCGGTGGCGCCTACGGCGGTGCGATCACAGCGGCCCTGTTCTTGCAAGAGTTCGTAGCCGAGGGTCTTCCCTGGGCACACCTGGATATTGCTGGGCCAGCCTTCGCCGACTCAGTGCAGGAGACCGGCCCCAAGGGCGGCACGGGGTATGGCGTGCGCACCCTGATCTCGCTGATCACGAACTTCACCAAGCCCCAGGCGTAACACCGGAGCTATTTCTTAAAACGCGAAAAGTGCCTGCGTCAGCGACGTTGGGCTTCCCGATCCTCGGTCGTCGACGCAGGCAAATCTTGTGGCTGGCTAGGGCAGTTGGTCAGGGTCGGTCAATGCCCACTGCACCGCGTGCCACGCGATGCTGGGGTGGAAGTGCCATTGGTGCAGTTGCCGTTCAGCCTCGTGCGTGGGTTCACCAAGAGCGAGCAGGGTGCGGGCGAGATGCGTGGCCCGAACCATCTCGGTTCGTCGTTGTGCCCCGTCGTCGGCTCGATCGATTGTCCAACTGTGATGTAGTGCCTGCAGCCGAGGGCCAAGCCGCTTGACTTGGCGATAGCTCAGTGGCGGTATCCGTTTACGTACGTAGAGCAGATCACCCTGCTGCTGAAGCATGTGAAATTTGGTGCAGCGTTCGATCGTGCGGGCAAAAGCTCCGCGACGGTCTATGCGGGCGCCAAGGCCAATCTCTCGGCTGAGAACGGCTGCTTCTATCTCGAACCCTTGTGGCTCGGCATCAAACTCGTCGGCCAACCGCCGCAGTAGCAGGGTTGTGCTTGGACCCACGACGGGCAGCCAGAACGTCTCGACGTAGGCCGATCGCGGATCGTGACCGTCGTCGTCTTGTTCGGGATCGAGCCAGGGCATCACTCCAAAGCGATCCGGTAAATCGGCGTCATCCTGGAGTTCAGCTACGTCGTGGCCCCCTCGTGTCGCCGGGGTCTCAGTTCGTGGGGTCTCGGTTGGCGGGGCGTCGGCTGGCGGGGAGGTATTAATGAGCGACATGCGGCGGTTCCGTTTCGTTGAGCTCGTGGGTGCTACGTGCGAGGCGAGAAGCCGTGTATGTATCTTTCATGGCTTTTCATGTATTGTCAATACCCAAATATCGAAACCGGGTGCGAATGCGTTGTCGTCGTCCCATAAGGTCTGGGGGTGGAACAGAGCGTGAACGACGCAGCGTTGGCTGCACGGGCGCTGGTCGACGCCGCATCCTCGGTTGCGGTTCTGACTGGAGCGGGGATATCGACGGACTCGGGCATCCCCGACTTCCGCGGGCCCCAAGGGGTGTGGACAAAGAACCCCGAGGCCGAGAAGAAGTCGCACATCGACACTTATCTCAACGATCCCGAACATCGCAAGGCCAACTGGCAGCGCCTAGCGAAGCGCCAAATTTGGGCTGAGGTCGACCCCAATGACGGCCACCGCTCGCTGGTTGCTCTCGAGCAGCGCTCGAAACTCCACACCTTGGTAACCCAAAACGTCGACGGTCTACACCAAGCCGCTGGCTCTGATCCCGACCTCGTCGTCGAGGTCCACGGTACGACTCGACGCGTCAAATGTTTGGACTGTGGCGATGGCGCTCCGATGCAGAAGGCACTCGACCGAGTTCTCGCCGGTGAAGAGGACCCCCCATGTAAGACCTGCGGGGGCATCTTGAAGTCGGCAACTATCTCGTTTGGCCAGTCGCTCGAAGTCGACGCACTCGAGCGATCCCAAGTTGCTGCCCAAGAATGTGACCTGCTGGTATGTATCGGCACCAGCTTGGGCGTATTCCCCGTCGCCAATATGGTGCCGATCGCGAAGAATTTCGATGCTGAAATCGTGATCGTGAACGCCGAACCAACCGGCTTCGACGACCTGGCCACCGTGCTTGTGCCAGGCTCGATTAGCCAGGTACTGCCAGTCATGCTGCGCTCAGACGGGTAGCGTTTTAGCTATGGCATCGTTTCGGGATCTGTTGAAGCATGCGAAAGCGCAGATCACCGAGGTCGACACAGGCCGAGGCAGCCAACTCGTGCAGGAAGGCGCTGTGCTGCTCGACGTTCGAGAACCTGAGGAATATAGCCAGGGTGCGGTTCCTGATTCGATCCATATATCTCGCGGCCAGCTTGAGTCAAGCATTGAAATTCGGATTGCGGATAAGGACACGTCGCTGGTTGTGATGTGCGCTGGCGGCGTTCGGTCTGCATTCGCCACGAAGACATTGGCCGAGCTCGGTTACACCAACGTCGTGTCCATGGACGGTGGCTTCAATGCTTGGAAAGACGAAGGACGCCCTTGGGTGGTCCCAGCCACGCTGAGCCCAGAGCAACGCAACCGGTATCAGCGTCATCTGTCGATCCCAGAGGTAGGCGAAGCCGGCCAGCTCAAGATGCTCGGCGCCAAGGTGCTGTGCCTCGGAGCGGGCGGACTTGGCTCTCCGGCAGCGCTCTACCTGACGGCGGCGGGTGTTGGCACCCTGGGCATCGTCGACATGGATGTTGTCGATGCATCCAACCTGCAACGCCAGATCCTGCACAATATGGACCGGATTGGTGACCGCAAGGTCGATTCGGCCAAGAAGACGCTGACTGCTCTCAATCCTGACGTCACGGTCATTACCCACGACGTGCGGCTCGACGCGTCGAACATCGTCGACATCATCGGTGGATACGACATCGTTGTTGATGGCACCGACAATTTTCCAGTGCGGTACATGCTCAACGATGCATCGGTGAAGCTTGGCATTCCGGTCGTGCACGGCTCGATCTTCCGGTTCGAGGGGCAGGTCACGGTGTTCGATCCCAGAAACGGCCCGACGTACCGAGACATGCTTCCCGAACCTCCGCCACCTGAACTGGCGCCGAGTTGCGCAGAGGCAGGTGTGCTCGGGGTTCTGCCGGGCATCGTTGGTTCGATCCAGGCGCTCGAAGCCATCAAACTTATTCTTGGCCATGGAGAACCTTTGGTCGGGCGGCTGCTCGTATTTGATGCGGCGGAGATGGAATTCAACGAGTTCAAGTTGAACATCGACCCCAAAAATCAGTTCACCTACGTCAATCGTGACCGCATCGAGATCACCGAACTCGACGGCCTCTGCACCGGTGTTCTCGCCAGCTAAACGCTGAAGCCAAGCCAGTACTAGAGAATCTGGGCCTCTGCTAGGGGTACTGAAAAGAGCATCTGTGGCAACCGACCTGGCCCTCCGCGTCCGGAGCATCACTGTGACACTGGCAACATGAGCCTCAGGGTCCACATAAGTCACAAATTACCCTGCTAGTCTGGTCCTGCCTGGCGGGTGGAGTAGGTGTTCTCGCGCGAGAGCCCATGCAAAAATGTCATTTGAATACCCCAGCTACCAAGCCTCGAACCAGGCTGATAATCGCTGTTCTAACAGCGATTTCACTCCTGGCAGGAGGCGGTTTAGCCGCGGCACCTGCCGAAGCGCAGGGAGCGACGCAATTCGTCTTCCAAGGCGCAGGTTGGGGCCATGGCGTTGGTATGAGCCAGAACGGTGCCCGTAACGCCGCTAATGCTGGCATAGACCATGTCGGCATATTGAACTTCTACTACCCCAACACCATCGTGACGCCGATTGCGTCGCTAGACAATATTCGGGTTCACGTTGGTGACGCTTCTCGAGTTGAGATGAGCTCGGACGGTGTGATCGTGTTTGAGCGCGGTGGCGTGGCGATCAACTCGATCCCATCAGGATCGATCACGGTGTCGGCCCATGATGGAGGCATCCAGGTTGGCAACGCCTGGACGACTGCCTCGACGTCAGATCCGTTGTTCGTGTCCTTCCCCCAGCCGATGAAGATCTCGAACAACGGACACCGGTACTTGTGGGGTAAGATCCAGCTCACCGTCAAGAACGGCAAGGTTCGAGTCGTCGAAGTTCTGCCGCTAGAACAATATGTTCAAGGCATTGCCGAAATGCCAGCCGCTTGGCCACTCGAAGCACTCATGGCTCAGGCCATCGCAGCCCGCACCTATGCCCACGAAATCACGCTTCATCGCCGTAACTCGACGGCCTGGACGCGGGAGTATGACATCAGTGGCTCAACCGTGGACCAGAACTACATCGGCTATGACGCACAAGACAGCGCATGGGATCAGAAGTGGCTCGCGGCAGTAAAGGCCACCGCTGGTGTTGAAATCATTGACAGTAACGGTCCCGTTCGGGCGTACTACTCAGCATCTAATGGTGGTTACACCGAAACGGCCGAATACGTATTCAAGAATGATGTGCCCCACACGGTGGCTGGTCCGGATCCCTATGACGAGGGTGGACACGACTGGACCACATGGACACGCACCTATACACAAGAATCCATGAGTCGCTGGCTCAACGCGCATGCAGACACGTCGGTCGGCACGCTTGCGGCCATCAACGTCTTGGGCGGTGCTGGCGCCTCGGCACGCCTGGACAAGGCTGTCGTCGAACTTGTTGGTTCAGCCGGCACTAAGCGCGTCACTGGCAAACGCCTGATGCTCGTGATGAACTCGAAGATCTTCGCCGAGGGCGGGGGACTGTCTACTCACCTGCCGGGCACGTTCACCACAATCGGCAACGGTGTGGGCGCAGGTGCTCCACAGCCGAGTGGTGCTGCGGCGATTGCCGAGGTGACGCCCGATCCAGTCGCCGAAACCGGGAGCGAGAACGCAGACTTCACGCCGCCCCCGGGATGGCAGCCAGAAATCGGGACCGGTGTGCCACCAGGACAGGCTGTTTCGTCTAACCAAGCGGCACCGGAAATGAACGCAGTAGCGCCAGTTGACGCGGCCGATGCCGCTGAAACCAATCAAGCGCCGACGATGCGAGAAACCAGCGGCTACACGCCGCCCGAAAGTTGGCAGCCCGAGCCGGGCACAGGTGTGCCGCCGCGTGCTGGCGTCGCTCCATCGACTGCACAGGCATCGACCCCTGCGGCCCCTGCCGCAGGTGCGGCTACGACGAACAAAGCGTTCACACCTCCGCAGGGTTGGCAGCCTGAGGCCGGCTCCGGCATCCCTCCGGGTCAAGGTTTAGCGCCAGGTCCGGCTGTTGTTGAAGCCGCTACAGACCCTGCAGCGGCTGACGAGTCAACGGATCAAACGGCTGCGATCTCAACGGCTGCCTCTACAGGTACAGCCTTGGCCAGCGGCTTCACACCTCCTGAGGGTTGGCAGCCTGTGGCCGGTACAGGTGTTCCGCCAGGCGGAGCGGTTGCGCCAGCGATCCGTAACGACACCGTCGGTGGCACAGGCGGAGGGGATGCGTTTGCTGGTGGCGTCCTGCTCGTAACTCGCACTGCCGGGGGAGCGGCGCTCTCTGAAGCAAAATTCGAGGTCATTGCTCCGGCCACAGACCTGGCAGCCGAAGCCCGTGCTCGTCTGGAAGATCTGCAGACCAAGGCGGCGTTCGGCCTGTTCGCCGATATTGACGTCGATGGGTATGTGGCATCGGTTGCGCCGCGCCCGGTGCATGCGGTCTGTACCGCAACTGCTCAAGGCGTGACCTGCCTGTCGGTCGAAGCGCTGCGAGGCCGCAACTAGCCGGTTCGGGGCCAGACTGTCCTGAGCAATGCAGAACCCCACACGTGACAGCCTGACCGAAGACCTTTTTGCCCCGGTAGTGGTTCGCGCCTATGCCTCACCGGTGGAACCTGGTCTGATCGACATGCTGCGGGCCGAAGAAGTTGGGGCCATCGCCCCAATGACTGCGGCGCGCCAAGCCGAGTTCGCCACCGCTCGGGCCTGTGCACGAGCAGCGCTTGCCGATCTCGGCATCGATGCTTCCATCCCGCAACGCGAGGGTGGATCACCAGCGTGGCCGAGCGGTATGGCTGGCTCTATCAGCCACACGCGGGGGTTCTGTCTAGCTGTTGCATCGAGCCAGGGCCACGTCATCGGTATCGACGTCGAAGAGATCGGCCGAATGAGCTCAGGAGTCGAACGTCGCATACTTGTCGACGCCGAGCGAGATGATCTGGACGGCCTGGATGAAGCCGGCCAGAAACAGCACGTGGCCACTATTTTCGCGGCCAAAGAGGCCTTCTACAAGGCTCACTATGAGATCGACGCCCGGTACCTCGGCTTCGACGCGATAGTGGTTCGGGTTGGCGAGACGTCACTTTCTTTCGAGGGCTCGTCAGGTGCAGTCGGCTCCGAGATCACCGAGCGCACAGTCGGGCGAGCACGGGTCCACGACGGTCGGGTCATTGTTGGTGTCTCCATCGACGCCGTCGGGTTGGCAGCGCGGCTACTCTCGCTCCCGTGACGAAGCTTGTAATTATTGGTGGGGGGCCGGCCGGTAACGCCTGCGCGACCTATGCAGCGCGCTTTGGCGCCGATGTTGTCATGATCGAAGATCAGATCATCGGCGGAGCCGCCCACTTGCTCGATTGTGTTCCGTCGAAGGCCATGATCGCTACTGGTGGAGCGATGGCGTTCTTGCGGCGCAGCAAAGGCATGGGCCTTGAAGATGTCGATCCCCATATCGACCCTGAAGCGCTCCGCACACGATTGGCCGGCATCCAGAGTCGGCTGAGCGACTCGTCAACCAGCTTGCTGGGCTCGCAGGGCGTTCGCATCGTCTATGGACGGGGTTCGCTGCTCGATGAGCATCAGGTCCTTGCCAAACTCGACGACGGCACCGAAGAGATCTTCGAAGCAGACATGATTGTGCTGAGCACCGGTAGCCGTCCTCGTATCCCTGATTGGGCTGACACGAGCCAATCTCGCATCCTCTCGACACGCGACGCCTACCCGCCGCCAGAGATCCCAGAACACCTGGTGGTTATCGGTTCTGGCGTCACCGGCGTTGAGTTCGTGCACATGTTCAACTCGTTCGGCTCCGAAGTCACGTTGATCGTTAGCCGACAACAGGTCTTGCCGGGCAAGGATCCCGAAGTCGCGGCCGTGCTCGAAGAGAACTTCCTAGAGCGCGGTGTTCGCCTGCTCAAAGGTGCTCGCGCAACGTCGATCGACACGACCGCCGACGGAGTTACGGTCAGATGTGATGACGGACGAATCGTCGAGGGAAGTTATGCGCTGCTGGCGATTGGCTCGGTCCCTAATAGCGACGGGCTTGGGCTCGAGAACGCAGGGGTCGAAACCCAGGGGGGTTATGTCGAAATCGATGCCGATTGTCGATCATCTGTACCCCACATCTTTGCAGCAGGGGATCTGAGCGGGAAGCTCCCCTTGTCGTCTGTGGCCTCAATGCAGGGCCGTAAGATCGCCGAGACCCTCATGGGGCGAGCGACCCACGGACATAACCGGGTCGACTACGACAAGGCAGCGTCTGCCATCTTCACTGAGCCCGAGATCGCCGACGTAGGACTTGCCGAAGCTGACGCATTCGCAATGGGCCGAAAGGTGCGCGTTACCAAGGTCCCGTTCACAACATCGGCAAAAGCGCTGATCAACGATGACCCACGCGGATTCATCAAGCTCATTTCTGACCCGGCGACTGGCGAAGTGATGGGCGGATCCATCGTCGGCCGCCATGCCGCCGAACTCATCTCCGTCGTCTCGTTGGCGATTACGGCGAGCCTGACGGTGCGCGATGTGTACGACAGCCTGTTGGTGCACCCGACCCTGTCCGAACTTATCAGCGACGCAGCCGAATAGCGCGTGGCTGCCAACATCGACATGAACACCGCAGACGAGGACCTGGGCGACCTGCTCGCGCCGATCACAAAACGTATTGGCGCTCGGTTGCTCGACTGGGTCTTGCTGCTGATCATCTGGATACCACTCGCCGCTGCGACCTCGGAGCGGGTTGACGATTCGATCACCAACCCTTGGTGGGCCAGAGTCTTGTGGATGCTCGTCGTTGTTGTCTACGAGGTCGGATTCGTAACACTGCGCGGTCAGACGCCTGGCAAGAGCGCTCTTGGGATCCAAGTGGTGGCGTTGAGGGATGGTCGCCTTCTCTCGTTGCCGGCTGCGATCACCCGAGTCCTGCCCGTCGCGTTCGCGATGCTCCTTCTCCAGATCTTCTTTCCGATCGCCATGGTCTTTGTCTACTTCAGCGCTGCGTTCATGACCAATAGCCGCGGGATCCTGGACCGGATGTCAGGCTCTGTCGTCATCGAGTCCCGTCGCTAACCCACGCGTCATCATCTGTGTCAGACACAGATGATGCAAGACACAGATCACCCAGGGCCCTTAGCTCGCACAGTAAGAGAGCTTGCACAGAGTCTGGCGTACTGAGACTGTAGATCGGGGCATTCGAAACAGGGTCTCGGCGAGGACCGAACTGAAAGCCGGACTACCCGGCTTCGATGATTACGACCACGTCGCCGCCACCAACGGTGTCGCCAACGGCAACGCTGATCTCTTTGATGGTGCCGGAGATATCGGCGGCGATGTTGTTTTCCATCTTCATTGCCTCGAGCACCAGCACGGTGTCGCCAGCTTCGACGGCTTGGCCGACCTCGACGTCGATCTTGACGACCGTGCCTTGCATCGGTACAGCGACCTTGCCGTTGCCTGCACCGCCAGAACCTGATGACGATGACTTGCGTCGTGCAGGCCCTGCAGCTGGTGCGGCAGCGGCCCCTTCGGGAACCCAGACGCTGACGGAGTAGCGGCGACCATCAACCTCGACGGGTACGTCGCGGCGGACACGTTCGTTGCCATCTTCATCGGTAAATTTGTCGACGGCGGCCTTCACACCGGTCAGGTCCAACGTCTCTTCGACCCATTTAGTTGAGTGAGCCATGGCTTTGAAGTCAGCGTGGCTCAAGATCGCGATGTCGGCAGGGATCGTGGTGGCGACACCGTCGACAACTAACTCGTCGAGTGCACGCAAGGTACGCCCGATGGCGGTAGGACGATCGTGGCCCCAGCAGATCAGCTTGCCGACCAGATTGTCGTAGTACTGGCTGATTTCATCACCGGATTCGTAGCCGGTATCGAAGCGGGTGCCGAAGCCGCCAGGAGCATTGAGCTTGGTGATCGTGCCTGGTGCAGGAAGGAACATGCCCCCGGCTGGGTCTTCAGCGTTGATGCGGATCTCGATGGCGTGACCCTGGATCTTCACGTCGTCCTGGCCAAACCAGAGTTCCTCGCCCGCCGCAATGCGTAACTGCGCCTCGACGAGGTCGACGCCAGTAACCATCTCGGTAACGGGATGTTCGACCTGCAGGCGGGTGTTCATTTCCAGATACCAGAACTCGCCGTTCTCGTACAGGAACTCGACGGTTCCGGCATTGACATAGTCGCAACCCTTGGCCACAGTCACGGCGGCTTCGCCCATAGCGGCCAGCACATCGTCGGCGATGCCATAGGCAGGTGCTTCTTCGACGAGCTTCTGATGGCGCCTCTGTGCAGAGCAGTCACGGGTGCCTAGATACACACAATTGCCGTGTGAGTCTGCCAGGATCTGGACCTCGACATGGCGAGGGAGGCTGAGATAACGCTCGAGGTAGAGCTCGCCTCGGCCGAAGTAGTTGACGGCCTCGCGAGTGGCACCGTCGATTGCGGCTTGGATGTCATCACCCTCGTTCACGACCTTCATGCCTCGACCGCCACCACCGAAGGCGGCCTTGATCGCAACAGGCCAGCCATACTCGGCGGCGAACTCGTTGACCTGGGCGCTCTCGGTGACCGCTGCGGTATTGCCGGGGACGCCACGCACACCAACGTTCTCGGCAGCAGCTCGAGCCGAGAGCTTGTCGCCCATGACAGCGATGGCCTCGGGCTGCGGGCCGATGAAGCTGACACCCATGTCTGTGACTGCTCGGGCGAAATCGGCGTTCTCGCTAAAGAACCCGTAGCCCGGATGGAGCCCGTCTGCGCCTGTATCGCGAAGGACTTGCAAGATGGCTTCGGTGTTCAGGTAGCTCTCGGCAGCGGTTTGGCCTCCGAGCGAGTAAGCCTCGTCGGCGAGCCGCACATGAAGCGCGTTGCGGTCGAGATCGCTGTAAACAGCAACGGAAGAGACGCCGAGGTCACGACATGCCCGGATGACCCGAACTGCGATTTCACCACGGTTTGCGATAAGGACCTTTTTCAGCACAAGTAATAGCCTGCCAGATATGGAACCGCGAACCGAACGCGCACACGAAGCTTTTGTTCGCGCCGCACTTATTGGTACTCGATTTGCGGAAGTGCGGTGGGTAGCCAAGACCGGTTCTACCAACGACGACCTAAGCGAACTGGCTCGAAAGGGCGCTGGCGAACAGGTACTGATCACTGACTTACAGACCGCAGGAAAAGGTCGGCGTAATCGTGTCTGGACAGCGCCGACTGGTTCAGGCGTTCTCATGTCTGTTCTATTACGCGACGTGGAGCCGTGCGATGGCTTCTGGTCGGTCGGTGCGCTGGCGTTGGCGGCAAGCGAAGCAATCGGTGAGCTGATCGATGTTCCGTGCAGCCTAAAGTGGCCGAATGACGTGATGATCGACACGGTCAACGGCCAAAAGAAGGTCGCTGGTGTGCTTGCGCAACTCGTCGATCAGTCCATCGTCGTGGGTATCGGCATGAATGCGAATTGGCCCGATGATGTTCCCGCCGAGATGGCCGAGCGGGGCACGGCGATCAACCGCCACACAAATGACCGGACAATGAGTGACCGTCCCGCGCTTGCAGTCGACGTCTTGCGCCGTGCAATTGGTCACCTCGACAGCGAACGCCATGTGTTGCGAACTGCTTGGAAAGCTCGTTGTTCCACACTGGGCCAGCACGTCCGGCTCGAGCTCCAGACAGGCGCGATCATTGGTACTGCAGTCGATATTGCTGCCGACGGCGCACTGAGACTCAAAGACAAAGACGGTATTTCCTCCCATCAGGTCGGTGATGTGGTCCATCTGCGGCCTGCAACCTAAGTTGCAATTTGACGCCGATGTCCCAGGGCACCACCTCGGGGCAATGTTGAGCGGATAGCGTGAT
>Ga0307994_1001186_pt1 | contig 16175 bp, 16 predicted proteins | sample EllFjometagen261_FD_203171 | JGI IMG/M metagenome (GOLD analysis project Ga0307994, IMG submission 203171) | Marine microbial communities from Ellis Fjord, Antarctic Ocean - #261 | ecosystem: Environmental > Aquatic > Marine > Unclassified | place: Southern Ocean | collected 2014-11-02 | reverse complement strand
GGACAACTTTATGAAAAAGGTCTTAAAGGAGCGCCTCAGCTTGTAGTAGAAGTTTTGTCGCTGCGTGCAGCGATAAATGATAGAACGAAAAAGTTCGAATTATACCGGGAGATGGGCGTCCAAGAATATTGGATTGCCGACCCACTGAATAAAACTATTGAAGTTTATGACTTCCAGGGAGAGGGACACATGGAAGTGGTTTTCATAAGTAAGGAGAGCATGCTACGCTCTTCGTATTTGCCGAATTTCTGTATCCCCATCCGGCTGTTATTAGAATAATCTTGTTGAAAGACCGATATAAATCGGTCTTTTTTTAATGAAATATTTTCAAGGTTGACTTTCGAATTTTTCGTGGTATTATTACGGTATATAATAATACTAATTAAATTTTTCGGGGGATGTGCTTATATGGAAAAAGATTATTTGTTCAATGTTAAGACCAATTGGAAGCATGCAACACAGGAACATACCATCAAAAAATTGGATGTCTCTCAAGATATGTCGAGGTCAGCGGTATTTGAACGAGCGATTAAAGCGGCAGTGCATGTTAAGGATTGGCGGTCAATCCAAGCGTTATTATCCGGATTGGAGAAAAATGCTGATGCACCTGTGTTTACTAATTTTCAAGCCAAGTACGGAGAAGAAATCGAAGAAATGCTGATGGAGGTTAGAGCTAAAATGCTTGAGGACTTACAGAAATCTGGACTTAAAGTTCTTCAGTCACAGTATGTGTTGTTGCTTTTGCAAGCGAATTACATTCAAAAACTGAAAGAAGAAAAACTATCGATTAAAGATGAAACACTGATTGATGAAGAAAATGTCGATATCCCTGAGATGGCTAAGATTTTTTGTGAAATGATATTGAGTGACAAAGACGGTCAGGACATAAAAGTAATCAAAAAGATTCTTGTGGAATGGAGGAACAAACAATGAAATCGACTTTTAATACGCTAACAATCGCCGATGTTGAAGAACTCCGGAAGCAACGGAGTTTCACCCCGGCTGGAGGACGTAGCATCCTATATGAAAAAACGATGGCAGATATCCTATCGGCTCAGTCTCACCTTAAATCATTGTATGAAGTTAATATAACTTTACCCTTCGCCGAACGGATTTTGTTGCTAAATGAGATACATTAGAATGTGATGACCTCAATGACGAATACCAGCAACACAAAGAGTCGGCGGTCTTGGCATACCAGATGAGCCGGTTTTATGATATGTCCATCTTGAAAACCTGGACGAAGCCGAACAAGGTCATGGCAATCGGAAGAACTGGGTCATCAAATCTGTATATCCGAAAAACAACTTTTCGTTATCGAGCAGAGATTTTGGACAAGATTCAAGATAAGAAGAGCTAAATTGAACACATATTATGTAAATGATAGTATAGGAGTAACAAGAGGTGATTGGGCACCTGAAAATCAACCTGAAATCATCCCGGACCTCGGACGCCGGACACGTTGTCAGGCAACATAACAACCTGTAATCATTCCAGATTTCGGACACTGGACACGTTGATAGGCAACATAACAACCCAAAAGAAAGAGAAGGAGGCTAAGTAAATTTAGCTTCCTTCTCTTTGTTTATATACATATTGTTTAATGGATGATTAAGCAGTGAAAGCATCAAAATCAAGCTATTGGCAGATACGGCATTTGTGCTCAAAATCTCCGTACTGAAGCGTAGTTTTGAGCATAAATACTTTCTAGCAGAGGGTATTCGGAAGAATTGGGTCACCAAATCTGTACATCTGACCAAGTAATTTTTCGTTGTATGGCGGAGAGTTTGGACAAGATTTACGATAAGAGCCTTGAAATTGAAAGCATACGCTATAAATCTTTATACTTATGCCATTTTGTGTCCAAGGAGTGAGTAATTTAAACAGACATGTCATAACAAACGCATTAATTGAAGACCTACTCAAGAGATATCAACATTTGTGCCATTTTTGGTTTAAGAAGAGAGTAATTTTAACAAATATGTCATGACAAACGCATCAATTGAAGACCTACTCAAGAGATATTTATACTTGTGCCATTTTTGTTCTAATAAGAGAGTAGTTTCAACAAATATGTCATGACGAACACATTAAATGAGAGATTCCTTCTAGTATGTCACGAAGATTTGTCTTATGACCTAAGAATAGTAGTTTATCGACCATTGAGGCAATGAAGTTATCAAGATAATTCTATTGCAGAGGAACGAGGTTTGCGTTCTAAAAGTTCGTCGTGAAACGTTGAAATTAGCATTAATAACTACAGAAATCTATGAAGAAATGGCTGATTTATACACCTGCAAATATAGTTGATAAAGGGTTTTCAATCTTCTTCTCTGAACCTAAATCTATTTCAGCGTTCTTCGGAATGAGGATTGGGTTAATGTCCAATTCATTTAGCTGTAGAAGATATTTTTTAATCCAGTACTTGTTGTATTTTAGCATTTTCTCTCCTGAAACAGTGTTCTTCTCCAAATTTCTGATGTTTTTGAAACCGTGGATGGAGATGTCGCACAAAAATTCACGTAAGCTTTCTTGTACCGTTAGCTCTAATCCACTAGCTTTTATCACTCTTTCGGCCATGCTGATTTTATAGAAGCTTCCTTCGTAAAGGAAGGGAGAAATCTGCTTCACCATATATTCTTTCCAGAACGATTCAGTCATGTAATTTTCTAGAGTCTTTGCTAGACCTCCTCCTCTTTGCGCCTTTCTATAGTTTAAATGCCGGTTTAATAGGCGCACTTCAAAACGTAATACATCCTTTTCGTATGTTTCTATGGGCTGTAACTTCGCATTGCGTTCTTCCTCTTTGTCATAAGCGATAATATTTATCGATTTGGAATTGAAATAGAGTGAAGTTTTGTAACGGGCATTTTTTTTCTTGAAGCGGTACGTTTCATAAGACTTCCGATAAAGCTTTAATAAGAGCTGCCGATGACTTTTGTCTGTGACCACAGCATCGAAACGGTAATCTATGCGAGTTAGTATGATTTCTTTAGTGCCATCATTGAATACGAACTGCATGAATCGTTTGATTTTTTTCGTAGCGACGTGTGCATCCTTTTCGGAAATGTCGGCTTTTCCAAGGAGTATTATGAAATCAACGTAAATGGAGAAAGACCAATTGTAAAATCTTTTTGTAAAAGCAGTAGTTATGCCTGGAAAATTTTTATCAATTTCCTTCGACAATGAGTCTGCACCTATACTAAACTTTCGGGTTAAATTAGATATTTCTTCATCTTGAAGCATGCAATAAAATTTGGCTGTATGGAGCATTCGACATCTTCCTCTCTGTTATGTGATTTGGGTAGTTTTGAAGCTTATCGGGAGCTTTATAATTAGTCTTAGCGTAAGGGAGAGTAAAGGTTTCGCTTTGTTTTCATGTGTAATTTTTCCCGAGTCGACCATTATTTATAAATTATTCCCACCTCTTTTGAAGAGGTGATATAAAGGTATTATAGAGAGCGATAGCAACACTTATTCATCAATTGAGAAGGAGTTGTGTAGAAGCAGCCGGTCTTCTCAATTAGTCGGTTTCCTGTGTGCCTTCGCTTTTCGATAGGAGTATCATAGAACAAAATAAAGAGTTCGCTCCAGTTTTCAAGTGTCGAGCTATGTCGGAGGGGTTCGAGCTCTTTAGCGGCTACTTCTGTCGCATTCTCAAATGACGCATTCAAAGTGGAAAGGTGGGAGAGTAGCATGGAAAAAGACTTGGATAGAAACGAAATCGAAAAACAAGTACTTCGTGATGTGCTCATTAAATCATTCAAGTTTCCGAGATTCGATACGCTCCAGGAGTATTTACGCCAACGAGCAGGCGTAAGCGATGACGAAATTCAAGAAATTCGCTATCAAATTGGAGCGATGGGTTCTTCAGAACGGATACAGTATGAAAGTTGGAAAGAACATATTGCTGAACGAAAGAAAAATTTATTCAAAGATGCTCTACCTAATCTTCTTATCAGTGACGTAAATGAAAAGGACATCTGGCTTTGGATTGAAATGGGAGAATTGAGCGAAGAAGATATAGCTGAAGCCCGTGATGAAGCCGAAAAAATAAAGAATGATAGTGGAGAATATACAATAGAATAAGCATGAGGTTGGTTAATCAACTTCATTGAAAGAAGAGCCCGAAAAGGATTCTGAAAGAAAATCAGATTTTTAGTTGTGACTCGACGCATTCGGTTATTCACTTAATTGATGTATTCTTAGAAAAAAGATGTTCAAGAGCAATTACAACAGGATTATCACGTCCTTATTCGAAAACGAAGAATATTTTGTCCTCTTATCTTTACAAAATAAAAAATGATAGAGTTTAAAGTGAATAGTGCGTAGATTGACCCGTTATTTTAGTCGTGTTATAATGAATGTAACAAAAGGTGGTTGGGCACCTGATAATCAACCTGAAATCATCCCGGACTTCGGGCGCCGGGCACGTTGGCAGGCAACATAAAAACCCGCATTTAGCGAATTTAATCAAAGTTCTAAAGTTGGGCGGGCAACAGAATAACCTGAAATCATCCTAGACTTCGGGCGCTAGGCACGTTGGCAGGCAACATAAAAACCCAACACTTTATTTAAAACAAAGAAGGTTAAGTTCGCTTAACTTTCTTTGTTTTTGTTTTACATGCATTTATTCTATGAATAGCGTCGGTGATAAAATGAAACTACATGTAAAAAGGTTTACAAATAAAGAAACCATGTCTGCTGTACAAAAAGGATTTTTCGAATATGAAAAAGTAGTAGATAAGGAAATTCACTACGTCTATCTGAACAAATCTGGGCGTTACAATGAACTTATCATGAAACCTCATTCTGCAAATTTCATGCATTTGTGTGGTGTTCACTATTTAGATTCGAGGAATAAGAAGCTAAATCCAGAAAAATTTTATGAAGGCTTGAGAAATAGTATGCTTTCCTATCAAGGTATTAGGCATGCGGATGGCTATACAAACTTGAAGCTTGCTGTTTTACCGGAACTTCATTCTTTAACATCCTGTAAAGATTTAAGAATTGTCGACACACCAACTACATATGAGAAGAACAGCTTTACTCACGCAATCAAAACACGTCGAAAGATATTTGTTCTAGGATTGGAAGAAGAAGTAAATCCTCTTCCTTATTTCGTACCCAAATCATTATTGAATACTAAGTCATTACCGCATATAGATTCGGGTCATCAAGTCCACTGTATTTACACCCTTGACGTATCAACAAGGAATAAAAATATCTTATGTAAAGACCAGGATTTCGTAAAGTACGAAGAAGAGAAGAGTTATACATACGCAAAGTAGTAATATTTTTAAAAAAATAAGATAGTCTATCAAAAGAAGACCCTTTATAAGGGGTCTTCTTTTTTACCTTACACTGTAGTGAACCATTCCTTACAATTTTTGAGTTTAACAAAATAGGATAGAGTGTAACTGGAAAACCCGTCGCATCAACATTCTACTATTACGCTACTTTAATTTTTTATAACAGTTTAACATAATCAATGTATAATAAAGAAAAGAGGAACTCAAGAGAGGAGAAAAGGCATGACCACTACCTATCCGTTAAAAAAACGAGAAGACATCGAGGAAGTAAAAGACTACTTTTTGAAAGTGGAGAAAAATAAGCGGAACTACCTGTTATTCATGATTGGCATTTCCAGCGCTCTTCGAATTTCCGATATCCTGTCGCTCAAAGTGAGGGACTTAACTGATGACGGACGAAGAGCAAAAGAATCGATTGTCTTGCAAGAACAAAAAACGAAGAAGACAAAGCGGTTTGCGATTAGTCCGAATCTGCGCCGGTCAATCGAATCTTTTCTGGCCGAATATAAGCCTAGCCTTCACGATTATGTGTTTATCTCAAGACAAGGCAATCAACAACCGATTAGCCGGTACAGAGCGCTTCAAATCCTGGCACGTGCTTTAGAATCTTGTGGACTTGGTCATTTGCCCTTTGGGACCCACGGAATGAGAAAAACTTTTGCGTTTCACTTATGGAAACAGGGAACGGACATTACCTACATTATGCGTTTATTAAATCACAGCAGTCCGAGAGAGACATTAGCCTACATCACCGTTGAGCAAGACGAACTGGACGAAATTTATGTGAATTTAAATCTTTAATCGAAAATTCCTTGTTATGGTAGACGGAAAGCCGTTCGGTTTGGATGGAATTTCCCGTGGACATTGACGAACGGTTCGCTGTCTATTAAAAAACGAGGAAAGTTCCATCGAAACCTACAGGCAGTAGGATATTCAATGGAACTTTCCTCGAGGAAACTTTCCCGAAACATAAACCTATATATATGCATAAAAAAAGTTCGACTTTGCACACGGCTTTGAACGATGTTGAGAAGTTCAAAAACCATCCTGGTGAATACAATAAAGCAGAAGATTAAAGTCTGCTTATTTGATTCCGTCCATGCATATGGTGATGGAGTTCTTTTTCTAACTCTATTGTAAGGCCTGCCCTTGTAACTACGTTGCTTACTTAAGAAAACTCCTTCCTATTTTGGCTCGAATTAATGTTTTTTTGCACTTATCCGACTGAAGCATCCTTGACTATTCAATGGAGAAAGGTTAGTCTATGGCATAAATATTTAATTTAAAATAAGAGGTAGTTCTGAATAAATAGAACCCTTCGAATAAGTATTTTAAAAGTATAAGTAGTTTTTTATGTTTTATAAATGAACTTTTAAAACCCAATTAAAATGCTGGTTCGGAGCCTGCTTCCTAATTATTCGGAGGCTTCTAATTAAGCAGAGGAGGTTCTGAATTGGAAGGTTTTATGATGTCTTATTCAATAAAAAAAGTGTCTGAAATGATTGGTGTTCCCGAAGGGACATTGAGACAGTGGGAAACTGATTTTAAGGGGCTTCTTGTTATTCCACGAAACGAAAATGGCTCTCGTTACTACACGGATTTGGAAATAGAAACATTAAATCACATCAAAACGATGCGAGAAAAGAACATTTCCAAAGAGATGATTAAAGAATTATTAACTCACAAGAACAGTACCGAACCGAAAGATAACTCTCATGCCTTACAGCCAACTTTACCTCAATTGAAACAATCTGAGGTCGTAGAAGCGCTCCGAAACATTCAAACGTTTCCCAAAGAAATGGAACTTATTTTAACATCAGTCTTAGAGAAAATGAGAGAAGAAATAAAAATAGAAGTTAGAAATGAAATTCGAAATGAAGTGAAAAACGAGGTTATAGAAGAGGTTCGGAAGGAGCTTTCGAAGAGTTCAGAGCATCAGCAGAAGCTATTAGAAGGAGGCAATGACCGAACTTCCGAACAAATTGAAACCCTCTCCGAACTGATAAAGGAAATGAAAGAATTACAGCAAAGCACTGCTAAAGAAATTGTTCCCCCAAAAGATGCTGAAGAAAAAGTTGCGCCTGAAAAAAAAGGTTTTTTCAAAAGATGGTTAGGTTCTTGAACTAAATCTATAAAAGACCAAGAAGCTTCACTTGGTCTTTTTCTTATGCGCCATTTCGAATCTCTTTCAACCGTTTCCGCAAATCTGTTTTGTCTGAATACGGGGGCATCTGCAACCGGCTTTCCTGGTCTTGTACCAGCTTCCCCATCTTCGATAGAATTGGTTTCATCACCGCATAAGGAGAAAGGTCAGCGATGTTGCAGTATTCAATCTCTCCGTAGCGAGCACGATAGAAAGCGACACGTTTTATGTTCATGTGACTGCCATGAAACCCATACATCGTAGGGTCGAGTTCAGAATCGAATTCCCCCAACAAGTAATAACCTGCCATCTGTATATTCTCGTTTTTGACCAGCCGGTTGTGCTTGCCTGTCTTAAAATCATAGAGCGTGCCGTCAATGTATAGGTCTCCGTCCGCACCCCCAACCAGTTCGGAAACCACACCAAAGTTCGGATTGAAGATTACTTTGCTTTTCTTTTTGAGTATGCCGGATGCCATGAATGTTTCCTCGAACACTTCCATGAGCCGGGTCAAATCGGCAATCACTTCTGCTGGAGGGGGTGCTTCTGTCAAGTAGTGGATATCTGGTACGGTATTCCGACCACCAGAGCGGTAAACCCTTTCGAATTTCGCCATATGCACAGCGACTTCCAGCAAATCGGTTATCGGTGTTTTTCGTTGCTGCATGAAACTATTGAGCTTCTCCAACCATTTTTCAGCCGGGTCATAGGTCAACGCAGTTGTCTCAACAAAGTGAACGTACATATTTGCCCAGGTCATTCCCGTGAGCACTTCCTTTTTGTTGAGAAACTGTCCCACTCGTAAGCGGGCAAGGTAATCGAAAGCTGTCCCGACGAGACCTGCATCCGTTCGCTGTTCGACAATGGGCGGTGCCAGCAATTCATATGCCTTCGAGAACGGTTCTTTTCCACTCAACGTGTAATAATCTTCCTTTGATGGCTCAATGGACAGCAGGAGTTCCCGGAACGCTTTATCGGCGTCGCTTGTTCCTTTGATTTTGCTTGTCAACGACATTCAGTATCCCTCTCTATCTCTTTTCTCTATATCATTGTCAATTAGAGTCGTCGAGTCAACTGGAATAAGGATATTGCAGTCAAAAATAGCTTCATAAGAGAAAATAGAATAGATGTTTCGTTAAATTTACAGATTTTCATGGATTTCTATGGGAAGATTGATAAAATGAAAACATAAGAAAAAAAGACACAAAAAAAACGAGTGCTGGACACACTCGTTTTTAGTGACACGGTTTGTTTTTGGAATAGGACCCTTACAAACCACTCATATACGTTAGATAACTCTTATTTTATCGCATTTTATTTAAATTTCAAGCAGAAATATACTTTCTTTCGTTGAAATGAAAAAATAAGACTATATATGTAGTGGTTATAGGCACCCTATCCAGAAGCGAGTCTGAAATATGACTGTTTTTAGGAGAGAGGTGTTTTTTGTTATGGGCTTAACAACGTACCAAACTAAAGTATTGTATGAACCGCCGGCAAGCCAGGGCGAAGTCGAATTCCAGGAAAAGAATTTTGGAATGCCGGTTTCTGAGGTTACACAAGAAGAATTTTTGGAACGAGTTTTCGGAGATTATGAAGGTCACTTATGTGTATTCCAGAAGGAATCAAACGGTTCGACTGGAAATTCTTTTTATAAGAATAAAGAGAAAGAAGCATTGCACAAATTTTTGAAAGAGACTTTTGAAATAGATACATACTTATCGTATTCCACTTATTTTAGAAATATAAAGAAAAATAATAACGAGAAATTAAGAACGCAGACGAATATCGTCCATACATATATGCTAGTTCAAGACCTGGATTACTACAAAGATGGTTTAAGTGCTGCAACAGTACTTAATAGACTCGGTGAAATGGTTAAGAACGGTGAACTTATCTGCCCTTCTTTTTTGATATCGACCGGACGTGGCTATCAATTAGTATGGCTCTTGGAACCTTTTAAGAATATAAAGGGCTACACTTATGACAAGGATTGGTTATCGATTCAAAATCACCTTTTCGATAAGTTGAAGGAGTTTAAAACTGATAGCGTGGTGAAAAATCCGTCTGCGGTTACCCGGCTTGTCGGCACGAAGCACAGAAGCTCTGGCAAAAAAGTCTATGGGTTTCTGGCTAATGAACAGGTTTCCAATTTAAAAGATTTCTTGTTTTTTCATAATATTGTTCCGACTGCGGATAGAAAAGTTCGTGTTCCACAGAAAAAAATTGCTCAAACTAAGCAAGTGACAAGACTGGTATCGACATGGAATGAATACACCCTAAATAAACAGCGCGCTGAAGACATCTTTACTTATGTTCGTGTTCAGAATGAACGTAATGTCTCTTACATAGGAATTAGAAATTGGCTAGCTCTAGTATTAAGATTCCATACACTTGTTTATAGCGATGGAGACAAAAAATTAGCGGCGCAACGGGTGCGAGATTTGTGTTTGGATATGGTCATGGAAGAAACTTCAGAGGATGATATTTTGAGGCGTTCAAACCTTGCTGAACAATACTACGATGAATGGGTGAATGACACATGGAATCGTGAAAAGTATGTACGCGGAGGATTATTTTATACCAATCGAAGAATGTTGGAATTGATGGATGTCAAAGAAGATTACTATATGCAATGGAAGTTGAAAACGATAAAGATAAAAGATAATAAGTATGAAGCAAAACGCAAGCACTTTGAGCGTCTCGAAAAAGGTCAGATACACAGTAATATGAACGAATACAACAAAGTAAGAAAAATTAAAAAGTACGATAAAATTCAGATGCTCGAAGAAACAATCGAGTCTTCTCCCGATGCAACTAATAAAGAACTGGCATATAAATTAGCTCTTTCTGTCCCATATATAAAAAAATTAAAACAAGAATTGAAGAATGGTAAAAAATAGGAGGATACTCATGTGTCCCATTAAAAGACGAAGTAATAGTAGTTGTTATAAAACTTTTAATTAGAGATAGGAGATAGCAGAAGATGGGTAATAATTGGATGATTCCTAGAAATAAACGTAAATTGCTTCCGGTAGTGGACGTTCTTTCACTTTTTACGTTAGAAAATAGTGGAGTTGACTGGGGAAATTTAGCTGCGCAAAGGGATTTTGAAGATGCTTTGGAAAGATTTGGTCTTAAAAGACCGGGTAGCCGAAGGGATGGGCGTGCTGGTGGAGCTAGGACGTATGAAGCGTGGCTTAGTAATTTGGGTCTTATTTTCAAAGAAACTTCAACGGGGCTGGTTCGAACTACGTTGGCTGGGGAGGCTTTATTGGCAGGGGAACCTCCTGTTCCGATTCTTACCAACCAATTGATGAAGTTGCAGTATCCTTCACCGTATTCTATTAGAACAAATGTTAATATTAATAGGCGTTTTCGGATTCGACCGTTCCGTTTTTTATTGAGGTTGTTGATGGATTCCAGAGTTTTTACATTGAGTAATGATGAAATTGCTTATTTGATTGTTCCATTGACTGAAGATGAATCAATTGCTTCTTTTGAAGAGACTGTTGAAAGAATTCAAGTGTATCGTGCCACGGGTCTTCATACGTTACCTGCTAATTTCGGTGAAATTTATCGAAGTAGAGTTGGTATTCGGAGCGACGAGAAGACTTTGGAAGAATTTGGAACTATAGCGAATACATTTGTAAATTATTTAGAGTATACACAACTCATTGTAAGGGACAGGAACGATGAGGGTTCTTTTATAAGAGTTCATGGTGGTGCTCGTCATATGGTAAATGAAATTTTAAATGATGGTACTTCCATAAGGAATTTGGATATGCAGAATCCATTTGGTATTGAGAATTTCCAAAGAGGTTTTGGTTTAGCTCCAGGTCAAAATCGAGATAATAGAACTTTTAATGTACATACTACATCAGTAAATTTATATAGAAATAGACGGGTACGAAGTGAGGTGTTGCATTTATCTGCTTCGAGGCCGATAGTTGCTATAGATGCGGCTTTAATAAACGAAGTTTCAACTATTACTGGTTATACTGTTCATGAGGTAGAAAGTGCATTGCATGGCTTTGAACCGAATACCTTAAGTCAATTTGAATCTAATTATTTAGACATGGCAGTCAGTGGTACTGTTCGCGCAACAGAATTTGAAACGGCGACGACAGAAATATTTGAAGAGCTTGGCTTTAATGCTCAACATGTTGGGCCCCGTCCTTTGCATCCAGATATTTTTGTAGAGTCGAGGTTGGATTTTTCCGGCATAATAGATACAAAAGCCATCAGATTATATTCGCCAAATAACGACCATAGAAATAGGATGATTAGAAACTATATACCGACGTATCAAGCACAGTATGACAATTTGGAATTTTTCATGTACATTGCGGATAGCTTTTCGCCTTCATATGCAAATAAAATTCAAAGGATAGTTTCTGAAACGAATGTTAATGGTAGTGGATTGACAGCTTATAATTTATTGCAGTTATTGAATCGCCATTTGAACAATCCAATTGGCCATGAAGGTCTCAGAGACTTATTTCAGAAAAATTCAGTGATATCGCTTGGTGAAATAAATGATTTGTAATGCTGTTTTGTTTTTGGCAGATATCTTAGTTAATTTTTAAAAATTTGTCTTTGGTGTATAATTTAACGAGATATTATAAAAGCAAACAAACATGGAGTTGACATAAGATGATATTTAGAAAAGGTGAGCTTTTTTGTGGTCCTGGTGGTTTAACGCTCGGAGCAAATGCGACAGAAATTATAAAAGATGGAGAAGTTTATAAAGTAGAGCATCAATGGGCGAACGATTTTGATGAAGAGACTTGTGAGACTTTCCGTCACAATATATGTCCAGATAATCCTGAGTCGGTAATTTATGGAGATGTCCGTGAATTAGACATCTCCAGTTTGCCTGAAATTGATTGTCTTGCTTTTGGTTTTCCATGTAATGATTATAGTATCGTTGGGGAATCGAAAGGATTGGAAGGAACTTACGGGCCACTATACACTTATGGTATAAAAGCTTTGCAACATCATCAGCCAAAGTGGTTTATGGCGGAAAATGTTGGTGGATTGGAAAGTGCAAATGAAGGGGCAGCATTCATAAAAATAATGCAAGAGATGGAGAAGTCGGGATATAACATCACTCCACATCTCTATAAATTTCAAGAATACGGGGTTCCTCAAGCCCGTCATAGAATAATTATTATAGGAATTAGAAAGGATTTTGGGTGGTCATTCAAAGTGCCGAAAGCACCTTACAAGAAACCAGAACTCTGGCGCACTAGCCGTCAAGCACTAGAAGACCCACCTATTCCGGCAGATGCTTTTAATAATGAATTAACTAAACAACATGCAAGAGTAGTAGAAAGGCTTTCTCATATACCTCCCGGCGGAAATGCTTGGCATGAGGATATTCCAGAACATTTGAGATTAAATGTAAAGGGAGCAAGGCTGTCTAATATATATAAGCGTCTTAATCCTGATTTGCCAGCTTACACTGTAACCGGTTCAGGTGGTGGTGGAACTCACATGTATCATTATGAGGATTTGCGAGCTTTGACTAATCGAGAGCGAGCTCGACTTCAAACATTTCCGGACGACTTTGAATTTTTAGGCGGAAAAGAAAGCGTCAGAAAACAAATTGGTATGGCAGTTCCTCCAGATGGAGCTAAAGTTATTATTGAAGCCGTACTGAAATCTTTTGCAGGCATCGAGTATGAATCAGAATCCTCAAAATGGGAAGAGCAACTTGTCGAAATGTTAGCTACAGGAAAAACGCAGAAGAAAGGCAAGAATGCTTCTGTAACAAAAGCTGAAGGAAAACAAGTTATCAAGAAAATATTAAAAGAAGAAGAAATACCTGAAATTTAAAAAATAGCCATGACTAAAAGTAAATTTTAGTCATGGCTATTTTTGATGGAATCTACATAATCAGTTATTTCTTTTGAGTGGACGCTCGATTATTTCATCTTTATATACATCAATTCGATGAAGATGTCTGCCGGTTAATCTTACGGATTTAAGATTCCCATCGTTGTCGAGTATATCTTCCTTTTCATTTTCGAGTCCGTAAGCAACACGGTCTTCTCCTATCTTCTCTCTAATTTGAATGTACAAATCGACTATTTTACCGGCATCTTTATCGTTTTCGGTTTCAAAAGTCAGGAAAAAATCCCTGGGTCTCATCATCAACACACTCCTTTATCCTTTGATAGTTGAATTTCAGCATATTCGTAGATGTTAATGTTAATTTCAATAATCATAATATACATGGCTCTACTAATATATACTGCAAGAAAATTTTAAAAGCATATGGATTTTCATTTCGGTGAAGGTCCTCATATACTAGAAGAAAAGGAAAGACGGTGAAAGATATGGAGAACGAGAGTGATGAAAAAATCTTTGGGGAACGGATTCAGAAAGAGATGCGGGAGTTGCTATTTGAAGTTTTTTTGGCTGGGGCAAATGACCGGCAAGTGCAACCGATTGTTGACAAGGGCGAGATGATGCCAGAGGAAGTGGCAGAAATTAAGCAGAAGGCGAATGACGAGCTGTTGAAGAAGCGAAAGAAGGACGACAAGCGCATTCAGATACCTCGCAATCCATATCGGCGACCGACCATCATCCGTATGCAGAAAATGAAAGCCAAAATGAAGATGGATGATGACGAGCTTATCAATCGTCTTGATGCTGTCGGCAGGAGTCGAGAAGAATTAGAACAAAAGCCAGATACACCTATTAAGCCGAAATCTCGGAAAAGACCACCTATCAATCCTCATTATAAGCCAACTACAGTAGATATGGATGCTTTCCGGAGACGACTTCGTGAAGAGTCTGCAGAAAAAATTCGATTGATTCGAGAACGGGATTGGTAAGGATAATATGACCGTGATTAAATAAACGCTACATTCGTGAATGAATAACTACTTATCGTCTAAAAATCTTCTTATTTCCTTTTGTCTTTCTTCAAGAATCTTCAATGTGGCGGTGGTAAGCTCCTCTCCGGATAAAAAGTCAGCTTCACCTTTTCGTTGTTCGAGTATCGCGTCCAAGGTTGTTTCTTCTAGTTCATCCTCAATAAGATTCAGGTACTCCAGAAGAGCTTGAAAAATTTCTGGCTCAAGAAGGACTCCTATTGTTTTTTCTTGGTCGACGATTTGAAGCGAACCAAGATTTTCTAAGTCTTTATGCCATTCAGTCGAACAGTTAAATTCGGATAATCCAACGTGTGCTTCGGTTTCGGAGTTCTGGCGTACTTTTTGGATTTTATGAAGCAACGCCAATTTCTTTTTTAGGGCAGTTACAGGTTCTCGTTTCTTCGGCATATTCGCAACTCCTTACATGCATTTTTCTTTAAATTTAGTGTAGCATTCACGAATTCTAAGACACACCCAAAACGTTTCGAGTTTGTATTTAATCCTCACAAAAAAGAGCACCCTTTATAGGGTGCTTTTTTAGATGAAAACATACTTAATTGCGAGGCGCAGAATCAGCTGTATACTTACTGACAAACTCTAGTAAGCTTTGTGCTACAAGGTCTTGGATTTTTAGATGTGGAAATCGGTCAGAACAATGGCTGATAAACCTTTCGTATACGGCCTGGTTGATGCGAATATTCTTATTAACGAAAACAGCATCGTGGCTGTAAATCTCTTTATCTAGCGATAACACAAGCCCTTCTTCACAATCATTCAGCAATTGCTTCAGTTTCTCTAGATTAGCCCTTAAAAACGTCATTTCAGGGCTCTCAGCGCTATTGTTTTGGTTCCGGAGCCCTACAGCATCCTTTTGACTTCGAACGAATTTAAAGTACTTATTTTCGCGTGCAATGTAGGCAAAGTCCTCCCTCATCATTTCCTTTGAGAATACGCTCTGACTCACGCCAATTATTTTGGCTACTTCACTCTGATTTCTCCCTACGAGGAGTTTGTTGACGGCTTCAACTCGTTTGTTTTTTTCCATTGAGAAGAACACTTCCTTATCCATGTAACCATCTCCCTTCAGTTTTTATATCTTATGCATTTACGTCCACTTTATAACTGCATTGAAATTGCCGGAACCATTCTTGAATTTCTTATAGATATACTCCAAAAAATGAGTATAGATGGATAGGAATAATTTCTCGATGATAAAGACAAGGCGATTATTTTGCTAGAGTCGGAATAACATAATACGAAACGAAAAATAGGTGAAGCATCGAGCTTCCAATTGGAGGAATTAAAGTGAATGACAATCAAAAAGGGATAGAAAATGGAATGCATCAAGAGGAACAAACAGACAAAGCGATAGAATCTGGACTAAGGTTCAAGCGAGCGAGAGAAAATCGACAATTATCGATAAATGCTGCAGCTGAGTTGAGCGATGGAGTGTCTGCCTCTTATATCTGGCGGATAGAGAAAGGACGAATACCCAGCTTTCCAGTTTTCCAGAAATTAGCGGATGTTTATCAGGTTTCCGTGGAAACCCTATTGGGCATGGATGAAAACTGGGGCAGTATAGAGGACGAAGAAAAGGCAGCGAACGTAAATGCACCGTTAGGAACTGATTAAAGGGGTTCCTTATGAGAGAAGACTATGAAAATGCTGATACAGTAGTGCAACCGGATATATCAGTAGTTTTTGGCGGACAACTTTATGAAAAAGGTCTTAAAGGAGCGCCTCAGCTTGTAGTAGAAGTTTTGTCGCTGCGTGCAGCGATAAATGATAGAACGAAAAAGTTCGAATTATACCGGGAGATGGGCGTCCAAGAAT
>Ga0307994_1001183_pt1 | contig 16191 bp, 16 predicted proteins | sample EllFjometagen261_FD_203171 | JGI IMG/M metagenome (GOLD analysis project Ga0307994, IMG submission 203171) | Marine microbial communities from Ellis Fjord, Antarctic Ocean - #261 | ecosystem: Environmental > Aquatic > Marine > Unclassified | place: Southern Ocean | collected 2014-11-02 | reverse complement strand
CGTGACAAAGGTATCGGTGTGTTAATCACCGACCATAACGTGCGAGAAACCTTGGATATTTGCGACTTAGCTTACATCGTTAGCGAAGGTTATATTCTAGCTCACGGAACCAGTAGTGATATCTTAGCGAACCAGCAAGTAAAAGAGGTATACTTAGGCGACGATTTCACTTTATAGTTAAGTAAATAATTAAGTAAATAGTTAAGTAAAAAACACACCAAAACCAATAAGTTCGCATGACTATGAAAGCATCTTTGCAGCTCAAAATGAATCAGCAACTGGCCATGACGCCACAGTTGCAACAGGCGATTCGTTTATTGCAGCTTTCAACCTTAGACCTGCAGCAAGAAATTCAACAAGCCTTAGATTCTAACCCCCTACTCGAACTAGAAGATGAACTTGACCAGCCTGAAGCTAACGCCTTAGAAACAGGCAACAACGACACCCAGACAGATGAGCAGTCCAGTGAACACCTTGCTGACGAGCATCAAGCCGACAGTGACTGGAGTGAAGAGATCCCTGTAGAGCTTGCAACTGATAGCTCATGGGACGATATCTACCAAAGCTCTACCACGCCAGCAACCGGCCCTGGGGACGACTTTGACTTTGACGCTCACAATAGCCACGAACCTAGCCTGCAAGAACACCTTGAGTGGCAACTTAATGTGAGCCGTTTGAGCGACCTTGATCAGTTTATCGGTGCCAGCATTATTGATGCCGTAGACGAACGAGGCTACCTTAGCCAAACCTTGACTGAAATTACTGAAGGCATCAACGGCAACTTAGCTCAAGAAGGGCAAGAAGCCATTGAAGAATATGAAACTCAAGCAGTATTAACCTTGGTTCAACAATTTGACCCTATTGGTGTTGCAGCACAGGATTTAAGAGAGTGCCTGCTTATCCAATTAAAATATTTGCCAGCTGATACCCCTTGGCGACAAGGGGCTATAAGCGTTGTAGATAAACACTTAGACCTACTCGGCAGTCACGACTACAACTCCTTAAAGCGGCGCTCTGGGTACAAAGAAAATGAATTACTGCAGATTTTTGAACTCATTACTAAACTGCAACCAGAACCCGGTGTTAGTATTGCATCGAGCCAAGCCGAGTATGTTATTCCCGACGTGATGGTGCGCAAAGTTAACAATGTATGGCGAGTTGAATTAAATCCAGACTCAGCACCAAAAATCAGAATTAATCAGCAATATGCAGATTTTGGTGGCAGTGGTAATTCCACCGATAAAAACTACATTAAAAGCCACTTACAAGAAGCCCGCTGGTTTCTCAAAAGTCTTGAAAGCCGTAATGAAACCTTATTAAAAGTGTCTGGTCGCATCTGTGAGATACAGCAAGGCTTTTTGGATCATGGCGAAGAAGCTATGAAACCCCTAGTGCTGGCAGAAGTTGCTGAGCACGTGGAAATGCACGAATCCACTATCTCTCGCGTGACTACCCAAAAATACATGCACACACCTAGGGGCATCTTTGAGCTAAAATATTTCTTTTCCAGTCATGTAGCAACAGCCAATGGCGGAGAATGCTCATCTACGGCCATAAGAGCACTGATTAAAAAGCTCATTGCCGCGGAATTAACTCGCAAACCCTTAAGCGACGCAAAGCTTACAGAACTGCTTGAGTTGCAAGGTATTAAAGTAGCACGTAGAACCATAGCTAAATACAGGGAAAGCATGCACATTCCTCCCTCTAACGAACGCAAACGGCTCAACTGAGCCCACAGAACCCATAGGGTTAATAAATACATATGAATATCAGTGACATCCTCACGCCGGAACGCACTCTTGCCAATTTGAAGTGCGCCAGTAAAAAACGCACCCTCGAATCTATCAGCCAGTGGCTCGGGAATCAAATGACCGCGTTTGACGGTAAAGAGCTCTTTAATGCTTTAATCGCCCGAGAAAAATTAGGAAGCACAGGATTTGGCGATGGTATAGCCATACCGCATTGCCGATTGTCTAGCTGTACCCATGTCACTGGTGCCTTAGTGCGATTAACTAAAGCAGTCGATTTCGATGCCATAGATCAACAACCAGTAGATTTATTATTTGTGCTTTTGGTGCCACTGCAAGCCACAGACGAACACCTACAAATCCTAGCTACCCTGGCAGGGAAATTTGGCCAACCAGAGTTTCGTGAGAGCTTGCGCAAGGCCATTGATGCAGATGACATGTACAAAATCACTATCGCATAAATGCCCCAAAAAGGGTATGCTATAAGGCTAATCTTGATGAGCTTACACTATGCTTGTCATGTGCTGTTTCACTATTTTATAGAGCCACGCCTGTAAGGTTTTCTGCATGATCAACCAACAAATCACTATCATCAACAAACTTGGCTTGCATGCTCGTGCTGCTGCTAAGCTTGTAGGTGTCACTGGCAGACATGGTTGTATTATCGAAATCGGCAGTAACGGTAAAATGGTGGACGCAAAAAGCATCATGTCAGTGATGCTATTAGCGGCGTCTCAAGGCACTGTGCTAGACCTTAAAGTAAATGGAGATGGTGCTCAGCAGGCCTTTGACGAAGTATCACAACTAGTGAATAATTATTTTGACGAAGGCGAATAAGGCTAGCCGTCCCATGAAATCCCGCCTTAAAGAACTCAACGACGCCCTAGACAGTGGAGCTTTTATTCAAGCCCGCCACATGCTTAATCACACCTTAAAACCGGCCCATACTGCACACCTGTTGGAATCATCTCCTCCAAGAGAGCGCGAAGTACTATGGAACTTGGTAAATCCGGAGTTAGAAGGTGAAGTACTGCAACATTTAAGCGACGAAATTCAAGCTGAATTCGTTAATCAAATGAATACCGAAGAGCTACTTCAAGCCACAGAAAACCTCGACACCGATGACTTTGCCGACATCTTGCAACAGCTGCCAAAAAAGGTAATGCAAGAAGTACTCAATAGTTTGGGCCAACAAGACCGTGAGCGGGTGGAGCAGGTACTGTCTTATCCAGAAGACACCGCCGGTGGCCTAATGAATACCGACGTTGTGAGCATCCGACCCGATATCACCATAGACGCGGTATTACGCTATTTACGTCGCCACGATACCATGCCAGAAATGACTGACAACCTATTTGTGGTGACACGCAAAGACCGCTACATGGGCTTATTGCCACTCACCAGTTTACTAGTAAGTGATCCCAACACGCTCATTTCAGACATTATGGACACCGAGCGCGAAGCCATACCTGCAGATTTAGATGAAATGGATGTCGCTAACTTATTTGAACGTAACGATTGGGTTTCTGCACCTGTGGTAAACCAAGAAGGTCGTTTGGTGGGCCGTATCACTATCGATGACGTGGTAGACGTTATTAGAGAGGAAGCCGATCATTCCCTCATGCGCATGGCCGGTCTAGATGAAGACGAAGACACCTTTGCTCCCGTACTTAAAACTGCTAAACGCCGTGCTGTTTGGCTTGGAATCAATTTATTAACCGCTCTTTTTGCCTCGATGATGATCGGCCTATTTCAACACACTATAGAACAAGTGGTGGCCCTTGCTATCCTCATGCCTATTGTCGCAAGTATGGGCGGCGTTGCTGGTAGCCAAGCATTAACCTTAGTGATCCGTGGCCAAGCCCTAGGCCATGTCGAACGCAGCAATATTGGTTACTTACTCAACCGAGAAATTATCGTTGGCGCCATCAACGGCTTACTCTGGGCAACCGTGGTAGCCAGCATTGCAAGCTGGTGGTTCTCCGACCTAACCATTGGTATTATTATCGCTATTGCCATGGTCATCAATTTAATTGTGGCTGCTATTTTTGGCACCTCTCTTCCCGTCATCCTTAAAGCAATGAATATAGACCCTGCTTTAGCTGGAGGCGTTATTTTAACCACCATCACCGATGTGGTCGGATTTTGTGCCTTTTTAGGCCTCGCCACATTATTTTACGCGTAAGGAATTTAATATGGGCAAAGTCAAAGCCCGCAAGGCCGCAGCAGAACTAGAAGCTCTGCAACAAAACCTGCCTGCTGAAGAAGAACTTAGTCGCACCCAAATTAAGCGAGCGATGGAAGCTCTGCAAGACTTAGGTGGCAAATTATTGGATCTTAAACCATCCGAGTTAGCGCGCATCCCCATGAGTGAAACGCTTATAACTGCGATTGATGAATCACGCCGTATTGACCAAAATGAAGCCAAGCGCAGGCATTTACAGTACATTGGTAAAGTGATGCGCGATGAAGATTCAGAAGCGATTGCTAAAGCCTTGGCTGTGCACGATTCGGGTTCCGATGAACACCGTCGCGTTTTCCATCAGATAGAAACCTGGCGCGATGGCTTAATCGCCGATAATCCAGACACTATCAATGAAATCGTAAAGTTACATACGGAAGCTGATCGCCAACACATCACCCACTTGGTGAAGCAGGCACAAAGTTTGAATCAAGAAGCTAAAGCGAAGTCTGCAGCCAAGAAATTATTTAAGTACTTGCGCCAATTAGCTGACGTTTAGACACTCTAAATCCAATCTATCAATTTTTGGCGTAGCTTCTTAACAGAGCCACTTTGAATTTGGCTGATACGGGATTCTGACACTTCCAGTATTGCCGCGATCTCTTTTAAATTGAGTTCTTCGTCATAATATAGGGCAAATATTAGCTGTTCACGCTCTGGTAACTCCCCAATTGCAGTGGCCAAAGCGCTCTGAAACGCCGCCTCATCCACTTCTTTTGTAGGGATTAAACCCGACAATGGAGGCTCTACGCCTTCAGGTTGGTCTTCTATTTGCACTGTTTGATAGTTATAATTTCGGCCTTTTTGCTGCTGCAAATCTTCCAAACTCATACCCATGGCGTGGGCCAACTCAGTATCTTTAACTGTGCGCCCCATTTCTTGTTCTAGTGCAGCAGTAGCTTGGTTAATTTCTCTAATACTAGTCATCACGGAACGGGGCAAAGTACTAAATCGGCGCACCTCATCTAGCATGGCCCCACGCACCCTTAGCTTAGCAAAGGTAGTGAATTGTGCACCCTTGGTTGCGTCAAAGTTATGCAGAGCTTCCAGCAGCCCCAACATGCCCACTTGAATGAGATCATCGATATCCACACTGGCAGGCAAACGTGCACTCAGGTGCAACGCAACTTGTTTTACCAGTGGCATATGCTGCACCAACGGGTCTGTAGCAGAACCGGGTGCATGGGATTGATAAAGTGACATGTTGTGCATCAATGCATTATTTCCAATTAAGCTTTATGTTGCAACAGCCGTTCGACAAAAAATTCCACCTGCCCACTCAAACCAGTAGGTGGTTGCCAACGTTCTATCACGGCAGACATGCGTGCGTATGCACGAGATGAGGTCGCCATGGGTGCAGCCTGAACAACTGCTTTTTGTTGTTTGTTTGCCATTCGCAATTGTTCGTCCCGTGGGGAGCTACCCAAATACAACAGGGTAGCGCCTAAGTAATGATCAACTACCCGTTCAATTTTAGCGTATAACGCTTGGCCTTCTTTTTCATTCTTCACCATGCTGGCTATAAAGTGGAAACGGCTGGCGCCATAGCGCTGGTTCATCACTTTAATAAGCGCATAAGCATCAGTGATCGATGACGGTTCGTCACAAGCAATCACAATGACTTGATGGGCAGCGTTTAAAAATGCTAATACATTGTCGGAGATTCCTGCTGCAGTATCAATAATAAGGTAGTCTAACTTTCCATTGTACTCACTGAAGGCTTGAATAAGGTGTTGCAGCTGTTCGTTTTGTAACCCGGCCATTTCATAAATACCAGATGCAGCGGGCACCACATGAATGCCAAACGGGCCGATTTGAATAATTTCACTTAAGGTTTTTTCACCGCTCATCACGTGAGCCATATTAAATGGGCACTGCAGGCCCAAGTTAACATCAATATTTGCCAGACCTAAGTCTGCATCCATCAACATAACTTTATGGCCCTGTTTAGCTAAACTGGCGGCAATATTAATGGAGGTATTGGTTTTACCAACACCACCCTTACCGCTGGTTACAGCAATAACTTGCACAGCACTTGAACTCATATTAGTGGCTCCTGTAGGACGCTAATCCCATGGCAGCAAGAGGTGTATCTTGTAAACCGCCAAAATTCGAACTGCTAGTGGACGCGGCTTCTTTTGGATCTCTTTCACGAGGTCCCAAAGGCTTCCCTGGCGTAGTGTGCAACAATTTTGACAATGCTTCAATACTACCATGCTCCTCTGCCAATTCAGCTTCTACAGCATGGGCAACCAACTGCTGGGAACTAGGGTAACCCAAGTCCAGTGGAATACGTTGACCATCAGTTATCATTGCTAATGGCTGCTTTGACTCAATGAGTGCCGCTAATAGGCCACCTAAAGGTAAACATTCATCCAATTTTGTAGCAATAACGCCTTTTACTTGGCCCAAGTAGTGCTTCATTAAGTAGCGCAATGAATGAGACTGGCTATTAGCCGCTAATGTAAGGTACACGTTTATTGGATGGGGCACACCTAGCAACCCGCCTACTAAGTTTTGAATATGTGGGTCAAAGGGGTTGCCCCCTGAGGTATCCAACAAGATGTAATCTTTGTGGGTCATTTGATTTAAAGCTGTAGTTAGCTCGGTAAAACCTGCCACGTGATGCACATCTATACCCAACATAGTGCCAAATACCCGTAATTGATCTCGTGCTCCAATACGTTGTTGATCCATGGAGATGAGTGCGACCTTATGCTTACCGTGTTTCATGGCAAGTTGCGCACCAAGTTTTCCAATGACGGTCGTTTTACCTACACCTGTAGGGCCTACTAGGGCATAAATTCCAGCTTCATGCACCAAGCCTTCGGAGCTAGTGGTTAAATTATTTCGCAGCCATTGCTGTGCGTGGCCCCATAACTGGTCTGCATCGTCACAAGCTGGTAATTGTTCTAATAATGGGTCAATTAGGCGTGTTTCAAAGCCCATACGTTCAAGCCTTTGAGCAACCTTTATCGCTGCCGCACTAATAAAACTGTTGTTTTGACTTGGGCTCTGACTCATCTGCTGCTCTACCAACAAACGTAATAGGCCAAGCTCCTTTTCCATCCGCACCATGTTGTCACTTGCCGGCACTTGATGTCTGACATCTGTCTTTAACGTGCTCTTAAAACTACTTAATGGTTGTAGCTCAGAAGCGGTATTGACTGGTTTAATCGGGCGCTTGTACTGGTTTCCTTGAGACTTAATACGGTCTAAATTGGCACTAAGGCGGTCGGAGAACGCTGAACTAGAATGCGCGACTGCACGCTTTTCGTCATAGTCAATCGCCGCTACGATTTCAACTTCCCCGGCAATTTTATTGTTTGATAAAATGACAGCATCATCACCCAAACTTTCCTTAATCATGGCAAGAGCGGTGCGTGTATCTTTGGCTAAAACGCGCTTCATTTTCATCTTCAGTAAACCTTAGTGCTTTTGGTTTTATTCTACGGGTGCTTACGCATCCACTAGAGGTTGTTGTTCTATAGTCGACACTACTTGAATGCCTTGTTCATCTGGTATTTCGTTGTAGCCCAATATCACTAAACCTGGGACACGGTTCTTAACCATCTTAGCAAGCCAAGGACGAATACCTGGAGAAACCACTAACACTGGAGGAATGCCCTGTTGCGCGAGTCTCTCGCTAGTTCCTTGCAGGTTACCTAACAACTGTTCTGCTAGGTTGGGTTCTATGGCTAATCCGTGTTCTTTGCTTTGCTGTAATATGTTATGCAATTGTTGTTCCAATCCGGCATCTAATGTCATAACTGACAGGTCGTCCCCCACCTGAGTGAGTTGTTGCATCATCATACGACCTAATGCAGGACGAACAGCGGCTGTCAAAATGTCAGGATCCTGACTTCTAGGCGCTTGCTCCGCCAGTATTTCGACGATTGTGCGAATGTCTCTGACAGCCACCCCTTCAGCCAATAGGTTTTGCAACACTTTAGCCACCACCCCCACAGATAGTTGGGTAGGTACCACGGCCTCAACCAACTTGGGTGCCGCTTGAGACAACTGATCCATTAGCTGCTGAGCTTCGTCATGCCCCAACAATTCGTGGGCATTTTCTTGTAACACTTTATTTAAATGGGTGGCTAATGCGGTGGCGCCATCCACTACTGTATAACCCATAGACTGAGCATATTCTCTTTGCGAGGTATCAATCCACATGGCATCAAGTCCAAATGCCGGATCTCGCGTTGGAATACCCTCTAAAGTGCCATGAGTTGTTCCCGGGTTAATAGCTAGATCTCGTCCCATCATGAGTTCACCCTGGCCGCGGGTGACACCATTAATATTGATATGGTATTGGTTAGGCGATAAGTCCAAATTATCTCTAATGTGAACCGATTGCACCAAGAACCCAAGTTCATGGGAAAGTTTTTTACGCACGCCTTTTATCCGTTGCATCAATGCCCCACCTTGGCTCTTGTCTACCAAAGGAATTAATGCATAACCCACTTCTAGGCCAATCATATCTAACTGTGGAATGTCTTCCCAAGACAAGTCTTTTGATTCTTGTTCTTGCTGCTGCTGCGCCGGATCTACCGGTTCGGGCAGCTCTTCTTGCCTTGAACGTCTCACAGCAAAATAGGCAAGAGTGCCTGTCGCTGCGGCCAATAACAAAAACACAAAATGTGGCATGCCGGGTATCACCCCCAACAATGTCATAATGCCTGTCACCACGATGAGAGCCTGAGGGCTACCCAATTGACCCACCACCTGGCTAGACATGTCTGTGGTAGACGAGACACGTGTCACAATGATGGCCGTTGCCGTAGCTAATAATAACGAAGGTATCTGAGCCACCAAACCGTCGCCAATTGTCAGTAATACGTAGGTTTGCGTCGCTTGATCAAAACTTAAACCATGGGTGCCCATGCCAATAGCAAGGCCACCTACAATGTTAATCAGTAATATAAGAAAACCTGCAACGGCATCGCCCTTTACAAACTTACTGGCGCCATCCATAGAACCATAGAAATCAGCCTCTGCTGTTACGTCTGCACGACGCTCGCGAGCTTCATCCTGGCTCAGTACACCGGCATTTAAATCGGCATCGATGGCCATCTGCTTTCCTGGCATTGCGTCCAAGGTGAAGCGCGCACTCACTTCAGATACGCGGCCTGCACCCTTGGTGACCACTAGGAAGTTAATGATCATGAGGATGGAAAATACGATGATACCCACCACATAATCACCGCCAATAACAAAATCTCCAAATGACTGAATGACCTGCCCCGCTGCATCCGTACCGGTATGCCCTTCTACCAACACAATACGGGTAGAGGCCACGTTAAGGGCCAAACGTAATAAAGTAGCAAACAACAATACAGTAGGGAATGAAGAGAAATCTAGCGGCCGCATGGTGTTAATAGAGATCATGACTATGATCAGCGCAAGGGCAATATTGAGAGTGAAAAACACATCCAACAAGAACGCCGGTAGGGGGACCACCATCATTAAAATGATCAGCAGTACCAACATGGGGATTAACAAACCCGTCAAATGTTTGACGTTGATTTGATCCTTTAAGGTTAACGCTTGTGAAAAATTCATAATAACTTAGGCTCTGACGCAAAAATATAAAAACTAATTATTTGTTTTTAAACGTTTTTTATATTTTATTGTTAACTTTTAGTAAATAGTGTCGATAGTTAATTCACTGACACTTTGCTCGTTAAAACATGACTCTAAGTCTTTAAAAGCAATAACAGTGCCAACATTTGCTCATCTTTAGTAATTATTTTACTTTGAGGGCTAAAGTCCTCGAAGGTGAGGTCGATATTATCTACATAGCGATAGAGGACCTACCCATGAATGTTAAAACCATACGTAAACCCAGCCTTTGGATTATAGCGATTGCTGCGATAACTTTAGGAGGTTGCTCAAGCAACCAAACCACCGAAGCTGTTTCACATACTCCCATCTATAAGAAACAAGTCATTATTTCTACAGGCTATGCCAATATCAGCGCTCAAAAGAGTAAAAACCAAGCTCAGCGACGGTTAATGGCGATTCGCGCATCAAAGCTAGATGCCTATCGTAACCTTACAGAGCAGGTTTATGGCCAGAGCCTAAATTCGTCTACCACCGTAGAAGACATGATTATTGCCAATGACACGATGCGAGCCCATGTGGAAGGCGTTGTTTATGGGGCTAAGGTTGTCAGCATCAACCCAATAGGTGATGATAGCTATGAAACCAAGCTAGAACTCGAACTAGATACTATGCTGGAACTTAGGCGTATTTTTTTAGTCACTAGATAACTCCACTTACGGCTATCTCATGAAACTTTCAGACCCCCTACAACGTATAAGCAGACTTTCCTGTGTTGCCTTGTTTGGGCTTGGGCTAGCCATCTCCCACCCCAGCTTAGCTGAGCAAGATTCAAATGCTCCATTGCTAGTTACTGGACAAGCTTTGATCGTTGATGGCGATATTGAAACTGCAGTAGTCCGTGCAGTTCTTGATGCTCTGCGCACCGCAGCAACCCAGCGTGAAGGTCAAATCATCAGCCACAGCATAGTCAACGCACAAGGCGAGTTGACGGAAAACATAAGCCTTCAAGCAAACCTAAATATCCGCCACATGGACCTATTAGAGCAAAGTGCTCTACAAGGTATTGCTACGGTAAAATTAGCCTTAGAGCTGGATGACAGCAAAAAAAACTGCCAACTGCCCCAATTAACTCAGGTAGTGACAACCGATTTAGCCACGCCACCAGGCAACAATAATTATCATCAAGTTGATATTAATCAATTACTGCTAGATACCGAAGCTCAGTTTTCGGACCTAGCCAAAGGGGTTAATTTCGCCACCCATCGAATTAATCCTGCCCTCAACACCTATCAAACAGCGTGGTTGGCCTCAGAAGCATATAATCAAGCCGACTATCACTTAGCAATAGGCGCTCAATGGCTAGAAAACTCTTCCAGCGAACCTGTCGCCAAAGGTCTCAGTTCCTTGGTGCGTTCATTTAGCGGCCAGGCAGGCCAAAGCCCTACCTTAATGTTAACAGCCACTTTTTCAAGCCCGTACCTCCCTCATATTGATTTATACTACCAGCAACAGTTTACCCTGCCTCCCAATCAATCCATTTCCGAATCCAGTGAATCAATTCCTCAAGCGCTGAGCCAACAGGTGGCCACATGGGTACAGGATTCGTGGCGTAGTATTTACCAAAATGTGCAATGTGAAGGCAGCTATATCAAACTGAGCAAAATCATTGATCAGCCATTATGGCGCATTAACAAAGGCCAAAACTTAGGCCTAGAACAAGGCCAGCAACTGTTATTGTTGCCTCAAAATTACCGCGATGGGATTCTTAATCCAGATGCAGCAAGTGCGCCACAGGTGTTCAAAGTGACCCAATTACAACCTCATGCTGCCTTGCTAGAGCACATTGCAGGGCCCGACAACATAACCACCGCCACAGCCCAGGTGATTGTATTTTGAACGCTAGCAAACCTATTTGTACAAGGAGTTAGAACATGAAGAATAGTCTTATATGCACGCTACTAGCTGCCGGCCTCATGGCCAGCCCTATTTATGCAAACGAACAACGAACACAAGCCAACTTAGAGACGTTACTGGGTGAGCTCATGCAGTTGGAGCAACAGTTGGATGCTCGCCAGCAAGATAGTCATTCGATTGCGCCCGGTTCTAAATACCGCATCAAGCCTGGTGACTCTTTAGGGGACATTGCGAAACGTGCCTACGGTGACACCAATATCAAACTTGACTTGGTTATGGAACTCATCATCAGTAATAATCCCAACGCGTTCTTCCGTAGCAACGCCAACTTTATTTATGCAGATGAAGTCATTTCCATTCCTAGCGTTGATGACTTTAGAGCCATGTTATTTACTGGCGATACAGACAGTTTGTTAAATGATAGTGCTGACAGGGGCCAGTGGATTCGTTTTCCTTAACCAAACCCTGAGCAATAAAAAGGCGCTTCCTGCAGGTATGTATAGGAAGCGCCTTTTTATTGTATTTTTATGTACTTTAAGCTGCTTTTACGTGTTTTTTTTGGCTGTGTTGAGTACGGTATTTAATTAAGCACTCATCACTTCTTTACGGGACAGAGAGGCTGATTTTTGTTTCACCAAGTGCAACAAGTCATCTTCATCGGTCCTCCCAAAGAAGATAAATCGAAGGCCTATGACTAGCTTTAAACCATTCGCGTGGGGACGCATATGGCGCACTTCAGCGCTGGCTCTAGCTTGAAAACCGTCCACTTTAATTTCGATGTGTTTAATGGCCTTGCCTACTTCAACGTCATATAAATTCGCTTGAGGAATCAGTACAGACGCACCTCCACCAGATACGTCAACGACATCAACGGGTTGGCCGCCTATACTTATGTTAATCTTTTCATCACGCGTCGCTGGAAGGTGCAGCATGTCTCGGCGCTGCTTTACACTCACCTGCTCTGGCAACTTGGCAGAAAAACCCAACCCAAAATTAGCCGCATTGACAAAACCTACCTGCACATCAAAGTAATGTACGCGGCCTTCGTGAAAAAACTCTACCCGTAGGTCATCTTTGGTTTCAATAATCGCCTTAAAGTCTGGTTCACTCAAAGGCTCTAGCATCAATGTGACATCGTTATTACTAGGCCGCTTCATCTTAGCCGGCTTATAAACCACTTCTTGTAAGCGATAGTCTGCAAGGGTTTGATCAGCTGCATCGCCAAAACTGATATAAAAAGAACATTTACGTGCCTTCACCGTCATAAAAAACTGATACAAGTCTTTAAAACCGCTGATCTTAACTTCGTCTTTCAAAGAAACCTCCGCTAGTGCCCTGGCCCGATGAATTCATTCGGTAGACGGGTACACTTGCTAATACTATCGACCAACGAATGACAAAATGAAGCATTTATGTGATCTGATTACGTAATTCATCGATAGAGTAGGGAATGCTTAGTGCCGAGTAAACTGCTTTACTGCGGATATACAATTGCTGCCGCAAAGGGCTGTGGTTAGGCAAGTGCAGAAAATATAACGCGCTTTGTGCAAGCTCTGGGGTTATATCTACCTGTTTGGCCCACTGGTCTATTAAGGCAAATAAATTATCGTTATTGGGTGCAGGTAAAGCCGTGGTTTGAACTTGATCTAAATTCTCTCCTGCCAGCACCCGCTGGCACAAAGCCTTGTAATGTTGATTAAATCGCCCTTGCGTGGCCTGTCTAGGCAAACTTTTTAGTTCAAACCAGCCCGTGGCTCGCCCAGCGTGGTAAACGGCAGCATGGCTCCATGGATGATGGCTAGGTGCCGTTGCATGGCGACAGGCTTCAGCATAAGCCTGTTCCGCTGGCGCCAAACCAAAACTTTGCTGACATTGATCCATCAACTGTAAAAACTCTGCAATTGAGGGCATCCAGCTATACTGACGTTTGGTTTGCTCAATAGCTAAGACCAATACGTCTTCTTCGTATCCCGCTAAACTTAAGGCCCATTCACGCTTGGCAATGATGATCTCTTTATCATCATCAAAGGCACTCTTAAATTTATGACCATAGATAGTCATAAACCGAGCGAATAACATATTCACCAAAGATTTTATTTTTTGGTCAATAGGAGGATGTGCAGCAACAACAGTTTTACCAGTCGGTATTAGTGATATCGAGGACGTTTGCTGTAATGTTGCGTCGGCGCTGTTTAGCAGCGTATCTAGCTTCTTCATTGGATGAATTAGTCTGTTGTTGGGTTTGTCTTTGGGCACGGGCCTGAGCTGTTTGCTGCTGAACCTGTTCTTTTTTAACCCATTTTAAAAACTTTTGATCCCAGCCACCTGGCGTTTCCCGGCGACCTTTGTCCATGTAATACACCACAAACTCATCTTTAATACCAACGGCAAAAGCTTCGCTTATTTGGTGCTGCTGGTCCAAAATTTTAACAATATTGGTGGAAGGCTTCCATTCTAGATCCATAGTGCACATATGTTGATGTTGGGCTTCTTTAGCGGCAAACAAGCGACTTAATTCATCGCCTTCGCCGGCGTCTCGGCGCCAGCCACCAAAACCACCCATGGCCGCCTTTGGGCTAGCCACTGGCTTAATAACAGCTGCTGCCTCACTTTCAACTTGATCTAAAGCAATAGACTGTTCGGGCATCAACTGCAGGTCAATACGCACCATCCCCTCACCTGCCGGGGAAACTTGTAACAACCCTATTGAGGACAGCTGGGATAATAACTGACCCTGATGTTGCCTCGTTAAACACAAAGCTCGGCCATATAAACGTTGCTCTTCAACCACCACTTGGCCGTTCCAAGCACCTACCAATTCTGTTACCACAGCCAGCATAACCGCCTGCTCTAGGCCATAACGCTGAGCTAAATGAGGAGCAATAGATAAATTGGGGGCCGACAGTGGCATAACTAGGTTCAACTTTAAACTGAATAGATACCCATTCTACCCTAACTGGTCCTGTGCTAACATCTGCAATGTTAGCCAATCACCAATAAAATATTATGACCAAAAAAAGCCTTATAGAACAAATGATGGATCACCAATCGATCCGTAAATTCACCAGTCAAGCCGTACCTCAAGAGGTGATCAACACCTGTATTACTGCAGGCCAAGCCGCTGCCAGCTCCAGTTTTGTGCAAGTCACTAGCGTAATCCAAGTCAACTCCCAAGAGGACCGTGCAGCCTTAGCAGAAGCCGCTGGTGGCCAAGCTTACGTTGAGAGTGCAGCAGTCTTTTTAGTTTTTTGTGCCGATTTTCAGCGAAACCAGCAAATATGCCTGAATCAACAGCAACAAATGCCCACCGGTTTCGCCGAACAAACCCTTATTGCAAGTGTAGATACAGCTCTGTTTGCGCAAAATGTTTTACTTGCAGCCCAAAGCCTTGGTTTAGGTGGGGTTTTTATTGGTGGCTTACGTAACCAACCAGAAACGGTTACCGCACTACTGAACTTGCCACAACAGGTATTTCCTATATTTGGCCTATGCTTGGGTTACCCAGATCAAAACCCTGGGCAAAAGCCCCGCCTACCTTTGTCTATGGTATTACATCAAGATCATTATTCGAACGACGGTTTAGTTAAACTAGCAGGCTATGATGAGCAAGTCAGCCACTACTACCAGCAACGCACCCAAGGCAAATTAAACCTAACCTTTAGCCAACACATTATTAAGACTGTGGTTAAAGAGGCGCGGCCCCATATGCTTCCTTATTTACACAGTCAGGGGTTCAGCACCCGCTAAGGATTAAGATTAGCTAACTTGTCGAGCTTGGATAATATCGTACCATTGAGCTGGTCCTGTTTGGTGTACCGAGGTACCATCAGAATCAACAGCCACAGTCACTGGCATGTCTTCTACGTTAAATTCATAGATCGCTTCCATACCAAGCTCTGCAAACGCCACCACTTGAGCACTCTTAATGGCTTTGGAGACTAAATAAGCAGCACCGCCCACGGCCATTAAATACACCGCCTGATGTTCTTTGATAGCATCAATAGCCACTTGGCCACGCTCGGCTTTACCAATCATACCCAACAACCCAGTTTTTTCTAGCATGGTGCCTGTGAATTTGTCCATACGGGTAGCTGTGGTTGGGCCTGCTGGCCCCACTGCCTCGTCTCTGACAGGGTCAACTGGACCAACGTAATAAATAAACCGTCCTTTTAGGTCTACAGGTAACGGCTCACCCCGAGCCATCATGTCAACCATCTTTTTATGGGCCGCGTCGCGACCAGTGAACATTTTACCCGACAACAATAAGGTTTCCCCAGGCTGCCATGTTAATACGTCTGCCGGCGTCACTGTATCTAAATTAACTTTTCTTGCACCTGCGCCGGCATCCCACGCGATGTCTGGGTAATCATCTAAACTAGGTGGTGTTTGTAAACTCGGGCCACTGCCATCCAGTACAAAATGTGCATGGCGCGTAGCGGCGCAGTTAGGAATCATACACACAGGTAAAGAAGCTGCATGGGTAGGGTAATCCAGTACTTTAATGTCTAGCACAGTAGTTAAACCACCCAAGCCCTGAGCACCAATACCTAGGTTATTCACGGCATCAAACAACTCTAAACGCAGCTTTTCGGCAGTATTGCTTGCACCACGAGCCTGGAGTTGCTGAATATCTACTGGATCCATCAAAGATTTCTTAGCCATTAATGCCGCTTTTTCAGCCGTGCCGCCTATGCCTATGCCCAACATACCAGGCGGACA
>Ga0307994_1001181_pt1 | contig 16208 bp, 14 predicted proteins | sample EllFjometagen261_FD_203171 | JGI IMG/M metagenome (GOLD analysis project Ga0307994, IMG submission 203171) | Marine microbial communities from Ellis Fjord, Antarctic Ocean - #261 | ecosystem: Environmental > Aquatic > Marine > Unclassified | place: Southern Ocean | collected 2014-11-02 | reverse complement strand
GTTGGGCGACCGTGATTACATTGATCTGAGCGTTCGGTGTGCTCCATCTCTCTGAGCAAAGCATTCATCTCCTCAATGGTCAATTGACGATGCGCCCGGACTGACCCATGACACGCCATAGTGGATAGCATGGCATTAACATGCTCTTCAACTTGCTGCGTTTGGCCTGCCACAGCCAAGTCTGCGAGCATATCATTCACCAAATTAACCACATCACTTTTTACAAGAATGGCAGGCAGCGCCGTCACTTTAAGTTGTTCTGGCCCTAAGACCTCCATCTCAAAGCCTAATTGAGTAAACCAGGCCTGCTGACTTTCCCAAACGGTAATTTGTGAACTTTCTAAGGCAAGGACCATCGGTACTAACAGTGGCTGACTAATTAGGCGTTGATTTTCCCACTGCGTTTTGAGACGCTCATACACCACACGCTCGTGAGCGGCGTGCATATCCACCAACACCAAACCTTGCTGATTCTCCGCCAAGATAAAAATACCGTGGAGTTGCATTTTTGCATAACCCAACTTGTGATTAGAATCGTTTTGCCCCAAACCATTATCCGCATTTAAACCTGCATACGAACTGCCCCCTTCTGCGGCACCACCAGACCCTAACAACGCGTTGGTTTGATATTTAAACCGCTCGCTGAGCGTGGCGTTAGCATTTGAGTTCGGTGCCTGAAAACGCATATTAGCTTGGCTATCCACACCAAAATTTGGCAACTTACTGCCAACGCCCATATTGGCAAACGCAGATGACGATGCTGAATTAAAACCGGACTGACCTTGCAGCATACCTGCAAGGCCTTCCAAAGAGCCACCACTGCCTTGCTCCGCACTCACCGGCCGACTCACGGCCTCACGAACTGAACGCCTTAAAAAATCATAGACCCAACGACCATTTGCAAATCGTACTTCATATTTAGCAGGATGGACATTTACATCCACCAAGTCATGCGGAATCTCTAAAAACAGTAAATACGCTGGGTGACGACCGTGATAAAGCACATCGGCATACGCCTGCTTAACCGCATAAGAGAGCAATCGGTCACGAACAATTCGTCCATTGACAAACAAGTACTGCATATCGGTTTGACTGCGGTTAAAGGTTGGCAAGCCAACCCACCCACTTAACTTAATGTCTGCCGAATCAAAGGCCAGCGTCAAACTTTGCTGAACAAACGGTTGCCCCATTAATTGAGACAAACGCTTGGTTTCAGTATTCGAATCATTAACCGGTAAAACATGGCGCATAATCTTGCCATTATGCGTCAACTTAAACCCAACTTGCGGACGACTTAATAGCACCCTTTTCACCAATTGATCAATCTGCGTAAACTCAGTTTGTGGGGTGCGTAAAAACTTTTTGCGCGCGGGGGTATTAAAGAACAGGTCTTCAACTTTAACGGTGGTTCCGACCACCCCAGCCACCGGCTTTAACTCACTCCAATTACCTTCACCCTCTGCATGCAGCTGCCAAGCGGCTGAACTGTCGGCCACTTTACTCACAATCTCAAAACGTGAAACAGACGCAATACTCGCCAGCGCTTCACCGCGAAACCCTAGGGTATGAACGGCGGCTAAATCTTCTGCACTTTTAATTTTACTGGTGGCATGACGACTGACGGCTAAAGTTAGCTCGTCTTTGGGAATACCATGACCGTTATCGGCGATTTGTATTAACTGAGTGCCGCCTAACTCGATGGTAATATCAATTTGAGAAGCGCCAGAATCTAACGCGTTTTCAAGCAACTCCTTGACCACAGATGCGGGACGTTCAACCACCTCACCCGCCGCAATTTGATCGGCTAAATGCGATGGCAACTGGCTAATCACCGCGCGTGGCGTGGCGTTAACCGTTCCATCAATGGTCGTTTGTAAAGAATCAGACACAGGCAAGTTTTCAGTTACTTTAATAAAAGATAAGGCTCATGATTATAACATCAACCTTTCAAGCTTCTAGGGGGCAACGCAGTTTTTAACTGTTAGCAGGCCTGTCAACATTTAAAAACCATTCGTTAACGTTGTTAACCACTCATAAGCCACTCATTGACAGACAATCGGCCGCGTTAAAAGAGCCGTTGACTAACGTTTATTAGCAACCTTTTTAGTAACCTTTTTTAGCCATCTTCTTAATAACCATTGCAATGGTTGTTTTTTAATTACAGGGTGAACTGTTAGAATGCGTCCACAATCAAAAGAATCAAATAAGGAAAGTCATGGGTATTTTAAACAAACTGTTTGGTAACGGTGTATCAGCGGAACTGCAAACTGCAATCGAAACGCAACTTAAAGAGGCAATCGACCCAACCAGCAAACAAGACTTACTGACTTTAAAAGCCCTTAAATCGGTTCAGCTTAAAAAAGACCGACTCACCTTATCCTTAGCGATGCCTTACCCTTGCAAAAGCTTATGGCCAGCCATGGAACAAAACATCATTCACAACCTGACACAAATCAAAGAGATTGAAACAGTTGAAATCAACTGGACCACCGACATTGTGGCACACGACTCACAAAAAGGCACCGACCCCCTGCCAGGCATTAAAAACATTATTGCCATTGCCTCCGGTAAAGGCGGGGTTGGAAAATCGACCACCAGCGTGAACCTTGCACTCGCCTTGCAACAAGAAGGTGCATCGGTTGGTATTTTAGACGCGGACATTTACGGCCCTAGCATTCCAACCATGCTCAACATAAAAGATAAACCGCAGTCTTCGGATGGCAAAAGTATGATGCCACTGCACGCTTATGGCTTGCAAGTAATGTCGATTGGGGTATTGATTGAAGAAGATTCCCCCATGATTTGGCGTGGACCAATTGTGACTCAAACCTTGACACAACTTCTCCGCGAGACACAATGGAAAGACTTAGACTATCTCGTCATTGACCTTCCCCCTGGAACGGGCGATGTTCAACTCACCCTGTCACAACAAATCCCAGTCACAGGCTCGGTGATTGTCACTACCCCTCAACAGATCTCTTTGATTGATGCTAAAAAAGGGCTGAAAATGTTTGAAAAAGTTGAGATTCCTATTCTTGGTATTATCGAGAATATGTCGACACACATTTGCAGCAACTGCGGGCATGAAGAGGCTATTTTTGGCGAACATGGCGGACAACAATTAGCCAAAACCTATAATATTGATTTTTTAGGCTCCCTGCCTCTCGACAAGCGTATCCGTGAAGAGGCCGACAATGGAAAACCCACCGTCACCGCAGAACCTAATAGCGCCATAGCCAATAAATACCGTGAAATGGCTCATCAGATTAGTGCCAAAATCGGGGTTAAAAAACGCAATTACGCGAACCTATTTCCAAAAATTGAAATACAAAACAACTAAAATTAACGCTTTGAAACAACAACAAAAGCACGCAAGATACGCGTGCTTTTTAGCTTCAACCCTTACGTTCAAGCACTGCAAAACCGACATAAATCAATTTTTAATCTGTTTTTAATCTGTTTTTGCCTGAATATTAAACAACTGGTCAAAGTTGGCAACCTGTAAAACCTCCATCACTGGCTCTTCCACATTGGTAATCAACACTCGATCTCTGTCGCCCCCTGTTCGATCTCGAAGCAATAACAACATACCCAATGCCGAACTATCCATATACGTCGCCTTAGACATATCAATAATAAATACGTTATTAGAAGGTGATAAATAAGGTCGATACGATAAATTAAATGCGTCATAGCATCCTACATCAAAACTTCCGACCACTAAAATCGTAACGACGTTGCCGTCTACCTGAACATCAACCACAAACAAACCTTTGCCTTAAACAGGAATAAATACTTATCAATAATGCCATACTAAGTGAGTTAGTGACTACATGCAATACACATCTAAAAAAACAACCCAAGCCTGCAAAGAATAGCGCATTCCAACATACGATGACATACAAATACTATGGACTTAAATAGCGTGATTAATGCACATATTAGCTTGCAAAATAGCTATAATAACGGGTCGCATTTTAACTAGCTTGCCCCACGATCCTGTTAATAAACAGAGGCGTTTAGCGCTACTTTTATCTTAAACAAGATTTTTACCTTTTGCTCAAAATTGATCACGGATTTATTACACGATGTCTGCAACCTTAAGTACCGTCAAAACAGCACCAAGAAAAATATTAATCACTAGCGCACTGCCTTACGCAAATGGCCCAATTCACTTAGGCCACCTGGTTGAATACATTCAAACAGACATTTGGTCACGTTTTCAAAAAATGCGTGGTAATGATTGTATTTACGTCTGTGCGGACGATGCACACGGCACACCCATTATGTTGCGTGCCGAAGCAGAAGGTATTACCCCTGAGCAATTAATTGCCAAATCATCAGAAGAGCATCAAGCAGATTTTGCTGGATTCAATGTCAACTTTGATCATTACCACAGCACCAACTCACCTGAAAACAAATATTTTGCCGAGTACATTTATAACCAGCTAAATGAAAAAGGTTATATCTCGCGTAAAACCATTACGCAATCATACGACCCAGAAAAAGAGATGTTTCTGCCTGACCGTTTTGTAAAAGGCACCTGTCCGAAATGTAAGGCCGAAGATCAATATGGCGATAACTGTGAAGTATGTGGCGCAACGTACAGCCCAACCGAACTGATTAATCCAAAGTCCGCCGTATCAGGTGCAACGCCTATTGAAAAAGAGACCGATCACCTGTTCTTTGAGCTTGGTCAGTTTGAAAGCATGCTAAAAGAATGGACGCGTGCGGGTCACCTTCAGGACCAAATTGCCAATAAACTCGACGAGTGGTTAGAATCTGGCCTGCGTGGTTGGGACATATCACGAGATGCGCCCTATTTTGGTTTTCAGATTCCCGGTGAAACAGACAAATATTTTTACGTTTGGTTAGATGCACCCATCGGTTATATGTCGAGTTTTAAAGCCTATTGCGATAAAACGGGCACGGACTTTGACGCTTATTGGGCTAAAGATTCTAAGGCCGAGCTTTACCACTTTATCGGTAAAGACATTATCAACTTCCACGCTCTATTCTGGCCTGCCATGTTAGATGGTGCCGGCTTTAGAACCCCTGATGCCATTTTTGCCCACGGATTTTTAACCGTTGATGGCCAAAAGATGTCTAAATCTCGTGGCACATTTATTATGGCTAAAACCTACTTAGAGCATTTAAACCCTGAATATCTTCGTTATTACTACGCCGCAAAACTCAGCAGTCGCATTGACGACATTGACTTAAACCTTGAAGACTTTGCACAACGTGTTAACTCAGACTTGGTCGGTAAAGTGGTCAACATCGCCAGCCGGTGTGCCGGGTTTGTGGTTAAAAAATTCGACGGTAAACTAAGTACTCAATGGTCAACTCAAGCCCAATCTCTGTATGCCAGTTTCGCTGCTGAATCCGAAATGATTGCAACGCTGTATGAAAAACGCGATTACGGCCAAGCGATGCGTGAAATCATGGCACTGGCAGATAAAGCCAATGAATACATTGCTGAAACCGCCCCTTGGGTACTAGCCAAAGAAGAAGGTAAAGAAGCCGAACTGCATGAATCTGTGAGCGTTGGAATCAACCTTTTTCGCGTACTAATGACCTATTTAGCACCGGTTATCCCAGATACAGCGGATAAAGCCAAAGCATTCCTAAACCTTGATTCTTGGGTTTGGTCAGACGTTCAAAGCCCACTAATGGGCCATGAGATCACCCAATTTAAAGCCCTACTCACTCGTTTAGAAATGACCTCTATCGAAAAAATGGTGGAAGCCTCTGCCAGTTCACTGGGTAATTCAGGCAGCGTGCCAGATGGCAAAAAACCAGATAATAAGCCGAGTAAAAACAAAAAAAAGGCAGTTCAAGTCGAGAAACCAGAGTTCGATCCCCTTGCTGAAGAAATTAGTATTGACGACTTTGTTAAAATTGATTTGCGAATTGCAAAAATTGTTAACGCAGAGGCAGTTCCTGAAGCTAAAAAGTTACTAAAACTCACTTTGGATATTGGTTTTGAACAACGCCAAGTATTTGCAGGGATTAAGTCCGCTTACGAGCCGGAAGCGTTAATTGGTAAAATGACTGTGATGGTGGCAAACCTTGCACCACGCAAAATGCGTTTTGGCATGTCCGAAGGGATGGTTTTAGCGGCTGGCCCTGGAGGCAGTGATTTGTATATATTGTCACCTGATGATGGGGCAACCCCTGGTATGCGCGTTAAATAAGCAAACCCTCGCTTTAAAACGACCATTTAAGGGCACATTTAAGCTCAAACGGACTCAACTTTATGCAAGAGTACATCCTAATTCTGATCAGTACCGTACTGGTCAACAACTTTGTTTTGGTGAAGTTTTTAGGCTTATGCCCGTTTATGGGTGTGTCTAAAAAAACCGATGCTGCATTGGGGATGGGGCTTGCCACCACGTTTGTTATGACCCTCTCTTCGGTTTTAAGTTACATCATCTACACTTATTTACTGCACCCATTTGGGCTGGAGTATTTACAGACTATTGGCTTTATTCTTGCCATTGCCGCCGTCGTCGGTTTTACTGAAATGGCGATTCATAAAACCAGCCCCTCACTCTATCAAGTATTAGGCATCTACTTACCCCTTATCACCACCAACTGTGCGGTGCTGGGGGTAGCGTTGTTAAATGTTGGCGAAAAGAATGACTTTATTGAATCGGCTGTTTATGGGTTTGGAGCGGCAGTCGGCTTTACCTTAGTCATGGTCTTATTTGCCTCTATTCGTGAACGTGTTGATGCCTCGGACGTGCCCGCGCCATTTAAAGGTGCGCCGATTGCTTTGATTACAGCAGGCCTGATGTCAATGGCGTTTATGGGCTTTGGCGGGTTAGTTTAATGATTGAAGCAATCTTAATCTTTTTAGGGCTCGCCATCCTATTCGGCTTGCTGTTGGGTTACGCCTCCATTCGATTTAAGGTTGAAGGCAACCCGATGTCGGAACAAATTGACAAAATCCTGCCACAAACTCAATGTGGACAGTGCGGCTTCCCTGGCTGTAAACCTTATGCCGATGCTTTGGCAGAAGATAAAACGGAAGTCAACTTGTGTATTCCAGGCGGTAATGAGGTGATGATTCAAATCTCAGAAATTACCGGTCTTGAACCCAAACAGATGGATGAAACCGCCACCGAAACCAAAACGAAAGAAACCGCCTATATTAACGAAGATCTTTGTATTGGATGCGTGCTGTGTATTAAAGAGTGCCCCGTGGACGCTATACTGGGTGCCACAAAACTCATGCATACGGTTATTCAACAAGAGTGTACCGGCTGTGAAAAATGTGTACCTGTTTGCCCGGTGGACTGCATAGAGATGTTGCCACAACATGTTACGCCTAAAAACTGGAAGTGGCCTGAGCCAGTGACAATAAAAGAGGCCTCGAAATAATTATGTTAAGACCTTTTATTGAACAAATTGCCAAAATATACCCCACTGCAAAACGCTATCTGCATGTGTTTCATGGGGGCGTGTTCCCAAAATATAATAAAGAACTATCGGCTAACCAACCGGTTAGAACTCAGATTATTCCTAACAAACTGATTCTTCCGCTACAGCAACAAGTTGGGTTAGCGGCCGAAGTGTTGGTGAATGTTGGCGATTACGTCAAAAAAAATCAACTGCTGGCAAAATCGTCCAAAGATCCCAAAAAAGCACTCATTGTTCCGATGCACGCACCCACTTCTGGGGTAATTGAATCCATTGAGCCGGCTATTTTAGCGCACCCTTCTGGCTTACTGGACATGGCCATTACGCTTAAGCCCGATGGAAAAAACATCACCATTGAAAATGTATTAAACGTTTCAAAACAGCCCATTGAAACCCCAGACCAACTTAAAGACATTTTGTTTCATGCGGGCATTATTGGCATGGGAGGCGCTGGGTTTCCAACCTATGCCAAAATTCCTAGCAGGCCTGGTCAAATACACACGTTGTTAATAAATGGTGCCGAATGCGAGCCGTTTATAACGTGTGATGATTTGCTGATGCAAACGCAAGCCGATGAGATTGTGCAAGGTGCTTTGATTACCGCTAAGGCCTTAGGCTCAAGTAAAATTATCTGTGGTATCGAGAGTAATAAACCGACCGCTATTAAAGCCATGACTCAGGCAGCCATAGGCACAATTGTTGAAATTAAGACGGTCGAGTCCGTTTACCCAATGGGCGGTCAAAAACAGTTAACGCTTGAACTCACAGGCATCGAAATGCCGCATAAAACCCATGCGGTGGATATTGGGTTACTGATGATGAATGTGGCCACCTTTACCGCCATTTATCGCGCCGTTATGTTCGGCGAACCGCTTACCGCACGCATGGTCACCGTTTCTGGTTTGGGGTTTAATAAACCCTTTAACAGCGTTGCCATGATTGGTACGCCTTTTTCAGAACTCGCTGAAGCTGCTGAACCAAAGTCAAAACTCGACTACCCGCTCGTGATGGGTGGCCCGATGATGGGTGTTAAAGTTAAAGATAATGGCGTGCCGATTACCAAAACCACCAACTGTGTTCTGGCTAACCCGCCCGAACCGGTGGACATGCAAATGCCGTGTATTCGCTGTGGTGAATGTATGGATGCGTGCCCCGTTAACTTACTGCCTCAACAAATGTACTTTCATGCTCAAGCGCATGAGTTTGATAAGGTTGAAAAACTCAATGTGTTTGATTGCATCGAGTGCGGTTGTTGCAGTTTTGTCTGCCCAAGTCACATTCCATTGGTGCAATATTATCGTCACTCAAAATCTGAGCTCAAAGAGATTCATGCGGAACAAAAAGCGGTAGACCTCGCCAAAGAACGTCATGAGTTCCGAACCGCTCGTATTGAACGTGAAAAAGCCGAACGAGAAGCGCGTTTAAAAGCCAAAAAAGAAGCGGTCAAAAAACAATCCGCTGCTAAGCCTGCTGACAATCCAGCTAATAATGCAGACACGCCCAAGAAAAAGCCCGCGTCAAGTGCGGCCGCCGCGGCCGCAAGAGCCGCTGCCGCCAGACGAGCTGCTAAAACGAACCAAGACAGTGCCACAGGTTCAACACAAACTCCTGAAACATCGGCTAGCTCTGAAGAAAAAATGCCTTCTGCGCGCTTAAAAGCGATTGAAGCCGCTAAGCAGGCGACTCAACAGTCTGCCCAACAAGACTTAGAACAGGGTTCTGAAAAAACAACCGACCCTAAAGTCGCGGCACGCAATGCAGCGATGCTTGCTGCCAAAAAACGTGCAGCGGCTAAAAAAGCCGAAAAAGTAGCCGAAACAGAATCAGACACATCAACGCCCGTAGATGCCGTGAATGCTCTTGATACTGAAAAACCTGATCAAACCACCATTAAAAAAGACCCTAAACAGGCCGCTAAAGCAGCCGCGATGGCCGCCGCCAAGAAACGCGCTCAAGCGAAAATAGAGAAAAAAGCTAATGCAGAGAAACCATCAGAATCAGTGAACACAACGAATAAAACCGAAGACGCTTCACCATCGCAACCTGAACCCAGTCAAATGGTGGACTTAACTCAACAAACCACAGAAACCGATGCATCACGCAAAGAGGCGGCAAGAAAGGCTGCTAAGCTAGCCGCAAAAGAAGCGACTAAAAAACGTGCGGATGCAGCGCGTGTAACCAAACAACAAGCCGAAGCTGAACGGGCTGAAACAATTGAACGCACGGGTCAAGTTGATCCTGTAACCGATAAACGAAATAAAGCCGTCGAAGCGGCTCGCCAACGTGCGGCTTTACGTAAAACTCAAAAAAATCAGACAAACTCTGATGAATAGGAGATTGTTTAAGTGAGTCAACCGACCTCTTCCCCTTTTGCGCATAACAATCAAAGTGTGCGTAAGGTCATGATGCAAGTTCAAATTGCGGCTCTACCTGCACTTTTAACCCACATATACCTGTTTGGTTTCGGTATCGTTGTGCAATGGTTATTGGCTATTGCCACCATGCTGGTTGTTGAATACATCATGCTGAAACTGCGTGGTCGACCCATCATGCCGTTTATGACGGATATGAGTGCGCTCATCACCATAACAGGCTTGGTATTCTGCATTCCACCAGAAGCACCGTGGTGGATTATTGTGTCGGGTAGCGCCTTCGCCCTTGTTTTTGGTAAACATCTATATGGTGGTTTAGGCTATAACCCGTTTAACCCAGCGATGCTTGGCTATGCATTCCTTCTAATTTCATTCCCCGTGCAGATGACAACATGGACGTTGCCCGTTGATTTAAGTGGCCATACGCTAAACTTTATTGAGTCTGCACACTATATATTTACAGGCCAGATACCAGGCTACAGTTTAGATGCCCTTACGGGAGCCACACCGTTAAATGAAGTCCGCAATGGTCTCTCTCAAGGCCTAAACGTCACCGAAACGATTACCGAACAAACCAAGAACCAACTCTTTGGGCTAACCAGTTGGGGTTGGGTAAATGTCGCCTTTATGATCGGCGGACTCTGGATGATTTACTCTCGGGTAATCAGTTGGCAGTTTCCTATTGGTTTCTTAGGCGCACTGGCACTGATCAGTTTTATATTCCATCAATACGATCCAAGCGTCTACCCTCCTACCAGCTTTATGTTGTTTACGGGGGGCACCATGTTAGCGGCGTTCTTTATCATCACCGACCCGGTCACGGCAAGCACCACGCCAAAAGGCAAGCTAATCTATGCCTGTGGAATTGGCGTGTTAGTGTATGTCATTCGTCAATGGGGTGCGTTTCCGGATGGAATTGCGTTTGCGATTATACTGATGAACATCGCCGTTCCGTTAATTGACCAATACACTCAGCCGCGTGTTTTCGGTCACCAGCGTTAGGAATAATCATGAATTCAAACGCTAACTTTAAAACGCTCATCACCATTATGGCCGCCTCAGCAGGCAAACTCAGCCTGTTTGTCTTAATCAGCATTGTGTTACTTTTGGGCGTTAAAACCATTACCGACCCACTGGTTGAAGAAGCTGAACGCCAAAAACTGTTAGAAACACTTAACCAAGTGATTCCCACAAACTTATATGACAATGACCCTTTACAAGACACCTTACTGTTAACTGATTCAAATACAATAGCGACCTTAGGCAGTGAAGACCCGGTGTTAGTGTATCGAGCGCGCAAAAATGGCGAACCCGCAGGCCTGATCTTAACCACGATTGCCCCAGACGGTTACACGGGCAATATTTACATGTTAATGGGGATTTTGGTTGATAACACAGTCTCTGGTGTGCGAGTGCTAAAACACAAAGAAACCCCCGGTTTAGGCGATAAAATTGAACTTAATAAAGACAACTGGATTTTAGATTTCAACGGACAAAAAGTCCGTGATGAAAATGACTCAATTTGGGCCGTAAAAAAAGACGGTGGAGAGTTTGATCAGTTTACCGGTGCAACCATTACCCCACGTGCCGTGGTCGGACAAGTGAAACGCACCCTACTATTAGTGAAAGAACAGAGCGAATTATTGTATGAGTAAAGCGATAAACCCATCAAGCGATTCATCAAGCAACCCAGCCTCAGCGTCGACCCTAAAATCACGCTGGTCAGATTACAAGCTTATTGCTGAAAATGGCCTGTGGAATAATAACCAAGCCTTAGTTGCCCTTTTGGGTCTGTGCCCACTTTTGGCTGTCTCGAACAACACCATTAATGGGTTGGGATTAGGCTTGGCCACACTGTTTGTTTTGTTAGCCTCCAATGTATTAGTCTCGTTGATTCGTAATCATGTCTCAGATGAGATTCGTATTCCGGTGTTTATTGCCATTATCGCCACTGCGGTCACCATTATCGACCTGTTAATGAATGCCTATTTTCATACTTTGCACGGTATTTTAGGAATTTTTATTCCGCTAATCGTCACCAACTGTGCCATTCTAGGCCGTGCTGAGGCGTATGCCTCAAAAAACACGGTTGATAAGGCTGTGGTTGATGGGTTCTTTATGGGCGTTGGTTTTTTGTTTATTTTGGTGTTGTTGGGTGCCATGCGCGAGATGATTGGTAACGGCACGTTGTTTGATCAAGCCTATTTAATGTTTGGTGAATCGGCACGCAGCTGGACCATTCACTTTGGTGAGGACTATCAAGGCGTTTTGTTAGCTGTCCTTCCTCCTGGTGCGTTTATTGGTTTAGGGTTGTTAATTGCTTTTAAAAACTATTACGATTCCAAAAAAGTGAGCCGTAAACAGAAAGATTTAGGCATTCAAGTAGTGGTTTCTAACATCTCAACAACCACTAAATAACTTGTTTAAAAAGTTAACAGGCCTGCTTAAAATGATTAATCAAATTCAAACAGAAGAAATGCAAATACCAATAGAAACACCAAGACCATGAACAAACAAAAACGCCTTGAAATTTTTGAACGTTTAAGCGAAGCGACTCCAAACCCAGAAACCGAACTTAACTACTCGTCAACGTTTGAACTACTGATTGCCGTCATTCTCTCGGCGCAAGCCACCGACAAAGGGGTCAACATTGCCACGGATAAGTTGTTTCCGGTTGCCAACACGCCTGAAGCCATTTATGCTCTGGGGGAAGCGGGATTAAAAGCGTATATTAAAACCATTGGGCTGTTTAATACCAAAGGTGCCAATATTATCAAAACCTGCAAAATGTTGATTGATCTACATCATTCAGAAGTACCAGAGAATCGTGAGGCACTTGAAGCCTTACCAGGCGTAGGTCGTAAAACCGCCAATGTGGTTTTAAATACCGCCTTTGGTCACCCGACTATGGCGGTTGACACGCATATATTTCGAGTATCAAACCGCACCAAACTCGCACCGGGCAAAAATGTACTGGAGGTTGAAAAAAACCTCCTTAAATTTGTGCCAAAACCATACCTTATCCCAGCACATCACCTGATGATTCTGCATGGTCGCTATACTTGCACCGCCCGCAAGCCACATTGCGGGGCTTGCTGTATTTATGATTTGTGCGAATTTAAAGACAAAACCGAATAACCGTTTAAAAGAGAATACCGCAGCCTATGTTTTATACGTCTGAACGAGATCGCCTAAGACAATTTTATGTCGATACTTGGAAGAAGCACCAAACAGGTCAACCCATGGACGCCATGGAGCAGATGGTTGCCCGTATTATTCATCTGCACCCTGAATACCAAACCATGCTTAGAAATGAAAAACACCTTGGCAACGAATACAAACCCGAAGACGGAGAAACCAATCCCTTTTTACACATGGGCATGCACTTGGGCTTGCAAGAACAAGTGTCAATGGATCGCCCTGCTGGTATTCAAGCGGTTTACCAACAACTTGGCCAGCGCCTTGGCGATGTTCATGAAACCGAACACGCCATGATGGAGTGTTTAGCAGAGTCTCTTTGGCTAGCGCAACGTGACCAAGTTGAACCCAATGAACAAGCCTATTTACGCTGTGTTCAATCGTTACTCATAAAATAGGCGGTACTTAAAACGTGAATCAATCTATTCTTAAAACACGGGTTGCACTTCTCTTACTGATTGCCAGTTTCAATGTCAGTGCAAATGTAGGTGCAACAGCAAATACCATCGCCTCTCAAAACCTATTTGTCTCTTCGAAATGGGTTAATCAAAATCAAGACAAACTGGTTCTCATTGATTTGAGTAGTCAAAGTAGCTATCAAAAATACCATCTTTCAAATGCTATTTGGATGAATTATAACTGGTTAATTCGCCCACAAAACGGACTCGCGCTCAGTGGTGGGGCTCAATACATGACCCAAGTTTTATCCGAGTTAGGCATTCAACGTGATGATCATATTGTGATCTATGACGATATGGGGAACCTGGATGCTAGCCGACTTTATTGGGAGCTAAATAAATTACAGCACCCTAAGGTTAATATCCTGGATGGTGGCACAGTTGACTGGGTATTAAACAGCTTTAAAGTGACTCAAACGGTGCCTGAACGTCTTGCTAAAAGCGTTTATCTGTTGCCTAAAAACACCTTAACGAATGAATTAACGGCCGATAAACAAGACGTTTTAACAGCGATTAAAGACCCCAACACCCTTTTATTGGATATTCGCACCGAAGCTGAATACTTGGGTGACCCAAAACAGAAACGCTCAGGGCACATCCCAACTGCGCTTTGGTTTGACTGGACGTTGGCCATTAATGCCTACAATGGTTTTAAGCAAGATGAAGAAAAAGCCCTGCTCAATCAACTTGCCGATATTGGCGTTCAAAATAAACAACAAGCGGTGATTATTTATTGCAACTCTGGCCATCGGGCTGCTAGAAGCATCACCATGTTACAAAGCTTAGGGTTTAATAACGTTAAACTCTACGATGCGTCTATGCAAGAATATGGCATTGATGAATCCCTGCCTTTAATGACAGGCAAGGCCCCTTAAAACATATCGCAATAAGTTGCTATGCATCCCCTATTCAAGGAAAAAATAAGAATGTCTCCAATCAAACGTGCTTTAAGAAACAGTGTGGTGCTTAGTTTTGTTGTACTAGGAATCGTCATCTATCAGGGAAGTTCAACGCAAGATGGACTTTTAACAGGCCTTTTCACTTTTTTTGTGACCTTCCCAGCGTTATGGCTATCGTTTACTTACACCCAAAAAATCGCTGAAAAATACCGTAATCGTGATGAAGATGAGCCACATTAACTAAAAACCAAGAACGGAATAAACGAATAAAAACAAACCTTTTTTAAATTCAGGTTGTTATTTCTAGTAACGTAATATCATCATTAATGCCGTCCACTGCGGCAAAGTCGTTTAGTTGTTTATAAAGATTATCAAGCTCAAATGCTTTATCTTGAATAGACTTTAACCCCTCTTGTAAGCGGACTTTACCATATAGCTCCCCCCTTTCAGATTTGGCTTCCACCAAGCCATCCGAGTAACCATAAACACGATCCCCCTTTTCAACACTCAGAATCGCACTCGGTATCATGGATAAAGGTCGCTCTACAATCCCCAATGCCAAACTGCTCGATTTAACCGTGCAAACCAGTTTATTATCACGATAGTGCAACACATCTGACAAACCATAATTCCATATTGTGATCTTTTGGTGTTGAATATCCCAGTCAATAAACAGCGCAGCCATAAACAAATCAGGCGGTAATTTTTTAAATAACTCTTTATTTAACACGCTAATAATCGACTCTAACGGCTGATTGTCATTCGCTAACATATAAAACAACGAAGACACTAATGGCCCACCCATCGCGGCCGCCAAGCCATGGCCAGTAAAATCTCCAATCAAAAAATATCGATGATGACCGATCAGCCCGTCTTTAGAAGGTTTAGTTGACTTGGCAGACAACAGTAAATCGCCATTGGTTTTCTCTAATGGCGTAATTAAATAGCGAATGGAGTCGGCCACAAAATCATCGTCATCACGCATATTTAGAATGATATTTTCAATGTAGGTTCGCTCTTTCTCAAGGTCCGCATTATGTCGTGCAAGTAACGCCTTAGAGTGAGATAAGCTCAAATGTGTTTTAATGCGCGCTAACAATAGCGCTTCTGAGAACGGTTTCGTAATGTAGTCTACCGCGCCCAGTTCAAACCCCTTTTTTTCTTCTGAAACGGCGATACACGCAGTTAAAAATATCACCGGAATATCTCGAGTGAGCGGTGAGGCCTGCAAATGTTGACAGACCTCAAAGCCATTCATGCCTGGCATATTAATATCTAATAAAATTAAATCAGGTCTACGCACCGCCACACTTTCTAAGCAGGCCTGCCCACTTTCTAATAGTCTTAGTTCAAACCCAACGTCAAGCAAGTCTTCTAACACAAAACGATTAATCGGCTCATCGTCAATGGCCAGAATATAAGGCAGTTTAGTCATCATTTATCCCCTCAGAAATCGGCGATTCTAATGGCAAGATGAAATTTATAACCGTCCCACCTCCTTGGGCATTTTCCGCCCAAATAGAACCTTGGTGCGCCCCAATAATTTCCTTACAAATGGCTAAACCTAAGCCCGTACCCGGAATACTTTGATCAGATTGCTGACTTTGAGTAAATTTATCAAAAATATTCAACAAGGCTTCTTCTGGAATTCCACACCCAAAATCCCGCACACGAATCAAAAGTGTGCCGTTTATTTGAGCTTGATAATCAATAATAATTTGACTGTCTGCATGAGAAAATTTAATTGAATTCGAGATTAAGTTTGCCAATACTTGACGAATTCTAACCGCATCAAAGTACGCGGTTTGGCCGACTTGTGGCGTTGACAGTGCGATGTTTTTTTCGTCTAACAAGGG
>Ga0307994_1001178_pt1 | contig 16255 bp, 12 predicted proteins | sample EllFjometagen261_FD_203171 | JGI IMG/M metagenome (GOLD analysis project Ga0307994, IMG submission 203171) | Marine microbial communities from Ellis Fjord, Antarctic Ocean - #261 | ecosystem: Environmental > Aquatic > Marine > Unclassified | place: Southern Ocean | collected 2014-11-02 | reverse complement strand
CGAGTATAGTTGTGCGAAAAGACAAATATAAATATAAAGTGATGCGCTAATTGCTCCAGCACCCCAGCACCAAATATTTTCCTTGGCTGCGAGTATTATATATAAGATGGAAAAAAAGACTGCAACACACTCAATAGCACTCCAATTGAAATTTAGGTTATTTAAGAAAAGAGCTATTTCACTCATAATCTAGTTAGCTGTTGTGCACTGCATTAGCAATTTCTATAATCAGATTTTCATCTTTTTCAATAGCATTCCCAACAACAATAATATCGGCACCAGCTTTGCAATTGGCTGCTGCTTTTTCGCCACTACTTATTCCTCCTCCAATAATTAAAGGCGTATCAACTGATTTGCTTACTGAAGTGATCATTTCTTCTGAAATTGGATTTTTAGCTCCACTTCCTCCATCCATAAAAATTAGTTTTAATCCCAGCATTTCTCCCGCCATGGCGGTACAAGCTGCTACTGCATTTTTATCAGCAGGAATAGGAGTAGTATTACTCATATAAGAAACTGTTGTAGGTTTTCCGCTATCAATAAGCATATAGCCAGTAGGTAAAACTTCCAATGACGATTGTTTTAAAATGGGTGCTGTAATCACTTGTTTTCCAATAAGCATTTCAGCATTTCTTCCTGAAATTAATGAGAGAAATAGAATTCCGTCAGCTTTGTCGTTTACTTGCATTGCATTTCCAGGAAAAAGCACAACAGGAATGTCGGAATTTGCTTTTAATGTAGCTAAGCAAGAATTTAAACTATCATTAGTTAGTAAAGAACCGCCAACAAAAAAGTAATCTGTTTCTGCTTGCTTTGCTTTTTTAATAACGCTAATTAATTCTGATTCACCTTGTTTGTCAGGATCAATAAGTAGGGCAAATGATTTTTTTCCTTCTTTTTTATCTGCTAGTATTTGGTTGTAAATATTCATTAATTTGGATTTTAGTGCTGAGATATTAGAAGTAAGAATTCTATCTAATATTTGTTGTCTATTTTAGTTGCAAACATACACTAAATAGTGTTTATTTATTTTTAGGTAGTTTAAGTTTAATTCTTTTTTTCTGAAATATGCCGTTACTGTACCATGTTCTTTTGCAAAGAATTCTGGAATAACGATATCCTTTATAAAATCAACTCCTCCTTTTTGATGCCATTTGTAGATAGCTTCTTTTATGCACCAGATTAATGTTGCTTTTTCTTTATTCAGCTTTATTAAGTTTTTTTCTGAAACAAATTTGGATGCTAAACGCAAGGATTTTTCTGATATTTCTTCAATGTCTAATCCTGTTTTTTTGTCGCTGATGATTACTGCAATTAATTCCTTGGAATGCGAAATAGAGATATGTTTACCATTATCTAATTCTGGAGCCCCAACTTCATTGTAAATTATTGTTTTTGTTGGACAAATTTCATTCACTATTAATCGGCTTGTCAAGTGTTCCTTTTTTCTTTTTTCAGACGTGTGATTGCTAGTATTTATATTTCCACTCAACATTATTAGTCCCTCTAGTGTTTCAGTGATTTCCCACACCAAGATAGTGGCTCTTTCTCTCTCTATTTTATGGGTTATTGGCATAAGGTTGATTTGTTGGCTGCAAATATAATAATTATGATTATCTTTGCAATCCTAAAAAAATGGAAACTATGAATTATAAAGTAAAAGATATCACCTTAGCAGCATGGGGAAGAAAAGAAATCAATTTGGCAGAGGCAGAGATGCCAGGATTAATGTCAATCAGAGAAGAATTTGGAGATAGCAAGCCATTGTCAGGGGCAAGAATCGCAGGTTGTTTGCATATGACGATTCAGACGGCTGTATTGATTGAGACTTTAGTTTATTTGGGTGCTGAGGTTACTTGGTCATCTTGTAATATATTTTCTACTCAGGATCAGGCGGCAGCAGCAATTGCATCTACAGGAGTTCCTGTTTTTGCTTGGAAAGGACTAAATGAAGAAGAATTTGATTGGTGTATTTTACAAACACTTACTGCTTTTGAAGGTGGAAAATCTTTGAATATGATTTTGGATGATGGTGGTGATTTAACGAATATGGTTTTTGATAGATTCCCAGAAATGGTTGCTGATATTAAAGGGCTTTCGGAAGAAACTACTACTGGAGTTCATAGGTTATATGAGAGAATGGAAAAAGGAACACTTCTAACTCCTGCAATTAACATTAACGATTCTGTTACTAAATCAAAATTTGATAATAAATACGGTTGTAAAGAATCCTTAGTTGATGCTATAAGAAGAGCAACTGATGTGATGATGGCTGGTAAAGTTGCAGTTGTAGCTGGTTATGGTGATGTAGGTAAAGGTTCTGCAGCTTCACTTAGAGGTGCGGGTGCTAGAGTTATTGTTACAGAAATTGATCCAATTTGTGCCTTACAAGCAGCAATGGATGGCTTTGCAGTGAAAAGAATGGATGATGCGTGTAAGAATGCAGATATCATTGTAACAACAACAGGAAATAAAGATATTATTCAATCTCGTCATTTTCAGTGGATGAAAGACAAAACGATTGTTTGTAATATCGGTCATTTCGATAATGAAATTGATGTGGCTTGGTTAAATGATAACTGGGGGCATACTAAGGATACAGTAAAACCTCAAGTTGACATGTACACTATTGATGGTAAGGATATCATTTTATTAGCTGAAGGTAGATTGGTGAATTTAGGTTGTGGTACAGGTCATCCTTCTTTTGTAATGTCTAATTCATTTACAAACCAAGTATTAGCACAATTAGAATTATGGAATAATACAGATGCATACAAAAATGAAGTATATATGTTGCCTAAGTATTTGGATGAAAAGGTAGCTAGATTACATTTGGCTAAAATTGGAGTAGAGTTAGAAACTCTGCGTACTGACCAAGCGGAATATATTGGGGTAACAGTTGAAGGGCCATACAAACCAGAATACTATAGGTATTAGTATTTAAGTAAAATATTATAGATGAAAAGCCCGAGAAATCGGGCTTTTTTTAATTAGAAATATGCATTTGACTGCCACTTAATGTCCAGTAGTATTTTTTTAATGGAAGTAATGCGGGGGAGTTTAGTACACTAGCGTCACTGCTCAGTAGAAAAGCTGAGGAACAACAGCCGCAATAAGCAATTCCGGCATCTACAGAGTCAATTTGAGAGCATGAGAGTGATGGTTCGTAACTGCAATTTCTGTCATACACCTTGTAATCATTACCTACGCCATGGTAAATTATGATGCCCTCAACCCCACCTTCTATGAAAATAGAATTGCCTGAAACTTGCAAATCGCTATATTCTGGCAAATTCAAATCTATGTTAATATTTACATAAACTTCTTGTATGTAGTCATCTTTTGTATTACATGTTGAAAAAAAGAAGAGTGCGCTAAGAATGTAGAATGCTAATTTCATAACTGCAATTTTATGAAAAAGAAATGAATTATTCCTTTATTGATGTTTTAATTTATTTGTTATCTTTACGGCCTTTAAGAACAGAAATTATATTTAAACGAAACATTATACCATGTTGAGAAAATTTTATTTAATAGCAGCTTTAGTATTTACTTCATCACTTGCTATCGCCCAAACAGGAGCCTTGAAAGGGGTGATCACAGACGCAATGAGTGGGGAGTCTATCCCTTTTGCTAACCTTATTGCTGAAAAGAATGGGAGCCAGATTGCAGGGACAACTACTGATTTTGATGGTAACTTTACCATTAAGCCTCTTGAACCAGGGACATATACCATAAAAGCAACATTTGTTGGTTATGGTACAGTTGAGGTTACTGGAGTTATTGTTTCTGCAAATAAGATTACTTTCCAAGATGTGAAGCTTCAGCAAGGTGTTGCAATAGGAGAGGTAAAAGTTATTGCCTATAAGAAACCACTTTTGGATCAGGATAATCTTTCAGGGGAAACAAAAACAGCAGAAGAAATTGTTGCATTACCTACAAGGAATATTGCATCAGTAGCTGCAAGTACAGCAGGTATTTATCAAAGAGATGAAGGAGATGGTGTTAATGTAAGGGGTTCTCGTTCGGATGCAACTGAATATTATGTTGATGGTATTAAGGTTAGAGGAAACTTGGGTGTACCTACTTCAGGTATTGAACAAATTACTGTTATTACAGGAGGTGTTCCTGCACAATATGGTGATGCAACTGGAGGAATTATTTCGATAACTACAAAAGGACCTTCTAATAAAATGTTTGGAGGTATTGAGTTTGAATCTTCAACATTATTTGATAGTTATAATTACAACTTATTAGGGTTTGCTCTTTCTGGTCCTATTTTGAAGAAAAGAAACACTGACGGATCTAAAGGATCTTCATTAATTGGATATTTCTTAGCAGGTGAATTTAGAAGTGTTGACGATACTGATCCTTCAGCAATTGGAATGTGGAAAGTAAAAGATGATGTCTTAGCTGATTTACAGGCTAATCCATTCCAAGTTGCACCTAATGCTTCAGCAGGTTTTTTAAGCAGATCAGAATTTTTAAGTCAAGATGATTTTGAAAATGTACAAGCAAAACAAAATGCAAACGAAAAAAGGTTTAATCTTTCTGGTAAACTAGACATTAAACCAAGTAAGAATACTTTCCTTTCATTAGGAGGGTCTTACTATGCACGTGAAAGTAGAGATTTTTCATCATGGCGTTCAATGTTCTCTTGGGATAATAATCGTCAGTCAACTCAGCATACTTACCGTGTATTTGGTAAACTTGTACAAAAATTTGGTTCTGCTGAAGACAATGAGGATGAATCATCAGCTACTATAAAAAATGCTTTCTTTACTATTCAAGGAGATTACACTAATAATAAATATACTTATGTTGATGCTGTTCATCAAAATGATTTGTTTAATTATGGATATGTAGGTAAATTTGTTACTAGTAAAGCCCCTGTATATGATTTTGGATCTGTTATTGATTCTTCAAATGGTCGTATTTATACAGGTAGAGTGTTAAATGGTTGGACGGATACACTTTTTGAATATACTCCAGGTGGTGTTAATACATCCTTAGAGAATTATACTAATGCATATATTGATCTGTTTTCACAATACAGTATGTCATCTAATTATGTAAGTGGATATGGTGCTGATGGACAGCTAAGAACAGCAGCTGACTTAGAAGGGCAAGGATTACTTAATGGTGACTTACCTTCAAACGTATATTCTTTATTTGGAAATCATGGTTCTATGTATAATGGTTCTGCTAAGCAAGAAAATACACAAACTACTTTTAAGGCTTCAGGTTCGGCTGATGTTAAATCGCACGAATTTTCTTTTGGTTTTGAATTTGAACAAAGAAAAGATTATTATTGGGGGGCATCTCCTATGAGCTTATGGAGCATAATGCGTCTGCAAGCGAATAAACATATTAAAGAAATAGATCTTTCTAATCCTCATCCTGTATTTAGTGAAAATGGAATTTACCAAGATACTATAAACTATGACCGTTTGTTTATTGCAGATGAGCAATCAACTTTTTCTACCAACTTTAGAGCAGAACATAATATTGGCCAGTTAGAATTTATTGATATTGATTCATATACTCCTGATGCATTTAGTTTGGATATGTTTAGTCAAGATGAAATTTTAAATAGTGGATCCTCATTAGTGTACTATTATGGGTATGATATTTATGGAAATAAAAATGAAGCACATAATACATTAAAAGATTTCTTTACTCATAAGGATGATAATGGACAATATACAAGAAATATAGCAGCTTATAATCCAATTTATCAAGCAGGATATATACAGGATAAATTTGCTATTGAAGATTTAATTTTCAATGTAGGATTAAGAGTTGATCGTTTTGATGCGAATCAAAAAGTATTGAAAGATAGATACTTACTATATGAAGCGTATACTGCAGGTGCTAATAATGATTTATTAAATTCAATCACTTCTCCCTCAACAATTGGTGATGATTATGTTGTTTATGTTGATGATTTTGAGAATCCTTCAGCTGTTGTAGGGTATCGTAACGGAGATGTTTGGTATAATGCTGATGGACTTGTTATTTCTGATCCTACTTTGTTAGCTGAAGCTGCAGGAGGAAAAATTGCGCCTTACTTGAAAGATGCTGAAGCTGCTAAAGCAGGAGAGATTAATATTAAAGCTTTTGAAGATTATGAGCCAGAAACTGTATTTATGCCAAGAATTGCTTTCTCTTTTCCTATTTCTGATGAAGCACAGTTCTTTGCGCATTATGATGTGTTAACCCAAAGACCTCCATCAGGTAATAGAATAGAACCGGTGGATTATTTATTTATGGCAGATAGAGTTGGTGCAACTTTGAATAATCCTAACCTAAAACCAGAAAAAACAGTTGATTATGAGCTAGGATTCGCTAAAACCTTATCCTTAAAGTCAGCTCTTAAAATCTCAGCATTCTATAAAGAATTAAGAGATATGATTCAGATAACAAATACCTTGTCAGCTTACCCTGCTCAGTATTATACTTATGGTAATATCGATTTTGGTACTGTTAAAGGAATGTCGATTAATTATGACTTAAGAAGAACAAACAATATACAACTTACTGCTAATTATACTTTACAGTTTGCTGATGGTACTGGTTCTTCAGCTACATCAGGAGCTAGTTTAGTTAGTACAGGACAGCCTAACTTGCGTACTACTATCCCTTTATCTTACGACCAGAGACATGCCATTTCAGCTTCAGTTGATTATCATTATGGTGATGGTAAAGATTATGACGGTCCAGTTTGGTTTGGGGCTAATGTTTTTCAAAATTCTGGAGCTAATCTTATGTTGTCTGCAGGATCAGGAACACCTTATTCTCGTCAATCTAATATTACTCAGGAAGCTGCTGATGGAATTAATGATCGATCTACTTTAGCAGGTAATCTTAACGGTTCTCGTTTGCCTTGGCAATTCAGAATGAATCTGAAAGTGAATAAATCATTTGAAATTAAATGGAATGATAAAAAAAGCTCTAATTTAAATGTATATGTCCAAGTACAAAACTTATTGGATGCAAGAAATATAATTAGCGTTTACCGTGCTACAGGTAATGCTGAGGATGATGGATATTTAACTTCATCAGCAGCACAAAATGCAATTGACGCTAAAAATGATGCAGAAGCATTTAGATATTTATACTCTTTAGCGGTTAATAATCCTTCTAACTATAGTCTTCCCAGAATGTGGAGAGCAGGTATTAGTTTACAATTTTAATTAGATAATGAAAATGAGACTGAAAAATATAGCATTTATGAATAATTCAATAAAAAAAATAGCAACTCTTTACCTAGCTCTATTTACTATAATGGTAGTAGCAAAAGAGAATGTTAATCACCCTGGTTTAACCACTTCATTAAACACAAAAATTGCTGCAGGTTGTTCTCCATCTAATTCACAAACAGATTTGGATGTCAATAATGTGAGGACTACCATTATGGGTGGAGGTGATATGTGGTGGAATTTATCTGATCCTCAATATGAAATTCCAAAAGGAGGAAATAAGCACTCTTTGTTTGCAGGAGCATTGTGGATTGGTGGAGTAGATGCTGGTGGGCAATTAAAGGTTGCTGCAATGACTTATCGTCAGGGGGGAAATGATTTCTGGTCTGGCCCTTTGAATGTTGATAATGCAACTATTTCGGCTGATGAATGTGCTAAATGGGATAAGCATTTCAAAATTGATCGTTCAGAAGTTGAAGAATATGTTGCGAGATTTATTCCAGCTGGAGGGAATGATCCTACCTATACTACAGAGATGATTCCTGAATCTATCTTAAACTGGCCAGGTTCAGGAAACAAAGAAGCAAGAGGGTATTCTCAGTACCTAGCCCCTTTTTATGATGTTAATGGTAATGGTATCTACGAGCCATATGCAGGTGATTACCCTGACTATAATGTAACCGGTAATAATGATGCTGCTGCATTATTTGGTGATCAGACCTTATGGTGGGTGTTTAATGATAAGGGAAATATTCATGCTGAAACTGAAGCTGATCCATTAGGTTTAGAAATTCATGCACAAGCCTTTGGTTTTACATCTGATAATGAGGTGAATGATATGACATTTTATAACTACACAATTATTAATCGTTCAACACTACCTTTAAATGACACTTATTTTGGTCAATGGGTAGATGCTGATTTAGGTTATTATTTGGATGATTATGTAGGTTGTGATGTGAATTTAGGATTGGGTTTCTGTTATAATGGAGATGCTGAAGATGAAGGGGCTAATGGGTATGGATTTAATCCTCCAGCTATTGGAGTAGATTTTTTTCAAGGACCTTTAGCCGATCCTTTGGATGGTATTGATAATGATAGAGATGGAACTATTGATGAAGCAGGTGAGCAAATTATCATGTCTAAGTTTGTTTATTACAACAACGATGGAACTGTGCAGGGGAATCCAAATGACGGTACAGATATTTATAATTACTTAAGAGGTATTTGGAAAGATAATGTTCCTATGACTTTTGGAGGAAATGGACATGGTTCAGGTACTGGATCAACAACTGATGAATGTAACTTTATGTTTCCAGGGACTTCAGATGATCAATTTGTAGGACAGGAATGGACAGAGCAAACTGCAGGAAATATTCCGGCTGATAGAAGATTCTTACAGTCTGCAGGGCCTTTTACTTTACAACCAGGTGCAGTAAACAGTATTACAACTGGTGTTGTATGGGCAAGAGCAAAATCAGGAGGTCAAACAGCATCTATTCAGTTGCTGAAAATTTATGATAGAGAGGCACAAGCTTTATTTGATAATAACTTTAATATCCTTAACGGACCTGATGCTCCTGACTTAACAGTTAGAGAGTTAGATAAAGAACTTATTTTTACTTTATCGAATGGAGAAACTTCAAATAATCAAAATGAATCTTATTCTGAGAAAGATCCTTATATTACAAAGCCAGTTAATATTGCTAATTCTCCTGATTATAAGTTTCAAGGATATGTAGTATATCAATTAAAAAGCGCTACAGTATCAGTTACTGATTTGGATGATTTAGACAAAGCAAGATTAGTTTTCAGAAGTGATATTAATGATACTGTTTCAGGAATTGTAAATCAATATCTTGATCCTATTTTAGGAGTATACACACCAATTGAGGAAATTTCATCAATATTAAGTGAAGGTGTAATAGGTTCTGTTGACGAAGGTGTTCAGTACTCATTCCAAATAACAGAAGATAAATTTGCTTTAGGAAATACAAACTTAGTAAATCATAGAACCTATTACTTTATGTCATTATCATATGGGTATAACAAAGCTGAAGAAAACGCAAGTCCTTATGATGTGAATGCTGCTGATTATGATGGTAGAAACCAGCCTTATATTTCTGGTAGAAGAAATATTCGAGTTTACTCTGGTATACCTCACATTACTTCACCTGATGCAGGTGGGACAACTTTAGAAGCTTCTTATGGTGATGGTGTGGAAATCACTCGATTTGAAGGAACAGGAAATGGAGGGAACGCTTTAGAACTAACTGAAGCAACAATTAATGCTATTCTTGAAAGCCCTGATCACAGAGCTATGAATTTAACTTATGAAGCTGGGCAAGGTCCAATTAGTATTTCAGTTGTTGACCCTGTTAAAATTCCTAAAGGAACTTTTATGTTAAAGTTGATGGAACCGGTTGTAACTAATGCAGGATTGATTACTTCTTATTCAAAATGGTCTTTAATTGATGCAGAAACAGGATATGTTACAGCGTCATCTAATGAGGACATCCTAGTTGGTACTGAAGTTTATATTAGTAGCTTAGGTTTAAATATTAAAGTAAAACAAGTTAATAATCCTGGTGAAGACCCTACTAATATATTAAGTAATGGGTTAATTTCTAGTTCTATTGAATTTGAAAATGTAAACGATAGATGGTTGACAGGTTTAGCTGATAGAGATGATGATGGTGCCGCATTTGGTACTTATTGGGGCTGGGGATTAAACTGGATAAGATCAGGATCCTATACTAATGATGATGTAAGCACTTTAAGTGATTATAATCAGATAGATGACCCTAATGGAGCTTTTGAAGGAGCTATAATGCAATCAAATAAGATTAGTTTTAGTTTTTTTGATGTAGAATCTAATGGTGGTACTTGGGCGCCTTATCGTTTTGCATCTTATTTTAATGATGGCCCTGGGCTTAGTAGCTCTGTTACTAATCAATCTAAACTGATTAATTTGAATTCTGTTGACATAGTATTTACTAACGACACTTCAAAATGGACAAGATCATGTGTCGTAGAAGCGCAGGATGACGAAACACTTTCTATTGGTCAGCAAGAAAAAATGGGACTAAGAAAATCACCTTCTGTTGGTAAGGATGGTTTGCCAGACGCTAGTGGAACTATAGGTATGGGTTGGTTTCCTGGTTATGCTATTGATATTGAAACTGGTGAAAGGTTAAATATTATTTTTGCTGAAGATTCATGGCAAACTTCAGAAAATGGAACAGATATGATCTGGAATCCAACATCTGAAATTGCAACTGAAGCTCTTCCACAGTTTGATCCAACTGCTCCAATTGGCGAGCAATTTAGTAATGGAAATTATTTGCTTGGAGGAAAACATTTTGTTTATGTTGTTAACGGAAATTCTTGGGTGAAAGGAACACCAAATTATATTAGTGGTAATTATCAGGAAGTAAATGAAGCTCCTAATTATGATAATTCGGCTTGGATTCACGCTAGATTACTTGATGATGGTCCTACCGGTACTAATGGTGTAGGGAAATGGAGAGTATTTCAGAAGGTTTCTTGGTGTGGTATTCCACTATTATCCCCTGGGAGAACTTTAAAAACTGTTCTTGGTGGACAAAAGAATGATGCAAAAATTAAACTTAGGGTAACTAAACCATATAAACAGTATGAAACTGTTGTAGCTGACAAAATACTAGATATTGATGCAACATTATTTATTGATTCAAATTATGTAGTAGCATATCAAAATTCAGCAACTACATGGGGAGGTAAAGCAGTAACGAATGACGGTAATGCGTATCAGTTTGGTGAAAGTTTTGTAGCAACATCAACTCAAATTTCTGGTAGCTCTAAAGCTAGAGTTATTGAAGCAAATCCAATTAATTTGTTTAATCCTACTTACGGTTTTAGCACAGATAATATTGTTGCCACAACAGGAGATCTAAGTGTTGCCAAGGATGCAATGGAATTGATTAATGCTGTTCCTAATCCTTACTATAGTAATTCAACTTACGAGACAAATCAGTTAGATAATAGAGTTAAGATCACTAATTTACCACAGCAAGCAACAATTTCTATTTTTACAGTAAGTGGTACTTTAGTGCGTAAGATTAAGAAGGATGATTCTGTAACTTCAGTAGATTGGGATTTGAAAAATGATTATGGAATTCCAATTGCTAGTGGACTTTACATTATTCATGTAAATGCTCCTGGTATAGGTGAAAAAATAATTAAATGGTTTGGTGCTTTGCGTCCAATTGACTTGGATACATTTTAATATAAATATTGATGATAATAAATAGTATAGATATGAAACAAATTAATAACTGGATAAAAACAATAGTTTTTATTGCTATAATGATGCTTCCATTTCAAGAGAGTTTTGCTGGTAATGAGCAAAGAGCAGGGCAAGCTGGAGCTTCTGAATTATTAATCAACCCTTGGGCAAGAACCTCAGGTTGGGCAGGTGCAAATATTGCTGGAGTTAGAGGAGTAGAAGGAATATATTCTAATGTTGCTGGTTTGGCATTTGTTCAAAAAACAGAGGTAGTTTTTTCAAGTACTTCTTGGTTGCAAATAAGTGGCTTTAATAATGCAGTAAGTAATATTAGTTCATTTGGTATTGCTCAGAAAGTAGGAGAATCAGGAGTACTTGGTTTGTCAGTAATGAATATGGATTTTGGTGAAATTGAAATTACTACTGTCGATCTACCTGATGGAGGAATTGGTACTTTTTCTCCGAAATTTATGAATATAGCTCTTTCTTATGCTAAAATATTCTCTAATAGTATTTATGGAGGTATGACTATTAAAATGATTTCTGAGCAAATTTCTAATGTTGGTGCTAACGGTATCTCTTTAGATGCGGGTATACAATACGTAACAGGAAAAAAGGATAATTTAAAATTTGGTATTTCATTAAAAAATGTAGGGCCAAGAATGTCTTTTACTGGTGATGGTCTTTCATTTAGAGGTTTTGCAAGTGATGAGGATGATTATAAAATGACTGTAGAACAAAGATCTTCTGAACTTGAGCTGCCAGCTTTATTAAATATCGGGTTATCATATGATATTAACGTGTTAAGACATAGATTGACAGGAGCTGGTACATTTACTTCTAATTCATTTCAAAAAGATCAATATAGACTTGGAGGAGAATATTCTTATAGAGAAATGTTTATGGTGCGTTTAGGGTATACTTTTGAAGATGGTATTAGTACACCATCATCAAGAACAAATGCCTTAAGAGGGCCTTCAGGTGGTTTTACATTAGAATTACCAATAGGTGCTAATACTTTCGGTTTGGATTATTCTTACCGTCATACTGATCCTTTCCAAGGTTCACATTCTATTGGAGCTAGGATTAATTTATAAAACAAAAACACAACATATAATGTTCAGAAAGGAAGGTGACTTCCTTTTTGTGCGTTTATAAGCATAAGAATTATGAGTACAATATATTTATCACAAGAAGGTTATGATAACCTAAAAACCGAATTACAGAATCTAAAGTCTGTAGATAGACCTAGAGTAATTAATCAAATTTCTGAAGCAAGGGATAAGGGTGATTTGTCGGAAAATGCAGAGTATGATGCAGCAAAAGAAGCGCAAGGGTTATTGGAAGCAAGAATTTCAAAATTAGAAAATGATGTAGCTAATGCAAGAGTTTTAGCTCATGAGGATATGGATACTTCAACTGTACATTTATTAACTAAAGTAACCATTAAAAATACGGCTAATGGTATGGAAATGACCTATGCTATTGTTTCAGAAGCTGAAGCAGATTTAGCTGCAAAGAAAATTTCGGTTACTTCACCTATAGGAAAAGGTTTGTTAGGAAAAGCAGTAGGTGATATAGCTGATATTGAAGTGCCAAATGGGATCATACATTTCGAAATTATTGAAATTACAACACTTTAATGGCTAGTATCTTTTCCAAAATAATAAGTGGTGATGTTCCTGCTTATAAAGTTTTAGAGAATGAAAACTTTTTAGCTTTTTTGGATATTTTCCCGCTTGCAAAAGGACATGTCTTAGTTATTCCAAAAAATGAAACCGACTATCTATTTGATATTTCTTCAGATGAATACCTTGAACTTTGGAAGTTCGCACAACAAGTTGCAAAAGCAATGGATAAGGTGATTGACTGTAAGCGTATAGGAGTTGCAGTTATTGGCCTTGAAGTTCCTCATGCTCATATCCATTTAGTGCCTTTGAATAATGTTTCAGATATTAATTTTGAACGTCCTAAATTAAGTTTCTCAGAAGAGGAGATGGATGCAGTTGCCCAAAAGATTCGTAAGGCATTACTGTAACTATTTCTTTTGTTTATCAGGGTTGTCTTTCAAAAAGGCATCCCATCCTGTATAGCTTTTCCCTCCCTTAGTAGGATTTCTTTGAAAATAATGACAAACGGCAGCTGCCAAACCATCTGTTGCGTCCAAGTGTTTTGGCATTTCTTTTATGTTTAGTAAAGATTGTAACATGGCGGCAACTTGTTCTTTACTTGCTGTTCCTCTACCAGTTATTGCCATTTTTATTTTCTTAGGAGCATATTCAAAAATAGGAACATCTCGGTAAAGTGCTGCTGACATGGCAACCCCTTGTGCTCTTCCTAGCTTTAGCATAGATTGAACGTTCTTACCAAAGAAGGGTGCTTCAACTGCAAATTCATCAGGTTTATATTCGTCAACTAACTGCAGTGTGCGTTCAAATATTCTTTTCAATTTTAATTCGTGCGAACCTAATTTCGACAAATGCAGTACTCCCATTTGGATAAGTTCCATTTTATTTCCTTTAATATGAATTAATCCATAGCCCATAATGGTTGTTCCAGGATCTATTCCTAATATGATTTTATCAGTTTGCAATTGTTATCTTTGTAATTAAAATTGTACAACAAAACTAAGCAATGCTAACCAGAAAAACGATTGGCTTTCTAATAAAAATTGGAATTGTGGCTTTAGCCCTTTTCTTCTTGTATCAACAACTTAACGTAAAAAGTGGGGTTGATACGCATAGTATAGTCGACATAATTACTATACTAAAAGGTAATTATATTATTGTTATTGTAGTTGTTTTTATGATGCTGTTAAATTGGTTTTTGGAGGCATTAAAATGGCGTTTCTTAATTGCTAAGATTGAAAAAGTATCAATTAAGCGTTCACTTAGAGCAATCTTTTCAGGAATTACTGTTTCAGCTTTTACCCCTAACAGGGTGGGTGAGTATGGAGGTAGAGTTTTCTGCTTAGAAAAGGCAGATAGAATTCAAGCTGTACTCATTACGGTAATTGGTTCTATGGCCCAACTATTGACGACTATTATTTTTGGTTCAATTGGATTGTTGTACTTACCTAGCTACCAATCTGATTTCTCTCTATTTTTCGATAAAGTTAGTTTTGCTTATCCTGTTTTTGCCTTTATTCTTATTTTGTTAAATGTATTGTTGGTTTTATTATTCCTGAATGTTTCAGTTCTTACTAATGTATTAACTAAGATTTCATTTTTAAAGAAATTTGAGAAGTATAGTGGAGTGTTTTCATTTTACTCTTTTGAGGAATTGTTAAAAGTTCTAGGCTATTCTGTAGCAAGATATGCAGTATTTACTACTCAGTTTTTTATACTATTACAATTATTTGATGTTCAAATACTATATGCTGATGCCATTATACTTATCATGTCTATGTTATTTGTTATTTCAGTAATTCCTACTATTGCAATTACTGAAATCGGGGTTAGAGGTTCAGTCGCTCTATTTCTTTTTGGCTTAGTTTCAGCCAATACAGTCGGTATTTTGTCGGCTACATTTGTCCTTTGGGTATTTAACTTATTAATCCCATCTCTTATTGGTGTTGTTTTTATTTTCACTCTTAAATTCTTTAGGAAATAATGCAGATAATTGTGCTGTTTATTTTATTTCTATATTTGTTACTTATCCTAAAATATTGGGTGGGGTGGACAAAAAATAAAGCTACTGGAGTTAGTCATTTCCTGCCTAAAGTATCTGTTATTATTGCAATGAGGAATGAGCAGGAAAAAGTTCTTCATTTGCTTTCAGAACTTAGTAAACAAGTTTATCCTATTGATAAGTTGGAGTTTATTTTGGTAAATGATCATTCAACTGATTCTACTTTAGAATTATTAGAGAATTCAGCAATTGATAACTTGAGAATTGTAAATATGCCAGAAGGTATTTTTGGCAAAAAAAGTGCTATTGCTTTTGCAATGAAAGAGGCTTCAGGTGAAATTATTTTAGCTTCTGATGCGGATTGTAGTTTTTCACCTCTTTGGGTGCATACTATGGTTGCCTATTTTGCTAATGAAAATATAAAGTTGGTTTCTGGTCCTGTTTCCTATCATAAACAAAAAGGTGTTTTATTAGGTTTACAAACTTTAGAATTTATCTCCTTAATTGGGAGTGGGGCTGGGGCTATTGGTGTTAAAAATGCAATTTTTTGTAATGGAGCCAATATGGCGTATCGTAAAGCTGATTTTTTGGAATTGAATAATTTTGAAAATGATAATGCAGTAAGTGGTGATGATGTTTTCCTTTTGCATAGCGTAAAAGAAAAATACAAGGATGCTATAGCATTTGCGAAGGATGAAAATGCTATTGTTCTTACAGATGCCGTACGATCTGCTAAAGGTTTTATTAACCAAAGAAAAAGATGGACGGCAAAGACTAGTGGGTACAAGGATTTCGCAAGTATATATGCTTCATTTTTGGTGTTGTTTACCAACCTTTCATTAGTGTTGTTATTTGTAGGGTATCTTTATTCAGGTGTTTATTTTCAGTTATTCCTGTTGTTTTATGCATTAAAATTTGTGGTTGATTTTTTACTATTATTTTCGGTGCTTTCATTTTTTAAACGCAGGGATTTAGTGAAATGGATATTGCCCTTTGAATTGTTCTATGCTATTTATATTGTTTTAATTATCATTTTATCATTTACAAAATCCTTTGAATGGAAAGGAAGAATACACAAGAAATAGATGAAAGCAAACTCTTTAAATATCTTGGCATGGAAAAAATTAAGAAAAGATAAACTATCATTTTCTGCTTT
>Ga0307994_1001166_pt1 | contig 16342 bp, 9 predicted proteins | sample EllFjometagen261_FD_203171 | JGI IMG/M metagenome (GOLD analysis project Ga0307994, IMG submission 203171) | Marine microbial communities from Ellis Fjord, Antarctic Ocean - #261 | ecosystem: Environmental > Aquatic > Marine > Unclassified | place: Southern Ocean | collected 2014-11-02 | reverse complement strand
AGAGATAGTTAAGTTATGCGCTTTCAAGCGCGGTAATTCTTGCTTCAAGTTCTTGAATTGTTTTAACCAGTATAGGTATTAGCTTTGATTGGTCAATAGTTTGGTATTCAGGGTTTCCATCTGCATCCAAAGCATCTTTAGTACCAACGACAGCTTCTGGAACGATTGCCGCTACTTCGTGAGCAAGGAAACCTTCTATTGAATTGTTATCAGCATCATCTATCCACTCAAAGGTGCAAGGGTTTAACGCCAGTGTTCGACTCGTTGAACTAGATAAAGGCTGTACGTTCTCCTTTAACCTGTAGTCAGAACTGGTTGTGTACTGAGTGCCGTAAATGTTGTTAGTAATTTGACCTCTTACAGTTCCATTAGCTTGCTTAAACATGATGTGATAGTTGTAAGCGGTTCCTGCTGATAACGCTCCATACGAGTTAATATTTGGCGTGGTGATGGTACTGCTGTGAGAGCCAGATATGGTATGTCTGCCGCTAGAGAGCGAACCAGTAAAAGTAACACCGCCACTTTCTGCTGTTACGTTTATATAAGCGGCACCATCGTACCAAGCGTGTCTAAAGTTAGATGTGGCTTGAGCATGACTAACACCATACCAGTGAAGCCTTGAATATGTGTTAGATGATCCATCGCTTCTTGCATCTGCTCTCTGATGCGATCTATCAGAAGAATTTGTGTACCAAGCGATTGTGTCATTTATGTAAAGATCATCGGCATTGACTGCCGAAATATTAGTCAGGTTTCTACTAGCGTCTATTACCGTCTGTGAGCCTACTTTGTAATCACCAAAACTCTTGATTCCAGTAGTGTCAATAATGGCATGGATATCAAGAACGTCTGTCCCTTTAAAGTAGTGCGTTTCGTTACTGTAATAGTTAGTATCGTAAGAACCACCGCTTAGTGATAAGGCAGAGTGACCATCAGGTGTATCAAATATCAGCGAATCTGCATTGTTTAAATCTATTGCTTGAAGTCCAGAATTATTGTTGTAAATAACAGGAACATTTTTTAGGTTCCTACTGGCATCTATTACTGTAGTGGCGCCCATTGAAAGGGTGCCTGAAGTAATTTTTACATTACCATTATGATCTATGGTCATTCTTTCAGTGTTGTTTGTACCAAAATGAAGTGCATCGTTTTGGACGTTTACAACCGCGCAACTCATATTTGTTCCGCTGGTGCTGTTATGGTATCCACCGTTGCTTGTGGCGTTGCTGTTTGTAAGCAGCAAACCCCAAGTAGTGTTTCCAGTATGAGCTATATTAACCTGATTGTAATTGTCTCCTCTAAACCTAGCGACTCCCCCTGCACCACTAGAACCAACATTTAATAAGCTAGAACCGCTTATAGCCACGCCTGAGATATTCCTGCTGGCATCAATTACTTCGGTAGAGTCTATAAAATAACCTTTAGCATAAACATGATTCCAGACGTTTCCAGTGCCACCTAAATCTCTAGCTCCTGCCGTACTATAAGGATATAAATTGTTATCCATGTGCAAAGGTTGATTAAAGTAATAGGGTAGGCTACCTTGAAAATGTATCCAACCACCATTCATTGAACCAATATCTATATGACCAGTCCCTGTTGTGATTCGGAGTGCGTCGCCAGAACCTTCATGCAGTCTAGTGCTAGTATCGGTTAAATAAACGCTTGGGGTCGTGATATTCCTACTAGAATCTATGACTTCGGTGGTGCCAATACGGTAGCCACCTGTGGAGTACACGGAACCCATACTGCCTATGTTTCCATTGGCTCCATCCAACCAAACTCTAGCGATGCCGCCAGCGGCAACGTACATCCCCCAATCATTACCTCCAGGAATCGTGGCACCCATAAGAGCGTTACTGTATGTGGTATATCCAATGCCATATAGATTGCCTAGAGATGTATCACTTGCAGTATAAGCACTGCCGATAGAATAAATGGGGCTTGATTTGCCGCCACTACTACCAACATTATTGTATCCACCAACAAGATAGCCTGTGTGATGCGCTGTCCTTCCGTAACCTACCTCTGGAAATACAGAGCCTTTGGAGCAGATATTACCTGTGGTTCCATCTAGCCATACCCTAGCATCACCATCAGCCGCAACATACATACCCCAGTTACTAGCGCCGCTAAAACTTATAAAGGACGCGGCACTAGAGGCATAACCAACACCATACATATCGCCTAGCGTGGTTTGCGCTGGATTGTAGCTAGACCCAATAGTGTAGATTGGGTTTGAGTGTGTTCCGTTTGCACCCACATTGTTATATGTACCGACTAGATGCCCTGTCTGCGATGAGCTTCTGATTAGGTAGCTAGGAGTTATGGTTCCTATATTCGTTAGGTTTCTGCTTTGGTCTATTATGGGGGTGCCTGCCACAAGAAACTGACCTGATGGACTTATCCCAAAGACATCAGCGCTTGCTCCATTGACCCTGAAATAGATGCCTCTAGTTGTAGCGGCTGAAAGGAATAAGCCGTCACCAGTTCCATCATTACCAAAGACTCTATTATATCCATTGGTGATACCGCCAAACCCAATGACACCGTACCCTGCGTAGGTTCCATCTTCGCCAACTTGGGTTCCAGTTTTAGCAAATATTTGACGATTGGCATCTATAACTGTGGTGCTAGATATGCCTATACCACCGCCAACATTAAGCACTTGCCCCGAACCAACGGTTGTAATTCCTACACCAAGACCGCCAGTTGCATTATTAATGTAACTAGTAGAATAAGAATGCAGTTTAATTCTTGACAGGGGTGTTGGTTGCCCTGTAAATAACTCTAATACTCCATCTGCGCCTGTTTGGTAAAGTTGAGCAAGATAGTCCCCGTCAGATTGAGTCACGCCTACAGAAGTGCCAGTTGTAGATATATTTCCTGTAAACCCGCCATTACCAGAGGCATCAATTCCTGCAACATTTGCAGTTCCATTGCGGAAGTTGAAACCTCTATTAGTTCCACCTGACATGGTGAAATACATATTGTAATCAGAGGTTGTTTCTCCCGCTACCCGCCCGCCAGAACCACTAGAAGCCATATGTATCGTATAGGTTGAGCCACCCCAGAATCCAAGTTTGTTGCCGTCCCCTGCTATGACGTAGTGGTTAAGCCCACTCACGGTTCCGCTTGCTGTTAGGTTAACGGCTGTTATACCGCCTATATTTGATATGTCTCTAGCTGATGAAATAACAGTAGTGCCGCCAATCTGGAGGTAGGACGAATTAATTTTTCCATCCGTACCATCTATTGCAATGACGTTAGTGCCGTTGTATGCCCCTGACTTTATATAAACGCGAGAGGTAGTTGTTCCCCCATTACTTCCTGCGGATATATAACCATTGGAAGTCATAAGGTTTGATGTGCCTATCCAAATGCCCGCCCCGAACTCACTTGATTGGTTCATTCTTAGGTAGGTGTCGCTAGTGGTGAATATCCTTTTACTGTTACCATAAAGCTCAGTGTCAAAGAAAAACTTCCTACTGGAATCTATTACACTGGTAGTCCCAATCTTCAAACCACCAGAGTTGATTCTTAGATTGCCTGATACCTCAACATCACCACCCCCAGTTTTGTAAATGAGTCCACTAACGCTTAAATTGTTAGTGATATATACGCCTAAACCTTTCGTTATATTAAGAATACCCGACCCGCTCATTGTTACAGTGTCGGTAAAGGCCGCTGTTGTTCCTGTCAACCCACCTGTTAGCGTTCCACCCGCTAGAGGTAAATGACCTACTTGAGAATAAGTGTAAGCTGTATTCCAGTTAGTAGATGTTCCACCTGTTGCCGCTAAAATGCCCCCAAAAGTAGCAGTCCCTGAAGCCGCTGTAACAGTTATATAAGCTGAACCATCGTACCAAGAATGTCTAAAGTTAGAAGTTGCACCACTGCTACTAACACCATACCAATGAGTCCTTCCTAGAGTTGTTGTGTCATCTCTATTGTCTGCTCGCTGATACGAATTGTTGGGGGACAAAAAGCGGAGAGATGCAGGCGAATCAATACTTAGATCGCCAGTCATTGTTCCTCCCGATAGAGGCAGGTAAGTCCCTGATGGATTACCCCAACTGTAAGCAGAATTCCACTGAGTAGAATTGCCGCCTGTAGCAGTGATTACTCCACTAGATGTTATAGCGGCACTAGAGATTGTTCCTGCTATTGTTGCATTGTTGCTAGTATAAAAATTCCTATCAGCATTCCAACCCGCTACCGTTTGCCCTGCGGTCGCAGAATATATGTGGTATCCAGTATTGGTTATATTCTGGTAAGTTGCGTTTCTTAGGCCAACATACCAATAACCACTGACAGTGTTGTTGTAGCGAATCATTGCTTCACCAGAGCCGCTACTTTCAACCCTAACGTAATTATGCCCACCTTGAGTTGAGATTAACTCACCGTTAAAGGTAGCATTTGCCCCTGATATATTTCTACTAGCGTCTATTACAGTGGTGCCAGACATTTGTAACGCGCCTGTCATGTTCCCACCAGCTAAGGGCAAATGCCCGACTTGGCTATAGGTGTAAGCGGTGTTCCAGTTGGTAGAGTTTCCACCAGACGCGGTTACTGTGGAACTAGATGTAATAGCCCCACTAGAGATAGTGCCGATACTGGTTAGGTTGTTGCTATTGAAGTTAAAACCGCCACTGCCACCTATCGTCAGTCGTGCAGTTTCATTAGTCCCAAGTATTAAGGTTCTAGAACTTGAATTATGGTATATGTGCATGGCATTAGCATCTAAAGCGATTGCACCTGTGTAACCTGCTCCTAAAACTTTAAATTGACCTGCACTACTAGCCGACATGCTTACATTGCCACTTGCACCAACAGAAGAATCTCCACTACTTGTAATAGCCCCACTATTAATTGTGCCGATGTTGGTTAGGTTTCTACCGCTAGTAATGACCTCTTGAGTACCAATCTTTAAACCACCAGAATTGATTCTCAGCGATCCTGATACCTCAACATCAGCACCTCCAGTTTTATAAATAAGACCGCTGACACCTAAATTATAGGTAACATATAAGCCTAATCCTTTAGTCACTTGAACGGTACTGGGACCACCCATAATGATTGTGCCATCATCTTTAATGCTAAGTAGATCGTCTGGGGTTCCAGCACCGTTGTAAACTCTTAAAGCGTAGGCACTAGAACTTGTCCCCACTCCAGATATTGTTGTTGCCCCACTAGATAAAGTACTTGAGAATGATGCTGTTGTTCCACTCAAACCTCCTGTTAGCGTTCCACCACTAAGAGGTAAAAAACTGCCTGTATTTACGTTTGCAAGAACATAAGCCTTAATAGATTGCTGTGTAGCTAGAGCAGTCGCACTATTAGATGCCATGTTATCTTCATCAAGGATATTGGTTATAGCTACTGAACCTGTGCCAGATAAAGAATTAAACTCAACTAAACCCGATACATCTAGGCTTGTTGCTGTTAATGAAGAAGCGAAAGCGCCTGTCGTTCCAGATAAACCTCCAGTAAGGGTTCCACCCGCAAGGGGTAAATAAACACCAGACGGATTGCCCCATCCGTAAGCTGTGTTCCAGTTAGATATGCTTAGATTAGGCGCAGTAATGTTGTGACTGAAATCAAACTCATCATTAGTTGTATCCCATAACATAGTGGCGTTAGTCGTGGAATTAACCGCATCCTGAATGGTTATTCCTGCACCGTTAGCAGTAGATGATGAATCACCAGTAGAATAATTTAACGTAATATTCTTATCTTTGACGTTTAGATTATCAGTATCAACAGTTGTGGTTGTGCCGTTTACAGTAAGGTTGCCGCTAATTATTAAATTATTGCTAAACGTATGGTTGCCCGAAATTGTGCTATCAAGGCTTAGAGTTACCGCCCCTGATGTACCCCCACCATTTAGGTTGGTTCCTGCTATTACATTTGTTATTGTTCCTGACCCACCACCACCAGTAACTTCAGTTCCATCTACATACAGAGAGCCAATAACATCCACTCTTCCGTTTGATATTTGCAATTCTGATAGCAAAGGATTGCTTTTAGTCTTACCAAGAAATAGATGGCTTCCTGAATCATTTAAGCCAATTAAGTAATCACCATTTGACCCTACAGTGTAAGTTTCGTGATCCTTAGCCCAAACCATACGAGCCGACCAAAGGGTATCACTTGGCGTACTGCTTGGACCCCTTCCAGCCACCATTACTAACCTTGGATGTCCGCTTCTGGTAATCGCGGCTATCTCTAGCGTATCATTACCATGACTAAGACGAACAACCTCTGAAGCCGATCCATCCCTGTAGGTTGTTAATGGCTGATAAAAAGGCTCGACGGCATACCCATAGCCACTCTTCTCAACAGGTTGAAATCCATTTACAACCGCGCTTCTAACTAAATTAGAGGCTGGACTTCCTGTTGCTGGATAAGAACTTGCGCTTCCATCAGTTACCGTAACAACAACTTTAAATACATACTCTCCTGCTGGAAAGTCAGAAACATTAGTTTTTTCTATTAAATTGTACTCGTCATCAATAACGCCAAGAGAAAGACCGCTTAACGTAGGGTAAGCCGTTCTTACTTCGGTTTTAGTCTGCAATTCCGCTTTATAATTTCCACCACCAAGGTTTGTGGTTTTGATTAAATAATTACTAATTAACCCACCTGTGGATGTCTGCCTTGATGATATAACGTCACTGCCAAATTGAGTAAAGCTAGTAGGACTACTTGTTGTTGCGTAGTAAATTTGAAATTTAAATGTTGCCATTGTTGAATCAATAGCGGCTTGTTCTCCTGAAACTGTGCCAGATGTTAAAGCGCCTACAGGATAGCTAACTGTTAAAACTAAGTTTTCCGTATAATCTTGCTTTAGATAAAAGGTGTTCGTGTCAGAAGTTAATAAAACTCTTGCGCTTGTTACTGATGGCGGCTCTCCTGATCTAGCATCATATATAACAACACTAGGATTATCTGAAGCCGTAATTTGCGCTCCACCAATCTTGATATCTGTGCCATCCCAAGTAAGGTTCTTATTAGTTGAGGCATCGCCAATGCTAAATTTATAGGCACTACTATCATAACCAATGAAGAACCCGACACCAGTGTTAAAGCTCGTTGATGTTCCACCTGTTATCTTCCCTGATGTGCCTACTGTAAGAGCGCCAGAGACAGCTAATGATGATAGAGAACCAGATGTTGCAGTTATAGCTCCAGATACGGTTGCTGATGTAAGAGTTGCGTTATTAGCCGTTAAATTGTTAGCTATTAAAGCTCCAGCGGGGTTTACTCTAAATGGAGCGGAGCCGAATGTTGCATTGCCTAGATATATACCATTTGAGTCAGCTTTGAATATATTATTTCCTGAACCTATAGATATAGTTCCCCCAGAAAGCGCACCAGTAAACGTACCACTTGCCGCAGATAAAGCCCCACTGAACGTACCAGATGTGGCGGTAATAACACCAGCTTCCGTAACTCTAAATGGCGCGTTTGCTTTGTTGGCTAAAGTTGCGCCAGCATAAAACCTTATGTCATCTCCACCTGTTACCGCAGATGATAAACCAAACGAATCGGCCGCATCTCTTATTGAGGTTGCGCTGATTGTAAAACCACCAATAGAGCCTGTGGTCGCTGATATATTTCCAGATACAACTAACCCGCCAGCAGTGTCATATCTCATTCCGTTTGTGGATGTACCGATGTAGATACCTTCTACTCGGCTACCAGTTTGAGGATTGGTAAATCCTAGAAAGAAACCAGCCGTTGTTGCATCTTCATAGCTAGACTTTCCAGCCTTGACTGCACTAGCCGCGCTTGCTGTTAGGGTAAGCTCTCCACTTGTAATCTTGTCAGCATCTAGGTTGTTTACGGTAATTACATCAGCATCAATAATTCCAGCAGATAGTTTGTTTGCGCTAATTTCATCCACATCAACCGTAGTCACTTTCTTCATCTGACCAGCTGGACTTGTTACATATACTGGGTTGCCACCTGATTCTGGAACACTACCGTATATATTTACCGCTATTATTTTAAAGTAATAATTAGTGTCGTAACTAAGCCCATGAGATCGGCCTAGCAGTACAGTCTTTTTCTTACCTATATCTCCGTAATAAGTTCCGATACGGTTGCTTGCAGATGGGGTGTAACTTGTATTTGTACCATAGTGAACATCAACCGCCCTCATATTTGTGTTAGCAGGGTTAGTCCAACTTAGCTCAATATTGAATGGCTTGTCAGTTGTGACACCTAAGTTTGAAGGGTTGGTTATGGTGTCAGGTTGAGCTATAGCTATATTAGCTACGCTTGAATATACGCTGTACACGTTGTCAAAAGAGAAGTGCCTGACTCTAATGTTATACGTTACTCCAACCGTTACGTTTGCTATCTCAGCAGTTGTTCGGCCTATCCCTGCTAGGGTAGCTGTTACATATAATGAGTCGGCTTCGGTGCTTTTCTTGAATTGTATTTCTGTTCCCTGAATAGCACTATCTACAGCATTAGCCCAAACCGCTTTGATGTTTATTTTGGCAGTCTGACCCTCAACATTAGTTATCTGTACTGGAGTGCCTATAGTAGGGGGGCTGATGCTAACCTCACCGATTACTGCCTGAGCCGCGTTTGGCTGTGGTGTTGAGTATTCGCCATAGACGAAATCAAATACGCTTGCGTCTATCTCTTGCAGACTCAGTGCTGTTGCCGCAAATATTTGACCTTCATTCTCTAAGAACGTCATAGACATATTTTGAATTTCAAAAATCTTGTTTGTGTAACCTAGCCTCTCGTTAGTTAAATATATCCAATCATTAGGCTGTGCTTTCATAAATTCAAGAGAGGTAAGTAAATCAACAGTTGTTGACTGCCTTTGATGGTCTAACGATATTCTCTGCAACCTTTGCGCGGTAGTTTCTGAGGTTGTAAAGGGGTATCTAAGTTCAAGGACTCTTTTAAAGTTGGCGCTTGCCTCGCCTGATGGCGTATCAGCCGCCAAGAATGGGCTTGAGGTAAATTGCCCTATCTCAGAGGCTTGGTAATTGTCATTTTTGTTTATGTATATTGATTTAACCGCGTTAAATAATTCTCCACTTACGGATTGAGTTGTAATGCGTGGCGGTGCTAACAACTTGTCATCTGTAATCGTTAAAGCCGCAGTCTGACCTGCTCCACCAAATAGATTAAACCTTCCGTTTGTGTAGGTAACATTGCCAGCGCAAGCGGTTGTAAGAGCCTCTATTAAACCTGAACCACTTGCTGAAAAGTTTGATATTCCGCTAGAGGTGTATCTTCTTTCTGTAGTTAGTGGCTGAGGCGGTGTTTGATTATCAACGGTAAGAGTAACTAATTGATCACAAAGGTTAGCCGCAGATGAGAAACCACCCCCAGCAGTACCATCATTAAGCTCTGACGCTAAAGCCTTTAAACCATAGGTGGTATCTGTTAAATAGTCCCTAATTTGTAGTGCTGGGTTTTGACGCTGTGCATCTGTTGTAGATACAGCACCGTTACCGCTATTTGCCCTAGGGTCCCAGATATTCTTACCACGCATAACAAACCATATTTTAGGGATGTTAGGCATTTTTTCAGGGTCATAAACTAACTCAATGTAGAAATAACTGCACCCCAAAAACTTAGCTGTAGATGGGTATATGTATTGTGATAGAGCATTAGCTAACCCATCAACGGCTGTCTGTGAGCCATCGTGAAACGTAAACCTAGCAAGGGTGTCTGTGCCAAAAGCATTATCATTATCTGCGTTTTCAAATTTTGTGTTAGTTACGGTATATACAGTCTCACCGTTTAAAGTTGCTGTTGTGTAAGTTAGCTTTGTCTCTCCAAAATATATTTCATCAAAGCCATCGCACTCATGCCCAGCAACCACGATAGTTGAGCTTAGAATAGCGTTTTTAGTGCCACGAGTATTCATCTTGACGAAAGTGCCGCCAACCCTAGCAGTTCCGTAAATTAGCTGTCTCGGTACAGCACCGCCAAGCGCGGATACCTTTGTACCAAAATTAGCGGCACTAGCGCTAATTCCTTTGTTGGTCAGCATCCCTACTCCACCAGCTACTACGGTTCCTACAAACGTCATAGCCGCAGTTGTAGCTACTGATATAGCTGTAAAGCTAGAACCTAAAAACCCAGCCGCCCCTAGCGCGTTTACTGCGAGTACAACTAAAACTGCGACTACTACGGCAATGATTGCCGCTTTAATTACCTTAGCCATTTATTCTAAACACCTTTATTGCTAAATCATTGTTCCTAAAAGTAAAGCCTCCATCTGATGGGCTTATAATTGCATACCCATCGCAGACTCCAGTAACCTGCTTATCGTCAACCTTAAAAACAACAATATCACCCTTAGCAATAAAAGACTTCTCTATTACATATAAACCTTTTAATTTAACGCCCTTCATCATGCTTTTTAACAGTGTTTTTCCATAGCCGCTTATCGCTTCTTGAGCGCTTTCTTCATCATGCCACTCTAGCTCAGGCGGTATTAACGCCTCACCTGTCATAGCCTCAAAAGCCGCATCTGCAAACTTTACGCAATCCCATTCACCCCATTGAAAATCTCTATCTTTGTTTTCAATCATAAAGGCGTGGTATCTTTCTTCCCAATCTGGGAGTTTTCTAGCCATGATTTAGCTTCCTAGCTGACGCTCATTAAACTAAGTTGATTCCTGGAGCCGCATTATCAGCGGCACCCCCATTATTTCCGTTATTGCCACCACCGATAAAGCCGCCAGTGCTTCGACCCCAAAGTATGTCTGTATCTTGCAGTTTTTCAACGGCATCAAAACCAGTATCACCCGAACCTGCCAAGGCTACTTGAGACTCCTTTGTATATCTGTAATTGCATGGACGCTCTAAATCTAAAAGCCTGTTTTCGGTAATTAGGGTTATCATAACTCCATCTGTTGGGGAGTCTGTAATTGAGGTGGAAGTCATCCTTCCCTTGTATAGAGTCATAACGCCATCAACGTGATCTGTGCCTCCACTAACAAAAGCAAGAAGCAACGTAATAGGTCTATTTTGATAGCTTTCAGAAATAGCATAACTTAGCACCGTTGCGTTCATTCCAGACAGTTGAAATGTAACACCTGCGCTTTTCAGGTCGTTTGAGTCTTCAATATCAGATACCGCCAGCAATGTGCCAGCACCAGTATAGGTTTCTGAATTGATAACTAAGTCGCCACCACCAGAATGCAGTAGCAACGTGCTTGTATCAAACTCTGCCTTTATAGCAAAAATAATATTTTGATGATCTTCCGCTAATTTTATAGCCGCTTTTGCGTCAATTCCTGCCCTAGTTGCCATTACATAACCTCTATAAAACTAAAAACAATATTATAAATAGAATTTTGATTGGCGCTCCAATCCACGTTATTACTATCCAGCCTAAACAACCCTTTATTTACTGAACTTGAAAAACCTAATACATGATCGTCAGTAAGGCTTTGACGTAGTTTTGGTTGTATTGGAATAGAGTAAAGATCGCGAGTTCCGCTAGTTATAACAGCATCACCTGTAACCATTACTAGCTGTTTTATATAATCATCCTTGCCGCTAGTAGATGCGGCCGCGTAAACAGCTAAATAATCACCTGCCTTTACTGTGCCAGCAATACTATTTCCGCTGGCTCTAAGGCTAACTGCCTTTGATCCTTTTACGTTTTGACGCACTTTACAGCTTGCGGTATTAGCTTCAAGAGTTAACAACTTATCTATAACGACAACAGTATCGCTAGTTCTAGTTACAATTTTAAAGGTGTCGTTATTTTCTTCATTGTTAGCGCCAGAAACAGTAAAGTAATCACCAACAACTAAGCCATCAAATATTGCTGTCCCTGCGGTGATAGTGCTAGTTGAGAAAGAAAGGGCAACGGACGCTACGTTTGAACCGCTATCTACCCTAACATCTGCCAGCAATGTACTACCATTGTATGTCCCCTGCGGATTCTTCCCATCAGGGTCAACCATTTTAAAGTAGTTTTTCTGCCCTTCTAAGGCCGTTAAGAAAGATTGCCACTCTACAGCCTGTGAACGTCGCATTGGCGCGAGAGTAACCCTTCCTGTCCAGTAATTAGCTTCATAGTCTTGTGTGCGTGTTTTACCTGAGAATGGTGATACAGTTACGCCCATTGTGTTGGTCAATGAGAAGTCAGAACTTATAAACCCCACGTTAGTCGGTATTGGTATTATTTTAGGCACCTAGCAACCCCTTCCTGTAATTTCCACCTCTACGGCTGGCATCCAGTACCGCGCTTTTTGATACCTCTGCTATTGTTGGCATCATCTTGTTTATTTCTGCCCTGACTGTGCCGACAACTCCTGTTGAGAAGTTAAGGCTTTGGTTTACCACGATAGTGCTACCGCCACCCATAGCGCTTTTAGTGTTCATGCCATTCATTACCCTGCCACCAGTGTTAGGAATGATTAACTCTGGTCCACGCTCTCCGACAAGGGTTGGAACTCCTTTCTGATAAGCCCCTCCACCCGCCAGTCTGGGCTTATAACTGTTACCAGCGCTGGACGATGAACTTGAGGTCTTTGAAAACGTGGGGAAAGCATCTGAGCCAGTCAAGTTAAACACTTTATTTAGTATTTCATTTACGACTGCCATTTGTAAGAAGATAGAGATGATTTGAGATACCATGCTTTTTGCAAAATCTTTAAATGAACCAAGAGCGTTCTTACCTTCCATCAAGGCGTTGACAAAGTTGGTGGTGAAAGCGTTAGCCGAATTTGTTACTGCTTGCTGTAGCTGACCTCCTAAAGTTTTAGAGGTGTCCTCTGCCGTCTCACCGAGATCTTTTAACTCATCTTTGAGCATTACCATAACAGCTTGAATTTCTTCTGGGGTTCTAGCGCCAAACAAAAATTCTAAAAGAACGCCATCCCCTGAATTTATGGCTGTTTCCAATCCTAATATGGTAGATTTTAAAGCCTCAAAAGGAGTGACAGTTCCTTCAACTGCGGATTTAATATCAGCGTATTGATCTGATAATGTTGTATTTTTAGCGTCATCTTGCATACCTGTTAGCTCAAGCCTTAAAGTTGCAAGACCTTCCTTTACTTCAGCAAGAGTCATCTCAGGGAACATCTGCATAAAGGCATCTTTATCAGTCTCTAATGCTAATGCTATTGCATCTATTTCTTTTTTAAGGGCTTGCGCTGGAGTTACGGTTCCTTGTATTGATCCAGCAATTTCACCATACTTTTCTTTTAGTGCATTTAAGTCTTTTAAATCCAAGCCATCTTGGATTACTTTTCTCTGCTCTCCAACAAACTCCACTAATTCAGCTACTACAGCCTCGGAGTATTTCCTTACCTCCTCTATTTTGCCAGTTACCGCATCAACAATAGCCTCACCGTTGTCATCTAGCTTCGGAACCATTATTTTTGGGGCTATTTTTAATTTCGCAGTAAGCTCATCAAGTTCTAAAAATGCGTTTGTAGATTCTGCGAACTTTTCTTGTAATTTATCAAGATCAGCAACGGCATTCATTCCCCTGCCTTTTTCATAAAGATCAGCAATTTGCTTGTCTTTATCAATTAAAGCCTCAGCCGCTTCCCTAGCTTTATCGCTAATTGCTATCCTAGCAAGCAACGCGTCCCTTATCTTCTGCTGAGCTTCCAAGTAAGGCTTTTCTGCTTCTCCTTCCATAAAAGCCGCGCTATGAATATTAGCTCCAGAGGCTTTATTTATTATGTCTCTTGAATTTCTAATGAAGCCGCTGACTTCTGCAAGAAGGTTTTTCACCCCATCGTCATCTAATTCAGGAATTAAATCCACTGCCACTTTTGTTTTAGCGCCAAGGTTTTCATTTGTAAATATTTGACCGCCCATGTCAGGAGTGAATCTACGAGCCATTGTGTCAATTTCAAAGGCGTTGTCGCTTGCTGATCTTGTTTCTCCTCTAGCCAATTTGTTTTGTATATCTAAGGCTCTAGCGGACTCATTTACAAAGTTGGTTAAGCGATCCGTCATCCCTTTTAATACATCGCCAAGACCGCCTTGGAAAATAGCCAGCCCTAACTTTTTAAATGAAATTTGCAGGTTTGAAACTTTTGTAGAAAGGTTTTCCATCCTAGCGGCCATAGTGCCGCCAGTAGTTTTCTTTAATCCTGCTTGCAACGCCTCAATAATTAAAGCCGCGCCCTCAGTGGTTTTTCCAAAATCAGCTATTTTGTCTCTGGTAAGGCCAAGCTGTCTTCTCAATATTGGGTATACAGCGATGCCTTGGGTTTCTAACTGCTCAAGTTCCTCAAGCCCTAGACCACCACCTGTAGCTTTAGATGCAATTTTAACAAGAGACGCAAAAGCCTCCGTTGCATTACCTGCAATAGAAGCCGCATCACCAAAGGTTTTAAGCATTTCAATGTTAGGTTCAAGGCCAGCAGATTTTAATCTGATGAATGCCTTGGTAACATCTTCAATTTGAAAGGGTGTTGTTTCTGCAAAGCTAATTACTTGGTCAAAGGCTTTTTTACCACCTTCAATTCCACCGAACACAGTATTTAAAGATATTTGCAAATCTTCAAACGCCATCCCTACCTTTGCAATAGGGATTACAGCGGCACCGATTGCAACAATAGCGGCCGTAGCCGCCATAGCCACGCCCTTTACTTTCCCTAGTTGCTTGGTAAAGCCAGCAAAGCCCTTTTTGCCAGAATTTCCAGCATCTTTGGTTTTCTTCTTTACCTTATCAAGAGCCTTGGTTAGCTGTTTGGTATCAGCCCTGATTTGGATGACAAGTTCGTCAATATTAGTAGCCATTAGTCTGGGTATAACTCCATTAGCTGTTCAAGGCTTTCCCGATCTAAAGGCTTGTCACTACCATCGTCTGATGTATTAAATTCCTTAAATCCAGCAAGCGTTGCGTAAACTTCAACAGGTGACATATTCCAGAACTCGCTAGGTTGGATTCCAGCCATTCCTACGCAAATTTCATAGAAACGCCTCCAAACTATTCCATCTAGTTCGTCACCTAGCCCTTTTTTGACTCAACCCCTTCTGAGGAAGGATCACTCATTGTTGATACCAATAAGGTAGCTACTGCGCTACAGGTGCTAACAATTCCAGTATCTTGAATAATGCTTTTCACATTAGTTTCATTCACATCGTTACCACCACCCCTGAGAGCGTGTAATAGAATGCAAACTAGCTCACCCATGCGAACATCGGCTTCTGATAGCTTTTGAGTAATTGAAAGGATGCCCTTATCAAGCTGTGTCTCAATCTTAATAATGGCATCAACATTCAAACGACAAGTGTAATCCTTGCCCCCAAGACTAATTAATATCTGACCCTTTAACGGATTTGTCATCTGACTTTCCCTTCTTTGTAGTTGCCATTGCAACGGTTAAATGTAAGACACCATCTCTGGAGTCAAGTTGGCAATCCACAACATCGTGTTTTTTGCCATTTATTACTATCTCACTTGCCCCATCAAAGCCCTCAGGACAGGCAACGGTAACTCTTTCACCGTTAACCATCCCAACAACTTTAACGGAGTTAATACTTATCTTAGCTACAGTCCAAGACATTACTCACCTCCAGTATTATGCGAATGTAGTAAATCCAGCAGACTCTAACGATATAGAGTAAGTTGCTTCACCATTATATTCACCAGCATACTCTAAGGAAGTAATCTGGAAAGATCCAGTAAAGGTTCCTAGGTCTGGGACAATAACTTGAAAGCTGGGGAAAGCCGCTGTTTGGTTACTAGCCGTTCCATTAGTCGTATTTGCTTGTGCCGCAAAAGCCGCTTTGACAGCAACCTCTGCCGCTGAATCAGTAAAAATTCCTGAGCCAGACATGGAAACGCTTTGAACGCCACCACCAGCAAGCAATGTTCTTTGACCGAATGAGTCTTTGCTTGTAGCATCTACAGATTCTTCGTTCATAGTAATTGACGTTGAGCGCAAACCGCCTACAGTTGTGTAGGTGCCGCCAATGTTAATTTTTAGTAATAAATCTAAACCTTTTTGTGCCGCCATCTAAATTCTCCTATCAACTTCGTTGATTATATTAACCTAGCATAATTGCACGAAATCTCATTACTCCATGCCTCGTAATCCCGTCTGGGTCTCTGATTATATCACTGAACTCAAAACGCATATTTATAAAATTTGAGCCAGTAACGGACAGACTGCTATCATGCAACAGAGTGTGAACCCTGTCCATTATATTTTTTGCCTCTAAACTGCCCCTATATCTGCTCCAAACGTCTACATTTACTGAAACTTCTGAACCAGTTTGGTCTTTTGTACTGTAATCAATAGCAACATCCTCGCCTAATTGAACGTAAGGATATGGCGTTTCTTCTGGAATATCATCAAACACTTTTGCGCCAAGA